>Ga0105044_10008503_pt1 | contig 14088 bp, 10 predicted proteins | sample MAT01_FD_78092 | JGI IMG/M metagenome (GOLD analysis project Ga0105044, IMG submission 78092) | Freshwater microbial communities from Lake Fryxell liftoff mats and glacier meltwater in Antarctica - MAT-01 | ecosystem: Environmental > Aquatic > Freshwater > Ice > Liftoff microbial mat | place...
TCTTGTGCTGCTCGCGAAGCGAGGCCGGGATGATGAGGTCGGCCATCCGCTGTCCGATGACCTCGTCGCGCGAGTAGCCGAAGGTCTGCTCGGCGGCGGGGTTGAACTCCACCACGCGTCCGTGGTGATCCATCGTGATGATGCAATCGAGCGCCGACTCCAGGATGGCCGACTGGCGCGCCTCCAGGGCCCGCAGGTCATCCACCGCCCGGTTGGCGACGGTGATGTCGCGTGCCGCCGTCGACGACCCCACCACGGTGCCACCCAAGTCGCGGATGGCTGACGTCGTGACCGATACGTCGATGGTGACCCCGTCAGCGCGGATGCGCTTGGTCTCGTAGTGCCTGATGAGCCCGTCCTGCTCTACGCGACGGGTCAGCTCGAGCAGCTCGCCGGCGCGATCGGGCGGCACGAGCGCCCGTAGCTTGCTCCCCACGGCCTCAGCGGCGGCGTAGCCGTACATCCGCTCGGCGCCGGCGTTCCAGCTCGTGATGACACCGTCGAGATCGCGGCCCACGATGGCGTCGGACGACGACGCCACCATCGCCGCTTGCTGGCGCTCCGTGCCGTCCCGAATGGTGGCCGAGATGAGGGTTCCCTCCTCGGTCGGGATCGAGGACAGCGAGATCTCGGCCGCGAACTCACTGCCATCGTGCCGTCGTGCCAGGATCGCCTGACTGGGGCCAACGGGCGGGGCCTCCGGCCAAGCGAAGGGGTCGTCTGGCCCCGGGAAGAGCGTCTCCCACCGGAGTCCGATCAGCTCGTCGCGTGCGTAACCGAAGATCTGCTCGGCTCGTACGTTCACTAGGGCGATCACCCGGTGCTCATCGACACACACCATGGCGTCGGGTGCCGACTCGATCAGGCTCCGGAACATCGAGTGCGCCTGCTCCTGCTCCCCCAGGTCCCGGGCCACGGCCACGATCCCGACGACCACGCCAGTGGCATCGCTCATCGGCACGGCCTGGGCCATCAGCGTGACGGGGCTCCCATCCTTCCGCCGGCGGACCACTCGAAACTCAGCTCGCTCCCCGTCGCCGACGCGCGTCCGCCAGCGGATCGCCTCGGCCTCAGCGCCGGGCGGGTGCAGCAGCGAGGTGCTGCGGCCCACGATCTCGTGCGCGGCGTAGCCGAAGATGCGCTCGGCTCCCGCGTTCCAGTTCAGGATCACGCCCTTGAGATCGATCGAGATGATGGCGTCGAGCGACGAGTCAAGCACTTCGGTCAGCCACGAGCGGGCTTGCTCGGCAACCTTCCGCTCGGTGATGTCCAACACGACGGCCTGGAGGTAGCCCGGGTTGCCGTCCGCCGCTCGGACGAGCTGGGTGAAGGACTCCGCCCACACCACGGTGCCGTCAGGATGCACCAGGCGATGCTCGAGTCGGAGGCTGTCGACGGACCCCTCGAACAGAGGCTGCACCACGAGCTCCAGCTCGTCGCGCTCCTCCGGGTGCACCACATCAAGGCCGGACGATCCGACCAGCTCCTTCTCGGAGCGGCCCATCAGCGCGCACGCAGCAGGGTTGACCGCAGTCAGCTCACCGCCGAGGGAGATGAACGCGACCCCAACCGGGGCCCGCTCGAACAGGAGCCGGAACCGGTCCCTGTCAGAGCGAGACATCCTGCACCATCACCCTCTCACCTATCGCCGCGGCAAGACCGTAACTGTGCCGTCCGCCGCGAAGGCGGCTTTCGTGTCCGGCGCGGGCGCCCATGAGAGAGTGTCGGCTCATGAGCCTCGTGGAGATCCAGGACGCAGACGGCGTCCGCCTCGTGCGGTGGAATCGGCCGGACGCGCTGAACGCGCTCAACGACGAGCTGTGGGATGCCACCACCGATGCCCTCGTGTCGGCCCGGGCCGATCCCGAGATCAAGTGCGTGGTGCTCACGGGCACGGGTCGGGCGTTCACCGCGGGGCAGGACCTCACGGAGATGATGGCCCCACCCGACCACGGCGACGACGCTCTCCACGGGTACCGCGGGCTGATCCCCATCCTCGAGGAGTTCGACAAGCCGCTCCTGGCCGCGGTCAACGGCCTCGGGCTCGGCATCGGGGCCACGCTGCTCCCCTACTGCGACATCGTGTGGATCGCCGACGACGCCCGCCTCAAGGTGCCCTTCGTGACGCTCGGAGTCACGACTGAGGCCGCCGGCAGCCTCCTGCTCCCCCAGCGAATGGGCTGGCAGGACGCCGCCCACTTCATCTTCACCGCCGGCTGGATCACCGCCGAGCAGGCCGTCGCCACCGGTCTGGCCTGGAAGGTCACCACGCCCGAGGCGCTGCTCGACGAGACGATGGCGGTCGCCCGAACGATCGGAGCCATGCCGGTCGACTCGCTGCAGACCACCAAGCGTCTGATGGTGGCCGGCCGCCTCGACGCCGTCCGCGCCGCTCGCGCTCGCGAGGACAACGAGTTCGTGCGCATGGTCGGCTCCGAGGAGAACCAGGCCGCCCTGACGCAGTTCTTCGGCTGAAGGTCAGCCGTCGAGGGCCTGGGCGAGATCGGCTCGCAGGTCATCCACGTGCTCGAGGCCCACCGACATGCGGACGAGACCATCGGAGACGCCGAGCTCGGCACGCTCGTCGGCCGTGAAGCGACCGGCGATGGTGGCGGGGTGCGTGAGAAGCGTCTCGGGACCGCCCAGCGAGAGCGCGATGCGAGCGAGACGACACCGCTCGACGAACGCGATGGTGGCGTCTGCTCCTCCCCGCACCTCAAAGGCCACCACGGTGCCCCCGGTGGACATCTGGCGCGTCGCCAGCTCGTGCTGCGGATGGCTCGGCAGGAACGGGTAGGACACCGACTCGATGGCGGGGTGACCCTCCAGGAAGGTCGCCAGCTCCAGCGCGGTCTCCGCCTGGTGTCGAGCGCGGATCGGCAGCGTTCGGATGCCTCGGAGCCCGTTCCACGCGTCGAACGGCGACGCCTGAGCGCCCATGGCCGACTGCCAGGCCCAGATCGGGTCGATGAGGTCGGCGTTGCCAGCGACGACCCCCAGCAGGCTGTCGTTGTGGCCGGCCAGGCCCTTGGTGGCGGAGTGCAGCACGAGATCCACCCCGTGCTCCAGCGGACGCTGCACCATCGGGCCGGCGAAGGTGGAGTCGACCACCGTGATGGGTCCGGTGATGGCGCCGAGCGCGTCGAGGTCGACCAGCGAGAGGGCGGGATTGGCCGGGGTCTCTACGAACACCACTTGGGTGCGGCCGGGAACGACCGCCGCGGCGAGCGCCTCCGCATCTGTGCCATCTACGAAGGTGACCTCGATCCCGAACCGGGGCAGGTGGAAGACCATCAGGGCGTAGGTGACCGAGAAGATCTGCCTCGTGGCGACGATGTGATCGCCCGCCGAGCAGACCCCCATCAGTACCGAGGTGACCGTGCCCATGCCGGACGAGGCGGCCAAGGCCGCCTCTGCCCCCTCGATCTGCGCGACCGCATCTTCGAACTCGCGCACCGTGGGGCTCCCGAAGCGGGAGTAGAGCTTGGTCGACCGGGGGGTACCGACCATCGCCGCATGCTCCGCCACCGTGTCCACCTCGTAGGTGGTGGCGGGGAACAGCACCGGGGCGAGCGAGTCGCGGCTGGCCCCTCGCCCAGCGGTGATGGCGGTGGTGTCGGCATGCGGTCGGGGCTCGTCAGGCATCGGTGGGCTCCACGTCGTCGAGAAAGGCGGCCAGCGGCACGCCGAGCTGATCGTGCTCGATCAGAAAGGCGTCATGGCCGTGGGGGCTGTCCAGCTCCACCGAACGGGCCGAGAGGCCCGCGGCGCGTGCCTCGGCCACGATCTCCTGGCTCTGGTACAGCGGATAGAGGATGTCGCTCTCCACCCCGATGGCCAGCACGGGCGCGCGCAGCCGGCTCATGGCCCGCCCGCTGCCACCGCGACCGCGCCCGAGGTCGTGGAGGTCCATGGCCTTGGTGAGCAGCAGATACGAGTTGGCGTCGAAGCGACGCACGAGCTTGTCGCCCTGGTACTCGAGGTAGCGCTCCACCTCGAAGCGCTGCCACAGCGAGAAGCCATCGAGTGGCTCCACCACCTCGCGACCGAACCGGCGGGTGAACACGTCGTCGCTGCGGAAGGTGATCTGGCTCACCATGCGAGCCACGGAGAGCGATTCGTGCGGTCCGTCGCCGGGGGCGGCGGCGTAGTAGTCGCCGCCCCGCCAGCGCGGATCCATCCGGATGACGCGACGGCCCGTGGACCACCAGGCGATCTGCTGAGCGCTGGCGGCCAGCGCAGTGGCGATGGGCACGATGGAGCCCACCCGCTCGGGGTACATCACGCCCCACTCGAGGGCTTGCATGCCGCCCATCGACCCGCCCACCACGCTGTGCCAGCGCCGGATGCCCAGGTGATCGGCGAGGGTGGCCTGCGTGCGCACCCAGTCCCGCACGGATACGACCGGAAACCGGCTGCCCCACGGCTCGCCGTCGTCCGGATGCGGGCTGGCCGGACCGGTGGTGCCCTGGCAGCCGCCGAGCACGTTCGCGCACACCACGAACCAGCGATCCGTGTCGATCGCCTTCCCCGGCCCGATCAGGCCGTCCCACCACCCGGGCGTGGGATGACCGGCCTTGAGCGGCCCCACGGCATGGCTGTCGCCGGTCAGCGCGTGGCACACGAGGATGGCGTTGCGGGCCCGCTCGTCGAGCGTGCCCCACGTCTCGTAGGCGATGGTGACATCGCGCACCACCCCACCTCCCTCGAGCGCGAACGGTCGTTCGCCCAAGGACAGAAGCTGGCGATCACCGAGCGGGTCGCCCACCCGCCAGGCCCCGCTGGCGGGGAGCCGGGCACCGTGGGCTCGACGGAGGCGGAGCGCGTCGTCATGCGCTCCCCCTCCCTCACCCACCGGCACTGCGGCCACGGCCTGCCTCCTGCGCTTGCGGAAGGGACACCCATCGCGGGCCGAGGCCCGAACACTTCGTTGCCCTGTTGCCAGGACCACATCCCCACCCCGGAGGGTGGAAGAGCACCTTGGGTGTCCGTCCCAGGTTGCTGGACCCGGCAAGCCGAGCCACTCCTGATGTCAGCGTGACTCTACCGGCGACCCCCCGCCGGACTCCAGACCGTTCTCGCCCGCTCCCTCCACCACTGGGTGACGGCATCGTCCGTGCCGTAGGCCCGAGCCATGGCCGCGGCGAACGCCTCCAGGTCGCGCGCCTGGAACGCGAGGGCGCCCTCGCTCCAGGCCGCCGCGTCCTCCGGCAGCGGAACCTCCCGCAGGAGCGCGGCACTCACCTTGAGGGCCGTGGGGGTGAGCGCGGTGCCGGCGGCCCGCTGCAGCAGCCATGCGGTGACGGCAGGGGACGCCAGCGCCGCGGCCAGAGGCACCAGTCGTTCGGGCGGCGCGAGGACGACCACCACCGGCACGCCCGCTATCCACTCACCGGCCGCGTCGACGACGACCTCCACCACGCGAGTCTGGGTGGCGACCATCAGCTTGGGCCCACCGGTGCGTCGGACCCAGTCCGCGGCGCGCCCCTCGAGCCGGGCGACGTCGAGCACCGGCGCCTGCCACGCGCGCCCGCCGATCCGCGCCGACCGCTCACCCCACGAGCATCCGCCGAGGTCGAGGAGCCCCGTCGTCACCACCGGACGGCCCGAGGGGAGCTCGGTGTGCTCGCGAACGTGCTCGACCATCCCGTAGTACTCCGTGCGGAACGCGGCGGTGGTGGTGGCCTCATCGCCGATCGTCCGATCGCTGCCCAGCTCGACCATCGGCACGCCGTTGGCGCGAGCCAGATGGCGACTCCAGCTTTGCGGGGCTTCCGGCGTCCCGACCTCGATGATGGGAACACAGACGTCAACGGCGGCGGAGAAGCCGGGATCGGTGGGAATCCACACGTCGACCACCCGGCCTCGGTGGGCGACCGCGTCGCGCACCCCCGCGGCGTCTCTCGCCGCGAGGACCGACTGCGGCTGGAGCAACGCCACCGTTCCCCCCGGCGCCGCGAGGTCGCACGCCACTAGCAGGAAGAGTCCCGCGGTGTCGGTGTACGCCCGCATCGCATCGCCGAAGCGCGCCTGGAGCCGTCCGGTCGTGTCGTGGGCGCGGGCCGTCTCCGCCCCGAGCGGACTGAGGAAGGGAGGATTGCCGACGATGACATCGAGCGCCGGCCACGGCGGGCGCTCCGCGAGCGCGTCAGCGATGCCGAGGTGCCCGGCCGGCACTGGTCTCTTCGCCCACAACGCCAACGCCACCTCCGTGGTGGCCACGGCCAACGGGTCGATGTCGATCCCCCACAGGCGCTCGAGGACGTCCTCACGCCGCTCCCCCCGCGCCACGAGGTGGCGCGCGGCGGCCAACAGCAGGGCGCCGCCGCCACAGCTCGGGTCGCCGACGGTCGGCTCCCGTCGATCGCCCACGGCGCGCGCCACCAGAGCGGCGGCCAAGGGGCGCGGTGTGTAGTGCGCTCCGCCGACCTGTCGCTCATGCCGGCTGAGCGTGGCCTCCAACCGCTCGCCGAGCTCCTCTGGGTCCCCCGCCAGCGGCTCCGCGGCGGGCCGGCCACCGGCCAGCCGCCACAGCGGCAGGTCGTCGGGCAGGTCGACACCCAAGGCCAGCGCCTGCTCCGCCGCCCGCCTGGCCACGACGACAGCGCGCGGATCGACCATCGGCCCGACCGTATCCGGGTGCCCCGCTACGGTCAGCCCAATGCGCGTCGACGGCCCCCTCGTCATCCCTGATCTGCGATCGGTGACGACGGCCGCCCAGGCTCTGGAGGCGGCGGGCTACGACGGCACCTACACGTTCGAGGGGCCGCACGATCCGTTCCTCCCGCTCGTGCTCGCCGCCGAGGCCACCGAGCGCCTCGAGCTGACGACCGCAGTCGCCATCGCCTTCGCTCGCAGCCCGATGACGCTCGCCGCGCAGGCCTGGGACCTGCAAGCGCTCTCCGGGGGCCGCTTCCACCTCGGGCTCGGCAGCCAGATCAAGCCGCACATCGAGCGCCGCTTCTCGATGCCGTGGTCAGCCCCCGCCGCCCGCATGCGCGAGCTCGTGCTGGCGGTCCGTGCCATCTGGACGACCTGGCAGGACCGCGTGCCGTTGCGGTTCGAGGGCACGTACTACACGCACACGTTGATGACGCCGTTCTTCGACCCCGGGCCGCTCGCCGTCCTCCCTCCGGCGGTCTGGCTCGGCGGTGTCGGACCGATGATGACCGAGGTCGCCGGCGAAGTGGCCGACGGCTTCATGGTGCACCCGTTCTGCACCGAGCGATCCCTGCTCGAGGTCACGATGCCCGCGCTGGAGCGAGGCCGAGCCCGTGCCGGAGCGCTGGCCGCCCCCATCCAGGTATCGCTCCCGGTGATGGTGGCCACGGGCGTGGACGACGAGGCGATGGAGGCCGCCATCGGCGCCGTGAAGGCCCAGATCGCGTTCTACGGGTCGACCCCCGCCTACAGGGTCGTCCTCGACACGCACGGCTGGGGCGACCTTCAGCCGGTGCTTCGCGAGCTCACCAAGGCGGGCGACTGGGCCGCCATGGCCGACGTCGTCCATGACGACCTCCTCCACGCCGTGGCCGTCGTGGCCGCCCCCGATGCGGTGGCCGGCGAGATCACCCGTCGCTACGGCACGCTGCTCGACCGCGTGGCCCTGAACGCTCCCTACGCCACCGACCCCGCAATTTGGCAGCAGATCGCCCAGGAGCTGCGCGGGTGAGCGCCGACGCCTCTACGCGCGGATCTCGTAGAACGCGTTGACCGGGTGGTCGATCTCGAGCTGACGGAACCTGGTGAAGCCGGCATCCGTCGCCATCTGCTCGGCCTTGGTGGCAGTCAGACCCAGCGTGCCGAGGCCCGCGCCACCCTCCTCCGAGAGGGCGCTGCTCATGCAGGAGAGCACGCTAGTGCCGTACATCAAGCTCGCCATGGGGTTGCGGCGGACGTTCTCGGCGTAGGTGTCGTGGGCCTTGATGTCCACGAGGAGCCAGGTGCCGTTCTCCGTCAACGCAGCCCGGATGGCGCGCATCATGCCGGCCGGATCGGTCATGTCGTGGAGGCAGTCGAACGTGGTGATCAGATCAGCTGAGCCGTCTGTGGGGAGGGCTGACGAGCGAGGATCGAGAAACTCGACGTTGGTGATCCCGTCCTCCGTCTGACGTTCCCGCGCGCGGCTCAGCGCGAGCTGCGAGATGTCGTAACCCCGGATGCGGCTCGCCGGAAAGGCCGCCGCCAGCACCAGCGCCGTGCCGCCCGCGCCGCAGCCGACGTCGAGGACGAGCGCGCCTCGCTCGAGCTTCGCGGCCACCCCATCGAGCGTTGGGAGAACGGTGGGCAGGAGGTTGGCACGGTTCCACGGCTCGAAGCCGCCCTCGATGCCCTCCGGACCGTGGAAGTCGTAGTCGAAGCCCACGCCGGTGCGAAAGGCCTCCGGCATGGCGTCGAGCGCACCCATCGTCTGGGGGAGCCGCTGGAACAGCCCCATGGCGAAGGCCGGGTGGTCCGGCGAGCTGAGCACTGCGGCGGCCTCGCGAGACAGCGACAGCCGCTCGTCGGCCGCAACCTCGATCACCTGCGCTGCGCCTTGGTTGTAGGCCCACTCCCTCACCCATCGCTCGGAAAGCCCCGCAGCGTCCGCGAGTGCGGTCGTCGTCAATGGTTCGGGGGAATCAGCCAAGGCCCGGTAGAGACCGAGCCGGTCGCCCAGGTGGATCATCCCCGCCGTCACCGCGCCGTCCAGCTTGGAGAACACCAAGTACGAGAACAGCCCGAGCTTCTCCGGATCGAGTTCGCCGTCGTCAGTCATGGCTGCCGAAGGTACATCGCGCGAGATCTGTGGACGCTGGCGCTCGCATGGCGAGCGTGAGCGTCCACAGAACGGGTTAGCTCTTGGGGTCCCAGGCGGCGAGGTCTTGGAGACGCGGATCGTTCGAGAACATCTCGGTGATCGGCTGGATCACGCCGATGCGCTTCTGGAGCCGCTTGATGTGCAGCTCCTCGTTCCAGAGCGACAGGCTCACGGCCATGCCCTTGGAGCCGGCCCGGGCGGTGCGCCCGGAGCGGTGCAGGTACGTCTTGTGCTCAGGCGCCGGCTCGAAGTGGACCACGACGTCGATGTCGTCGATGTGCAGGCCGCGAGCGGCGACATCGGTGGCCACCATCACCTGGAGCTTGCCGGCGCCAAACGCCTTCAGTGCATCCTCGCGCTGACCCTGACGCAGGTCCCCGTGGACCGCCGCGGCGGTCACGCCCTCCTCGTTGAGAGCTCGGGTGAGGCGATCGGCCACGCGCTTCGTGTTGGTGAAGGCGAGAGTGCGGCCACTGCTGCGGGCGATGGCCGCCACCACCTTCACCTTGTCCATCTCGTGGACGGCGATGAAGCGATGCAGCATCGCGTCCACCGTGACCGTGGCCGACTCGACCTCGTGGTACACCGGATCGTGCTGGTAGCGCTTGATCAGCCCGTCGACCACGCCGTCGAGGGTGGCGGAGAACAACAGCGTCTGGTGCCGCCCGTCGATGTGCCGGAGCAGCCACTCCACCTGCGGGAGGAAGCCCATGTCGGCCATGCGGTCGGCTTCGTCCACGACCACGATCTCGAGGCCGTTGAGCTCCACCTCCTTGCGGTCGACGAGGTCGATCAGGCGGCCTGGCGTGGCGATGATCGCCTCGACTCCCTCGGCGAGCGCCTTGATCTGCCTGTTCATGTCGGCGCCGCCGTAGACCGCCACCACCCGCGATCCGATGGCCTTGGCCAAGGGGGCGAGGACGTCGTGCACCTGGAGCGCGAGCTCGCGCGTGGGCACGAGCACGAGGCCACGAGGCTTTCGTGGCTCGGCCTTGGCCAGACGTTCGAGCAGCGGCAGACCAAAGGCCAGCGTCTTGCCGGAGCCGGTCTTGGCCTTGCCGCAAACGTCGCGGCCGGCGAGGGCGTCGGCGATCGAGAGGCGTTGGATGGCGAAGGGTTCGAGGAGGCCCTGCTCGGCGAGGACCTTGACCAGGCGATCCGAGACGCCGAGGTCCTCCCAGGTGAGCGTGTCCTCGACAGCGGGGGTGATGTCGGTGTCGTCCATGAGGTTCCCGACAACGATACCGGCGGGCCTGGCTCAGCCCCTCATCGTCAGGCCCGGGGGAGGGCGGACTTCACGGCGGCGACGAGGCCGTCGTCTTCAGGCACGACCATGGGCCCGAAGCGAGTGACCTGACCCCCGGGAGCGATCAGGAACTTCTCGAAGTTCCACTGGATGTCGCCGTCGCGCCCGTCGGCATCGGCTACCGCAGTGAGGTCGTCGTACAGCGGGTGGCGGCCGTCGCCGTTCACCTCGACCTTCTCGGACATCGGGAAGGTGACGCCGTAGGTGGTGGAGCAGAACGTGGCGATCTCGTCGGGACTGCCGGGCTCCTGCTCGCCGAACTGGTTGCACGGCACGCCGAGCACCGTGAAGCCCTGGTCGGCGAACCGCTCGTGCAGCTTCTCGAGGCCCTCGTACTGGGGCGTGAGGCCGCACTTGGAGGCCACGTTCACGATGAGGAGCGCCTTGTCCTCGTAGTCGTGCAGGTCGAGGGTGGAGCCATCGAGGCGGCTCAACTGGTGATCGTAGAGCGACATGAGCGCAACCTATCCACGTTTCGGCAGCTTCACCCGGCCACGCAGCTCGTCGACCGCTACCCCTTCCGCCCACAGCCGCACCGCGGCGATGGCCTCCTCGAACGGTGTCACCGGCGCTACCTTGCCCGACGTGCGCACCCTCTCCCCCACCGACGTCAGCCAGCACCTCGAGGGCATCGCCGAGCGCGGGTACACGATCGTGCAGGACGCCATCGAGGACGACCTGCTCGACGACTTGGTCGACCGGCTGCACCGCCTCGAGGTGGATCTCGGGATCGTGCCCGCTCGCAACGACTTCGAGGGCAGCCATACCGTCCGCATCTACAACCTCCTTGTGCACGGAACGGCCTTCGAGCGAGTGCCGGTCCACCCCAACGTGCTGCCAATCGTCGAGGGCGTGCTCGACGCGCAGTGCCTCATCTCGTCCTTGTCGTCGATCGCCATCTGCGCGGGCGAGACGCCCCAGCCAATCCACGCCGACGATCAGCTGATGCCGATCCCGAAGCCGCACCCGTCCACGGTGTGCAACTCGATGTGGGCTCTCACCGACTTCACCGAAGCCAACGGCGCCACCCGCCTCATCCCTGGTTCACACCTGGCCGACCACTCGCCCACCTACGGCCAGCGGTATGACTCGATCCCCGCCGAGATGCCTCGTGGCTCCGTGCTCATCTGGCACGGCAGCCTCTGGCACGGTGGGGGCGCCAACACCATCAGCGACCGGCGCATCGGTCTCGCCATGAACTACTGCGCCGGCTACGTACGCCAGCAGGAGAACCAGCAGCTCGGCATCCCCATCTCGATCGCCGCAGGGTTCGGGGAGCGGTTGCAGCAGCTCTGCGGCTACAGCGTGTACATGGGCTTGATCGGCCACATCGACAAGCACGACCCCATTGAGCTCCTCCAGGGCGAGCGGGCGCACTCCATGGTCTGGGACTGACCTCTTCGCCGCCCTGCGTGGTGGTACTAGTACTCTGTGCGTTCAGAAAGTAGGTTGCTCCTGGTGGGTCCCACGGGAGATGGCGGGCGCAGTACATGATGCTGATGATGCAGACGATGCAGCAGGAGAAGGGGAGTGTGCTCGCGGAGGTGCGGGCTCGCACGGCGCTCCGGGGAGCGCACCTCGACCCCACCGTGCCCCTCGAACGAGCCAGCAGCGTCACGAACGAGGTGTGGCTCACCGCCACCCATGTGGTGCGGGTCAACCGACGACCGAACAACCGCCTATACCGCGAGACCATGGTCGCAGCCGCGCTTCCGCCCTCCGTCGGTTACCCGCGAGTGGTCGCCCACGGCGGCGGACGCGGCGAGGACTGGCTCGTAGCCGAGCGGATCATGGGTCGTCCCCTCGCGCACGTGTGGCCCGACCTCACCGACGGCCAGCGCCAGTCCGCCGTCGAGCAGATGGCCGTCCGACTGGCTGCGATCCACCGGACGATGGCGCCGGCCGACCTCCCGCCGATCGAGGGCGCGCCGCAGCTCCTGGAGCTCGGGGCCAGCGATCCCACCGCTCCGTTGCTCGACGCCTTGCAACGAGCCGCGCATCTCGATCACGTGGACCCGGTGCTTCTCGCCGAGGCGGCGGAGATGGTGCGGCGGCTCGCCCCCGCGCTGGCGCCCTTCGAAGAGCCCACCTTGGTGCACGGCGACGTCACCTTCGAGAACATGCTCTGGCACGAAGGGGAGATCACCGCGCTGTTCGACGTCGAGTGGGCTCGGCCCGGTCCGAACGACCTCGACCTCGACATCCTGCTGCGCTGCGCGGCCTACCCCCAGCTCCACGTGGCGCCGGCCCACGAAGCCCGAACCCGCCCGGAGGACTACGCCGAGGTGCCCTGGTGGCTGGGCAAGGCCTACCCGGAGCTCTTCGAGCACCCCGGCCAGATCGACCGAGTGCGCGTGTACTCGATCGCCTACGACGTGCGCGATCTCCTCGCTGCCCCTCCCACCGTGGCGCCACGGCACCTGCCCGAGCTGCACGCCCACCACCGCCTGGAGCGCGTGGTGAAGAAGCGCAGCTACATCGATGTCCTCGGCCGCGTCCGCGTCTAGGACGCCTGCCTAGGCACAATGTCCCTACGTGCTCCAGATCGACGCTCGCGGGGCCGACGATCACCGCATGACCAACGCGGAAGCGATCATCCGACCGCTCGTCCCCGATGCCGGTCGGCTGAGCGATCGTGCCCTGCTGGGGGTGCTCGCCCGTCTCCCCGATCTCGTCGTCGTGGTCGACGCCGAGGCCCGCCTGTTGTGGGCCAACCGAGCGGCGGAGGCCTTCTTCGGCCGGTCCACCGCCTCGTCGATGGGGATGTCGGGGCTGGACCTGGTGCATCCGGACGACCTCGAGTTCGTGCTGCTCTCGCTGCTCAGCATCCAGACGAAGGACCGCGGGCTCCCGATCGAGGTCCGCCTCCGCAGCACCGACGGATGGCGCCTGGCCGAGCTGATCGGAGCGCCACTCCAGGGTTCTCATGCCGGCGCCGTCGTGCTCTCGATACGGGATCTCACCGAGCGACGCGGCCTCGAGGTCGCCAACAACGACGACGCCCAGCTCCGCTCGCTGGTCCACAACGCGGCCACCCTGATGATGTTGGTCTCAGCGGACGGGATCGTCGGAGCCGCATCCGGTGCGCTCGCGCGGCTGCTCGGTCATGATCCGGAGGAGGTGGTGGGGCATCCGCTGACCGACCTCGTCATCCCCTCCGACCACGCGGCCCTGAACGACGGGCTGGCGACGGCGGCCATGGCGCCGCAGGGAGTCGGGCAGGCCTGCACGGTCGAGGTCGGCCTGCAACACTTGTCGGGGCGGTCGACGATCCCGTTCGAGCTGACGCTGGTGAACCTCCTCGAGGATCCGACCGTCGGGGGGTTCGTGGTCTCGGGCCACGACCTCACCTCACGCAAGACGATCGAGGCCCAGCTGCTCTCGACGCTCTCGTTGCTCAGCGCCACGCTCGACGCGACGGGCGACGGCATCCTGGTGGTCGACTGCGAGGGAGCGATCACCACGCTCAACCGCAAGTTCGCCGAGCTCTGGCGGATGCCCGAGGCACTGATCGCCGCGAAGGACGACGTCGCCGCCATCGCCTTCGTGACCGATCAGCTCTCCAACCCACAGGTGTTCGTGGACAAGATCGCGGAGCTGTACGCGCACCCCGAGGCGGAGAGCCACGACGTGCTCCGCTTCCTCGACGGACGCGTCTTCGATCGCTACTCGCAGCCGCAGTTCGTGGACGGGAAGATCGTGGGTCGAGTGTGGAACTTCCGCGACTCCACCGAACGAGCCCGGCTCGAGCAGCAGCTCGCCCACCAGGCCCTCCACGACTCTCTCACGGGGCTCGCGAACCAAAGCCTCTTCCGCGATCGCGTAGACCACGCCCTCGCTCGCCTCGAGCGCAGCGGCGGCCACCTCGCCGTGCTGTTCCTCGACCTCGACAGCTTCAAGACGGTGAACGACAGCCTCGGGCACTCCGCCGGCGACCTGTTGCTCATCGGCGTGGCCGAGCGGCTCGAGAAGTTCGTGCGCA
>Ga0105044_10008504_pt1 | contig 14085 bp, 15 predicted proteins | sample MAT01_FD_78092 | JGI IMG/M metagenome (GOLD analysis project Ga0105044, IMG submission 78092) | Freshwater microbial communities from Lake Fryxell liftoff mats and glacier meltwater in Antarctica - MAT-01 | ecosystem: Environmental > Aquatic > Freshwater > Ice > Liftoff microbial mat | place...
CGTCGATCACTTCGATATCGCGGGGATCGGGGATTCGCGGGGCCATGGTTTCACCTCCAAAGTTCCCTCCAACTATACATCCTTCGTCAACTTCTGATTCTGTCCCCCGAGGCTCCGCACCCATTCGAGGTCGCCGCGGCGCCAGAGGTAGGCGAAGCCCACCAAGAGGATCGCGAAGAAAATCAGGAACTCGGCGAAGGCGAACTGAGCGAACAATTGCATCGTATCGGTGTCGGGTGCGGTTGTCGTTCCCGGTGCGAGGGTGTTCGCGGCGCCCAGGCGATCCGCTTCCGATAGCGAGGCATCGCCGGCGCGATTGGCGCTGCCGAAGACGACGGCCCACGGGAAGAAGAAGGCCATTTCCACATCGAAGATCACGAACAGCAGTGCGACGACATAGAAGCGCAGGTCGAACTGGATCCACGCCGTGCCGACGGGCTTCTCGCCGCACTCATAGATCTCCCCCTTGGCCACGCTGGGCCGGTTCGGGCGGATCATCTTCCCGAGACCGAGGTTCGCCAGCAGGAACAGGGTTCCCACCGCGAGGAAGACGAGGATTCCGACGACGAGTTCGATCATGTGCTGACTCCGGCCTTCGTCCAGACCGGCAAGCTCACCCGCTTCGATTCCTGCACCGAAGTCGGATTCAGTGTGTCCTGTCCCCAGGCCACGGTGAGTGGCAGCTTGGCGAAGTCCACGATGCAGCCGTCGCGGGTATAGCCGCTGATGTCGTAGGTGCTCCCCATGAAGATGCAATCGGCGGGGCAGGGATCGACGCAGAGCGAGCAGAACATGCACTTCGTGTAATCGATGGCGAACCCCGTGACGACGAACCCCTTCGCGGGGGCCACGGCTTTTTCCTTCTCGATGTAAATGCAATCGACGGGGCAGGCGCGGGCGCACTTGTCGCAACCGATGCATGCCGTCAGATCGAAGCGGTGGAACCCCCGGTAGCGCGGCTTCACCGGTACCGGTAGTTCCGGGTACTCGAAGCTCTTCGTGAACGGGCGACGGCGGAACGTCTGCGCGAAGTAACGCAGCGTGATGTACAAGCTCAGGGAAATACTGCCGACGGTCTGCCCGACGTTGCGGAACCAGAGGAACATGTTGGAATCCCGAACTTGGGCGCGGAGGTGGAAACAATGTACCAAACCGCGCGCGGACCGGGCTCACTCCGCCGCGTCGACTCCCAGCTTCTCGCGGAGCTTGCGGATCGCTTTGTACTTCTCGTCGCTGATGCGCTGCGTCGTCGTACCCAGTTCGACGGCGATGTCCGGCACGGCCCAGCCGTCGGCCGAGAGGTGGATGATCGTCTGTTGACGCGGGCTCAGCACTTCCCCGGCCGCTTTGTTCACTTCTTCGCGTTGGTCGAGCACTGACGACGGCGTCCAGCGGTCGGCCACGTCGTTCGACAGATCGACGAAGCGGCGGGCGCGTTGCGTCCGCTTCTTGACCGCATCGATGGCTCGAAGGAATTCGCGTTTGTCCTCGTTCTCGGTCTTCAACAGGCCCGTCCAACGATCGCGACCGACGGTCTCCAACAACCGGGTGAATACCTGCTGCGTGCAGTCGGCCCAGAGGTCGTCCGGGAGGCGGGCGTTCCGCCAGCAGACTTGGCAATAGCGGGTGATGTCGCGGACAGCGCTATCATCGATTTGCTGTGAGTTGGACGGGGTGCCGGCGCAGGCGTTTTGGCCACCGAGGCCCGTGCCGAGCATGACGGCCGCCATCACGGAAGCCATCGATCGGCCGCTGGCCGAGGGAATAATTCGTCGCATGGGTTGGAAGCCTCCGGTGTTCATCCTGAACCAGACGGTCAATGGTTAGATTATCGCCTATCGAGGATACGTCCGCAAGCTCGCAGACTTTCAGGACTTGGCGGTTTTGATCACGTGAGACAACTGCGGAAGCCGTCGGTCAACTCCGCGCGGTTCAGGTCGCGGCCGATGAAGACGAGCTTGTTTGTACGGGTCTCGCCGTCTTTCCACGCGGTGTGCGGCCGGCCATCGAACTGCATGTGGACGCCTTGGAAGACGAATCGCTTGGTGTCACCGGCGATGTTCAATACACCTTTCATCCGGAAAATATCCTGCCCCTTGTCGCGCAGCAGCACCGAGATCCACTCGTTGAGTTTCTTCGGGTTCAGCGCGCCCGGCTCGAGGATACCGACGGAGGTCACGGTCGCGTCGTGGGTGTGGTCATGCGCTTCGACGTGGTCGTTGCCGTCCTCGGCGTGGTCGCTGTTGTGGTGATGGTGGGCGTGCGCCGGGTCGCCGCAATCGTCGTCGTGGCAGTCGTCGACGACTCCGAGCGCGACGGTTTTGGGCTTGGGCAAAAAATCGGGTTCGAACTCCAAGATCCGGTCGAGGTCGAAGCCCTTCACGTTCAGCACGGCGTCCATGTCGATGATGCCGTTCGTCGTCCGGTGGATTTTCGCGGTCGCGTTCATCCAGTGGATCTTCGCTTCGAGCGCGTCGAGTTCGGCGGCGCTCGCGAGATCGCACTTATTCAAAAGCACCACGTCGGCGAAGGCGATCTGCTCCCGCACTTCGCGGCTGTCCCAGTGCTGGGCGACGTGCTTGGCGTCGACCAGCGCGATGATGCCGTCGAGCGCGGTTTTCGCTTGGAGTTCGTCGTCGGCGAAAAAAGTCTGGGCGACCGGACCGGGGTCGGCGAGGCCGGTGGTTTCGATCAGGATGTAGTCGAACTGGTTGCGGCGCTTCAGCAGGGTGCCCAAGATGCGGATGAGGTCGCCGCGGACGGTGCAGCAGATGCAACCGTTGTTCATCTCGAAGATTTCTTCGTCGGCGTGGATCACGAGTTCTTGGTCGATGCCGATCTCGCCGAATTCGTTTTCGATCACGGCGATCCGCTTGCCGTGGTTCGCCGTGAGAATGTGGTTCAGCAGTGTGGTTTTACCGGCCCCGAGAAACCCGGTGAGGACGGTGACGGGGACGCGGGCGTTTCGATTCGCGGTCATGGGTGGCTCCAAGGTCGATGTCCAAATTCTATCGTCAAACGACAACACCCCGGGTAAACCCGGGGTGTTGTCTGCGATTCGGCTCGCCTTATGGCTTACGCCGCGGCCTGAAAGGAGAGGGTGCATTCCCACCCGTTTCTTGCCAATGATTCATATCAACGGAGGCGTCATCGAGGCTAGCCTCATGGAAGGGCACTGATTCCGGTGCGGCCACGGTTTCGACAATGACCGGGGCCGGCTGGGCTGCGACCATTTGCGGCACAGCCAGGGCGAGCAGTGTGGCAATGGCGACGGCCATGCCAATCCCGGCAAGTATTGGTTGAATGCGGAGCGTCATCGAGTTTCCCCCTATGTGCGTAGATAGTATTATAAGTCACGATTCCGTTCTGGGAATAGAAAATTCGGTACCATTCGGAAACTTCATCGCTTGGGCTTGGTCCGATCACCCTTCCAAAGCCAGTCATATCCGGCGGTTTTCAAGCCGGCGTGGATCTCACTACTGTGGACGTAATACCCTTTTCCCAAAGAAGTTGCAGCGCAAATCCCGATGACTTGACCATCGAGATTCAACAGGGGTCCGCCGGATCGCCCCGCGGTCTGGGCTTTTTCCGCCTGCCAGAAAAAAGCGACGTCGTCTTCGCGCCGCACGGCCAATCGTTTGGCCAACAAGGATTCTTTTTCGGTGGTCGGCGCATCGCCGAGGGAACAGCCGACCGAGGTCGCGTTGAACGGGAATTTTTTTATGTTCAATCCCGGTGGTGCCAAAGGCAGCGCGGTCACGGTCCGCTCGGGTTCGACCTCCACTCGCAGCAACGCGAAGTCGGCGATCGGCTTGCGGAGGAGAACCCGCGCCCCGCGCAAGGTGAAGCTGGGTTTTTTCGCAGTTTCGTCCGCGAAGAAATCGAACGCCCACTCGCCGACGTTATTGTCCAAGGCGTGCTCGGCCGTCAACAAGTAGAGAGAATCACCGTCCCGGGCGATCACGACCGCCGTCGCCGCGGCGCGATCCCCGGCTCTCAGTCGCGGGGTTGCGGCCACTGGGCTGTCGATACAAACAAAGGCGGCGAGAATCAATAGCGGCGTCATGAATGGAGTTTACCCGAATCGGCGAGCGCTTCGAGCCGATTCCTGCAAAATCGGAGCAATCGGTAAACTCTTCGCAAGCCCCCGGCCGATAGTCCCCTTACGAACCCGCTCACGGGCTCGTGGGTTCCGTTCCGGCTTGGGGTTTGTCATGCGCTGGAAAGCCCTCCTCCTCGCCGGTTGCGCAGCCCCGTTCTCGGGTTGCCTCATGGCCGAACACACCGCGCGCAACTTGTTCAACGAACCGACCGAACTCCTCGACAACAAAAAACTGAGCCGGCAGCTCCGCCACGAATCGAAAGCGGCGTGGGGCGAAGTCTGCCGGCAATATCCGCAACGGACCTTCACGGTCGATTTCGCCGACGGCTTCACGGCCGGGTTCGTCGATTATTTGGAATCGGGCGGCACGGCCCAACCGCCGGCCGCGCCGCCGGTGAAATACCGTCGCAGCCGGTACATGAACGTTGAAGGGCACGCTCAGATCCAAGATTACTTCTGCGGCTTCAAATACGGCTGCGATGTTGCGGCTGCGTCGGGCCAGCGCGACTTCATCACGGTCCCGATACTAGTGCCGGAACCGCCGGCCGAAGCCCCAGTACAAGCCCGCCAAATTCCGACCGAAGCGGTGCGTCCAATGCCGAAGGCGGGTGAACCGCCACCGAAGCCGAAGGCCGTCGACATGGGCACCGGCCTGCCGCTGCTCGATCGGCCGCTGGTTGCGCAGCCCGCGCTCCCGTACCCAACCGACGCGCCGACGGTGACGATCCCCGTGATCGGCGCGCCGGAGGCCATGCCGGACGGCCCGCTGAAGTTGTCCGCCCCGACGTTCGACTTCTCAAATAGCCCGCGTTCCGAGGCGACCCCGCCGGAACCGATCGCGCCGGTCGCGTTCAGCCCGAGCCCGACGTCGGGCGTCGTGCTCCCGCTCCGCGAGATCCCGAACTCCGCCGTGAAGCCGCTCCGGACCATTCCGGATTCCCGACCGATACCGCCTTGGCGCGGGGATTGAACCCATGACCGTTCGCGAAATTTCGTCGGCCGTGATCCTGCTCGGGGCGGTGTTCTCCGGCGGCTGCGCGTCGCTGTCGAACCCCGTGGCCGACGGCGTCCCCGTGCGGCGGCTGCCGGACGAAGTGCTCGGGCGGCCGAAGTCCGACTTGAAACCGATCCCGCTGACACTGTTGCGTCAGCGGGAAATCGAAATCTACCGGCTCGACAAAGGCGACGTGCTTGCGGTCGTGGCCGAGGAGATCATCGCCCCCGCGAACACGGCGGTGCCGGTGCGCGTCCCGGATCAATTCAATTCGACCGCAGCCATCGGCTTTCCCGTTCCGGTCGGCGACGACGGGACGATTTCCATCGCCCGCTTGCCGGCCATTCAGGTGCGGGGCAAGACGCTCGCGGAAGTGGAGCAATTGATCAAAGACGCGGCCAGCGGCAAGAACGGTGGGCCGGAACTCGTGAACCCGAAAAATGCCCGTGTCACGGTGCAACTGTTGCAAAAGCGGATCTACACCGTGACGGTCGTCCGCGAGGACACTCAGCCGATTCCGCAAACGGGCCAGGGCGGCGTCTTGTTGGGGGCGAGCAAACGGGGGAGCGGTTTCACCTTGAAGTTGCAGGCCGGGGAGAACGACGTGCTGCACGCCCTCAACGCCAGCGGCGGACCGCCGGGCTTGGATGCCAAAAACGAGATCGTGATTCTGCGCGGCCAATACGACCCTAACGACCCCGGCAAAAGCACGACGCGAATTCCGCTGCGGATCTACCCCGAGCAGCAACTCACGCTCCAAGAAGCCGACATCGTGTTGAAGGACGGAGACGTGGTCACAATCGAATCGCGCGACAGCACGACGGAAGTCTTTTACGCGGCCGGGGTCGCCGGTTCGCGGCAATTCAGCCTGCCGCGCGACTACGACCTCAACGTGATCCAAGCGCTCACGCTGGTCGGTGCCCCGCTGGCCAATGGTGGCTTCACGCAGAACGCGTTCATCGGCAACGCCGTCAACACGGGCTTGGGTTCACCTTCGCCGGCGCTGTTGACGGTTCTGCGGCAACTGCCCAATGGGCAGCAGCTCGCGATCAAAGTCGATTTGAACAGGGCGCTCCGCGACCCTCGCGAACGCCTCCGCGTCCAAGGCGGCGACATCCTCGTGATGCAAGAGCGCCCCGGCGAAGCCGCATTCCGGTACATCACGCAGACCCTGCGATCGAACGCGGCGGTCGAAACCTTCCGGGGCGGGGCCATCACGGGCTCGGCAAGCAGCATCAACCCGTGAGCGTCCGTTTCCGATCCGACTACGAACTCCGCACTACTCCAGCACGGGCACCCGTCCGCTTAGAATGTCCCGCTCCCATTCTTCTTGCAGGGGCCAGCGGGTGGCGCAGGTCCCGAAGTCAGATAGCAACTGATACCCCGTCAGCCGGTCGATGGCCGTTTGCAGAATCGAGGGGTCGCGCCGGAAGGCCGGGCCGTGACTCGGCAGCAGGAAATCGCTGTCGTCGTTTTGAATGCGTTTGAGGGACTCGATGAAGTGCGGAATATTCGACCCGTGGTGCGCGTCGATGACGCCGACCCCGGCGTCGCGGTAAATGTTGTCGCCGCTGAAGAGCAAGTTGTCGAGTTTGAAACTGAGTTGCCCCGGCGTGTGCCCCGGGGTGTGCCAGACTTCGAGCTTCAACTTGCCGATCTTGACGATGTCGCCTTCCTTCAGTTTCACATCGATCTTGCAAGGCGGCATCGGGATGCTGAAGTTCTGCGCCGAGATGTGCGCGAACGTTTCGATCACATCGCCGGCTTCGATGGCGACGGCGGCGCGGGGGTGCGCGGCCGTTTTGGTCTTCAAGCGGTCGCGGGCCGCGGACAAGGCTTGCACGTGGTCTGCATCGGCGTGAGTCGCGAGGATCATTTTGCACTTCGACAGCGGGAAATCCATCGCCCGGATGAGGTCGATGACTTCGTTCAACGTCTCGGTTTGGCCGATGTCGAGCAGGGCGAATTCGGTGCCGCCGTCGAGGAGATAGATGTTTACGCCCAGCGGTTTGCCGGCCGCCAGGTTCAACTCGATGACGTTCGGCGCGAGGTACTTCCGCAACTGCATGGTGGTTCCGCCGCCGAGACGTGGGGTCGATGCGATCATTTTACACAACCGCGCGTCCCCGTCCGCAGCAACGGGCGAAATCCGAGGTGAGCGGCACTGCGCCGACTTGCCCCGTTGCCGACAGTTGGAAACGCCCCCGCAGTCTGCCATATCCCGCCACTCCGTGAAGATTGCGAGTGGTTGTCCCGAATTGCGCTAGCCGACGGGGTGGGCCGCGAACTATCCTTCGGATGCGGTCCTCAGCCGAAACCGGGGTGTTGCATGTCGTTCTGGAACGCGGTGGGCGAACTGCCCGCCTGGTCGGCCGCCTTCTTCGCGGTGGCCCTGCTGGTCGCCTTCGGCTTCGAGTTCATCAACGGCTTCCACGATACCGCCAACGCCGTCACCACGGTCATCTACACGCGCACTTTAAAACCGACGCCCGCGGTCGCGTACTCCGGCTTCATGAACTTCCTCGGCGTCCTCCTCGGCGGTACCACGGTCGCCTTCAGCATCGTCAACTTGCTGCCGGTCGATCTGCTGATTCAATCCAACGAACAAAGCGCCCGCCTCGGCCTCGTCATGGTACTGGCGCTGTTGTTCGCCGCGATCATCTGGAACCTCGGCACCTGGTACCTCGGCTTGCCGGTGTCGAGTTCGCACACCCTCATCGGCTCGATCCTCGGCATCGGGTTGGCCAACAGCATCCTCACCGGCGTCGACGGCGTGAATTGGTCGAAAGCCACCGAAGTCGGCTTCGGCCTATTGATTTCTCCGGTCATCGGATTCGTCGCAGCCGCCCTGCTGTTGCTCGCCTTGAAAGCGACCGTGAAAGAACCCCGCTTGTACATCCCGCCGCAGGGCGACGATCGCCCGCCACGCTGGGTGCGCGGCGTCCTGCTGGCTACCTGCGGCGGCGTGAGTTTCGCCCATGGCTCCAACGACGGCCAGAAAGGGATGGGCCTGATTCTACTGGTGCTCATCGGCTTCCTCAGCGGGCATTACGCCCTCGACATCTACGATGCGAAGAAGGTCGAACCGGCCCGCGCCGGGGCATTGGACGCAAAGGCCAAGCTCGAAGCGGCCGGGAAATTGACGCCCGGATTGGGCGAGGATGCGGACGCCATCGCGGCGGAATTGGAAGGGAAAGCGTCGTTCGCCGAGTTGACGGGGGACCGGCGCAAGAAACTGCGCGAGCAGCTCTATCGGCTCTCGCAGGCGACAAAAGACAAGGCGTTCCGCGATGACGACTCGAAGGAGTGGAGGGCGACGAAGGATTCGCTGACGAAACCGATCGAGTTCGTGCCGCTCTGGGTCGTCGTCGGGGTGGCGGTCGCGCTGGGTCTCGGCACGACCATCGGCTACAAACGCATCGTCGTCACGGTCGCGGAGAAGATCGGCAAGACGCACCTGACTTACGCGCAAGGGGCCGCGGCGGAGACGGTGGCCGCCTGCACGATCCTCGCGGCCGACTTTGCCCATTTGCCCGTGAGCACGACGCAAGTGCTCAGCAGCGGGATCGCGGGTACGATGGCGGCCAACCGCTCGGGCATCCAAGGCGGCACGTGTAAGAAGATCCTGCTGGCCTGGGCCTTCACGCTGCCGGGAACGATGCTGCTGAGCGGGGCGCTCTACTTGATCGGCCACGCCTTGGTGAAGTGACCGAGGTCGAGTGTGGGGAAAATGATCCTCGAGCGCGTGCGGCTCTAAACCAAGCTTCACAACTTGAGGCACAATTCGTCCCGCTGCTTGCGAATTTGCCAGCACAAGATCCCGCCCCAGGCTCTCTCGGTAGGTTCAAGCTCATTCAATCAACGCGCACAGAGCGTTGTCGTCGATGTTTGGCGGGAAGTTCCGACTGAGCTTCCTCATGAAAAGTGGACAGGGTTTAGCGAGTATCGGGGTGAAGCGAGCGTTCGTACTCGGCGGGGCTGAGGTAGCCCAGCGTGGAGTGACGACGTTCGCGGTTCCAGAATCCTTCGACCTGCTCAAACAAGCTGGACTCGGGGTCAGGATCCATCGCGTTCAACGTGTCCACAAACCGTGGGGAAGATTATCGGTTGTCTCCTACTTCCGGACGGGGCGGAAGAGTCCGGTGCCGCTCGGCGAAGCACTCATCCAGTAGATTTCGCCATCTTCCGCTTCGCCGAAGGACATCACCGCTTGGCTGATCCCTTGGAATGGACGGTTCGCCACGACTCGCTTCTTCTCGGCGTCGTACTTGAGCGCGAATAGCTTCGAAGTCACGTAATCGGCGTAGAGGTAATGCCCTTCGAGTTCGGGGAACGCCTTGCCGCGGTAAACGTGCCCGCCGGTGATGCTCTTGCCGAGGTCGTGGTGGTATTCCCAAATCGGGTCGATCGTCTCCTTCTTGGGGCCGTGCCCTTCGGTGCCGAACGGATGGAGTCCTTCCCGGCGGCGCCAGCCGTAGTTTCCGCCCTTCTCCAGCAGGTTGATTTCCTCGTAGAGGTTCTGGCCGACGTCGCCCATCCACCCTTGGCCCGTCTTGCGATCGAAGCTGAGCCGCCAGGGGTTGCGGAGCCCGTAAGCGTAGATTTCGGGCTTGGCGTTCGGGGTGCTCACGAAGGGGTTGTCTTTGGGAATCGCATACGCGGTCTTCTCGCCTTTGGAGTCGACGTCGATGCGGAGGATCTTGCCGAGGTGCGTCTTCAGCGCCTGGCCGTTGTCGTACGGATCGCCCCCCGCGCCGCCGTCGCCCAAGACGATGTACAAGTATCCGTCCGGGCCGAAAGCCAGCGTGCCACCGTCGTGGTTCCAGTCTTTGTGGCTGATCCGCAGGAGTTCCTCTTCCGACTTCGCGTCGGCCTTGTTCGGGTCATCTTGGCTGATGCGGTAACGGCAAACCACGTTTTCCAGCCGCTTGGTCTTGTCCGTGTAGAAGACGAAGAACTCGCCATTAGTCTTGTACTTGGGGTGGAAGGCGAGACCGAGCAGACCCTGCTCGTTTTCGAAATCGGTGTAGCGCACCTTCGATTTGATATCGAGGAAGATTTCACTCTTCGCGGAGTCCTCTTTCGGGATCATGTGAATCTGGCCGTGCTGCAGCACGGCGAAGCTCCGCCCGCTTCCGTCATTCACGTGGGTCAGCACGAGTGGCCGCGCGGCAATGACCCGGCCCGAGTCTTCGCCATAGTCCCAGCCGGTCCACTTCTTCAATTGCGGGAACGCCGGACCGGCCGCCAGCTTCAAGGGCGATTGATCGACTTCCCAGCCGGGAATCTGCGTGCTCAGCGCCGTCAGAGTACCCCCCTTCATGTCGGGAATGAGCAAGCGGTTGTTCACGTAATCGAACGTGAGGTCGGCGGCGCTCTCCAACCCTTCGGCGATCAGAATCGGGGCGACGCCGGGCCGCGGGATCGCCCAGACTTTGCCCTCGCTCCAACTGGTGATGTAGAGCCGCCCGAAGTGGTCGAAGATCAAACCGTCTCCGCCTTTGAACCCTTCGGCGAGCTTTTCGAATTTCTTGGTGTCGAGATTCAAGCGGTTCATCTCGCCCGATTCGAAATCGAGCACGAGCAGGTGATTCAGGCTGTCCATCAGCACGCCGTTGGGCTTCTTCAGGAAGGGGAGACTCTTGGCATCCCCCACGAGGGTCGTGGTGCGCTCCGGTGTAGCCCGACTCCCGAACGGCAACGGTTTCGGCGCGATTTTGAACAAGGCCGCACCGTGCGTGTCGCTGACGTACAGATTGCCGGATTCGTCAGCGACGATGTCGTTGAGAAAGATCGGCAGCACCGGGAAATCCACGGTGTCGGCCCAGACAATCGACTTGCCGGTTTTCAGTTCGATGCGCAGAACGCGGGTCTGATCCGCCACGAAGAGCCACTGTTGGAACGCGACCAAACCCTTGGGGTCGTTCAGCCCTTCGGTGAAGGGAACCGCCTTGCCGTCCTTGATTTCGACGATGCTCCCATCGCCAGCCTTGTCGAACTCGCCGATGATCGAGACGAAGACCCGGCCATCGGACGTGATCACCACGCTTTCGGGATTCTTGAGGCCCTTGATGATGACCTCGGGCTTCGGCGCAGCGAAGACGGGCCCGGATGTGAGCAGGAGCAGTAAGGAGAGCAAACGTTTCATCGGGCATCCATGACGGAGGGAGGGGGTCTCTGAGCGCAACGGGTCTCGAAAGCGATTCTACACCTCCAAGTAGCGACTGTGCAAAGAGGATCGACACGGAAATGACAACCGTGGCGGGGAGCCCCAGTTTTGTGGCATCTGTCTGTGACCCACGGGATCTCACGATGATCGTCGGCTTCTGGGAGAATCTGCGCCGGGTGAAGGCGATCGACAAAGTCGAGGAGTTGTTCCGCTATGCCATGATGGATACGCCCAAGGCTAAGGTCACCGTGACCCGGGGCAAGCAGAGCCTCGACCTCGAAATCCTCTTTCCCTGATCACTTCTTGCCGGTCCAGAGCACCCGGCCGGCGTTCGCGGTGCGGATGCTGTAGAGTACGCCGCCGCCGGTGATGTAGAGCGTCTTGAAGTCGTCGCCGCCGAAGGCGCAGTTGGTCACTTCGTCCGTCGGCACGGCGAGGAACGTCAGCAGTTTCCCCTCGGGATCGAAGACGTAGATGCCCCCTTTCACATTCGCGGCCGGTTCCGCGGGCGGGTTCGGTTTGTTCAATCCGCCCGCGACGTAGAGGTTCCCTTTTTCGTCTTGCTTCAAGCCGTCCGGACCGCGGCCGGTGCCCCAGTCGTGCAGTAACTGCGGGGCCTTGGCGTTCACCTCGCCGTCTTTGAGGTCGAACCGGTACAGCTTGCGGGCGCCGCCGAGGTCATTGTTGTTGTCCGCGACGTAGAGGTATTTGTCGTCCGCGCTCACGAGGACGCCGTTGGCCCGTTCGACCTCGCGGCCGAGGACGCGCGCCACCTTGCCGTCGGGGTCGATGCGGTAGACTCCTTCGATGGTTTCGCCCTTCTCGTTCTTCTGCTCCATGCCGTCGCGCGGGCCGTAGCACGGGTCGCTGAAATAGATGCGCCCTTTGGAATCGACCGTCAGATCGTTCGGCTGGTTGTACTTCTTCCCACCGAAGGAATCGGTCAGCACGCCGAGTTGTCCTTTGGCGTCGGTACGCGTCATGCGGCGCTTCTCCGGTTCGCAGGCGAGCAGCCGGCCTTCGCGGTCGAAGAGCAGGCCGTTGGTGCCGGCGCCTTGGCCGAAGAGCACGGCGTCTCCGTCGCGCGCGAGGCGGTGGATGTTGCCGTTGCCGCTGGTGAGGAGGCCGAGTTGCGGGTCCCACGCGGGGCCTTCTCCGGCGACGCCCTTCTCGGCTTCGACCTTCAACTTGGCCTTCGGTTCGAAAATCGCTTGGGCGAAGGCGGGCGATGCGACCGACAACATCAGGAGCGCGGTGCGGAACACGGTGGTACCTCGGGGGCGGGATCGGGTCCGTTCCAGTTTACGGCACATACCAGCTCACGGGGATTACGACCACGGCCCCGGCCGGTTCCGTGAGGTGGATCGTCACGTCGGTCTGGCCCACGGTACTGGCTTTCGCGGAGTTCACGACGATGCGGGCGGTCGCCGCGGGGCCGTTGCCTTCGGAGAACTTTACCGTTACGCCGTCTTGTTTGCATTCCACCTTACTGATGGAGATCGCTTTGCCGCCGGCGCGGAGTTGCACGAGCACCGACGCCTCGGCTTGGCCCTTCGTGAAGCGCACCGTCGGCGACTCCGGCGAAACGCTCACGTCCCCGGCGGCGCGTTTGGCGATCTTCAACGGGATCTTCAACTCCGGGCAGGCGGCGTCGGTCGTCGTCAGCGTGATGATGTCGTCGTGCGAACCGGTCGGCAGGTCGCCGGGGATCGTCACGGCGATTTCCTGGGCGGTTCCAGTACCCGCCGGCTTCGCCGGTTTGATGTCGAGTGTGATCTTCGCGTTCGTGCAGGTCGCCTTCGCGATGGTCATGCCACCGGTCGCGCGTCGGTCGGTCACGGTGATGCCGTGCGTCCGCGCGGTATCGCCCCCGGTACTCAGCGCGAGCACCGGCGGTTCGACGGTGATCTCGCGGACGATCTTCGCCTTCAGGGTCAGCTCGATTTCGCGGATGGTCGGGTCGGAGGCGTGCGTGTATTTCACCGTGCACGTCCAAGTCGCGGGTCCTTCGGGCTGCGTCAGCGTGTTGATCGCGACGGAGAGTTTGGCCGTTTCGCCCGGCTCGAGGATTTTTCGGTCCACGTTCAACTTGGAGCAACCGCAAGAGCTCGCCACGCCCGTGATCGCGATCGCACCTTGCTTCTCGGAGTGCTTCAACTCGAACTCGCATTTCAGCGCGGGTCCCGATTTCACATCGCCGAGGTCGGCCTTCGGCGCCGGCGCGGCCAGCGGGCCATCGCCCGGAAGTGCCAGAAAAAGCAGGGGGAGAAGGAGTGTGTTCATAGTGACAACGGCATAGCAGTGGAGTTCGTGCGATGCAAGCCCGATCGGCCCGGCGCGATCCCGCGGATGCGGTCTTGCGCAGTCGGCGGAGTCTGGGCATACTGTTGAAGGACAGGATCCGGTTCCGCCGATGATGACTGGCGAAGCGCGCGCGGGAAAATTTTTTGGAAACAATGGGCGAGATAGGCGCGCATCAACTTGTATTTCGGAAAGCGGACGTTAGGATTCTTTCTTAAGTGGTGGGCGCGCGTCTGCGGTTGCGGATCGCGCTCCACTCCCCGGGGTGTGGCAAGCGATCGTCGCCTGCTCCGCGGGACACCGAGACCCCGAGAGGTCAACTGGTATATGTTCCTCGAAACCGAGGCCGTCGATCCTCTGCCGCCCAATCGCACGGCCCTCGCGGCCAAGTGCGGCATCGAAGACGACGAACCTCCGAGTCAGCCCGGCCGACCGTCGCGCCACCCCCAATGGCAGGACGTGCCCGACCACCAGTGGGACGATTGGAAATGGCAGCAAGCCAATTCCATCCGGTCCGTC
>Ga0105044_10008506_pt1 | contig 14083 bp, 9 predicted proteins | sample MAT01_FD_78092 | JGI IMG/M metagenome (GOLD analysis project Ga0105044, IMG submission 78092) | Freshwater microbial communities from Lake Fryxell liftoff mats and glacier meltwater in Antarctica - MAT-01 | ecosystem: Environmental > Aquatic > Freshwater > Ice > Liftoff microbial mat | place...
ATGAAAGAAAATCTGAAATGGATCATATTGGGTGGGCTTTTTATTATTCCTTTTATTGCGTTTTTTGTGCCATCGTCGCTGTTGTTCCCATTTATCACAGGAAAGAATTTTGCATTCCGCTTGATAGTGCAAATTATTATGGCTGCATGGCTCATCTTAATTATCAAAGACAAAGAGTATAGACCAAAGTTCTCATGGCTTATGGGCTCCGTTCTTGCCTTCACCGCAATTATGGGTGTAGCAAATCTGCTTGCAGAAAACCCATCAAAAGCTTTTTGGAGTAACTATGAACGAATGGAAGGTTTCGTTACTCTCGTCCATATGTGTGCATACTTCCTCGTGGCGTCCTCAGTACTTCATACTCAAAAATTATGGAACAATCTTCTGTATACTTGGCTCGGCTCAAGCCTTCTTATGTGTATCTATGGAACTTTCCAATTGGCAGGAAAAGCTACGATCAATCAAGGAGGGGTTCGTGTGGATGGAACATTTGGTAACGCGACTTACTTGGCGGTTTTTATGATGTTCAACATTTTCTTCGCTCTTTTTGTGTACTTACGTAGTGAAAAAAAGAAAACAATTGGCTGGGTAGTTTTACCGCTCGCGCTCTATCAATTGGTCATCTTGTACCACACTGCAACAAGAGGAGCCATTTTGGGCCTCATAGGAGGACTATTTGTGACGGTCGTTTTGACTGCTCTCTTTGAAAAAGAAAACAAGACGCTTCGTAAATATGCTATCGGAGGTTTGGCAGGACTCGTGTTGTTTGTAGGAGGGTTCATCGCTATGCGAAATGCGGAGTTTATTCAGAAGAGCCCCGTGCTTGCTCGATTCGCTTCACTTTCCCCAAGTGAAATAAAAACTCAAGGAAGGTTCTACATATGGCCTATGGCATACGAAGGGTTTAAAGAGCGCCCGGTCCTCGGATGGGGTCAGGAAGGATTTAGTCATGTGTTTAGTGAAAACTACAATCCGAAGATGTATAACCAAGAGCAGTGGTTTGACCGAGCTCACAATATGTTCCTCGATTGGCTTATTGCTGGAGGACTGCTCGGATTTCTCGGATTTCTCGCAATACTCTTTTTTGCCTTTTGGTATGTCTGGAGAAATAACACCTTTTCAATAACCGAGAAAAGTCTCCTGACAGGACTCCTGTCTGCCTATATCTTCCAAGGTATCTTTGTGTTCGATAACCTCTTTAGTCTTGTACTGTTCTTCTCACTTATCGCTATGATTCATGCGATGCACGGAGGCAATCACATCAAGATGCCGGAGTTTGTCGAGAATAAACAAACATTTCCAATCGCCGCTACTCTTATCCTTATTTTGTTCTTTGCTTCTTCATATTTCACAGTTTGGAAACCAATGCGCGCAGGACAGACTTTGATCAATGCGTTGATCTCTCTATCACAGCAACCTGCCCAGACGACAGAAGCACTCGCGTATTTTAAACAAGCGATAGCCTATGATACTCTTGGAAATCCAGAAATTCGAGAACAGTTAGTAAGTAGCCAAAGAGCTTTTCTTGGAGCTGGAGTTCCTGAATCAGTCCAAACAGAATATCTAGCTTTTACTGAGCAGGAATTCAAAAAGCAACTCGAGCAAACTCCAAACGAAGTGCGATACTTATTGTTCTATGCAAATTACCTCCGCTCACTAGGAAAGTATGATGAAGCTGTGGAGTACTATGATTCTGCTTTAAAGATTTCTCCAACTAAGCAAGTGATTTTGATTGAGAAGGGTGTTATGTATCTTCAAATAAAAGAGTATCCGAAAGCCCTTTTAGCGCTTAAAGTCGCCTACGAGCTCGAGCCTGCGTATCTTGAGGCGCGATTGTACTATGCTGTTGCTGCGCTCTATGCAAACGATGTGACGCTCGCAAACGATTTGTTTGCTGGTATCGACGAGCGCACGCTTATCTATGATGAAAAAGTTTCCCAAGCTCTTGCTCAAACAGGACGTTATGCAGAGCTTGTTAAAATTTTCACCAGACGTATTGCAGAAGGAGCAGACTCGTATGAAAACAATATTTCTCTTGCAGTATCACATCTTCAAATAGGGGAGCGTCTGCAGTCAGTCGCAGTGCTCGAGCGATATGCGAAAAAAGATCCAGCACGCAAAGCAGAGCTCGACGGCTACATCACAGAAATTAAAGCAGGAAGGAATCCGTAGGGGTAGAATGAATAAGAAGAATAAGAAGAATAATAGGAATGAGAGGAATAAGAAGAATAGGAATAAGAGGAATTAAAATGAACCCGCTTCGCCAGAGCTCCGCAAGGCGAGTAAAAAGAATAGGGGAGGAATAGGGAACAGGGAATCAAGAGGAATAATAGAAATAAGAACAGAAAAAATAACATAGTTATCCACACCCCTACCAAGGAGTCTCCTTGGTAAGTGACAAACCTCTTTTCCTGTGGGGACAAATCTTCGCTACCTGAACCAACCTAACCTCCTTCTTCACAATGGGGAGTACCCATCTTATCCATTCTTCTTTGATAGTTTTAGTCATACATATGGTCATATCTCCATTCTAGGAGAAACCGCCATGTGTGTGCATTACCACAAAAGCTTGACAAGAAACTTAGATGTGATATACTACCCCTTGTGAGTGCGTCTCGCAAGAGAAGTGCTTCCAAATTTATGTCTTGTAGATCCCGCCGTAAGGCGGGATTTGCATTTATGTCTATTTTCAATACTATTGTATATGTGCGTCTTCTTTCCACTCGTGGTCAGCGGATGCACTCACAAAGACATAAACTTGGAGGCTCGCTCCGCTGACCGCGGATGGACGGAATTCAAGTGCAACAAAAAAGATTCTTCGAAAGAAGAATCTTTTTTGTTTAGATGGTAGGCGGGAACCAGTAATAAGTAGCAAGAAGAACCCGCTTCGCCAGAGCTCCGCGAGGCGAGTAAGAAGAATAAAGGGAATAGAGAGTAGAGACTCATTGGTAAGGGTGAAGAAAAAATAGTAAAAAGTAATAAAAAAAAGTAATAAGAAAAAAGTTAAACCCGGAATGTTTCAGCAGGCGGTATTCTGGGTTTTATATTTCCAACTTCCTTAACTTTGCTTTTCAAAACATTGCGCAGATTGAAGAATCGAGCATAGAAATTTTTCAACAGAGAAACATTTGTGTTTAGGAAGAAAGTTTGTAAACAATCTATGAACGACGCTACAAGAACGACATAGTATGGAAATACATCATTGAGATAATAAAAATATTATAATTAATAGAAAAGAGTAAAGTGAAAAATAAGTTAAAAATAAAAATAAAATAAATTTTAAAAAATATTTTTATTAAAAATAAAAAACTTATCCCCACATTTTTATTAAAAAATATTGTATGCACAAACTATATGTACGATAATGATTGCAAGGTCGAATAATTGTTACGTGATCAGTGTCGTGATACGTGGCAAATTATTAAGAACATTTTAAAAATAATTTTCTCATTCTTTTGCAGGGTGCGTAAACATTCAGCAAAAACCAAATACTATGGCAGTAAAAAAGAAAAGAGCAGCTCCAAAGAAAAAGGCAGCTACAAAAAAAGTTGCTAAGAAAAGAGCAGCTCCAAAGAAAAAGGCTTCAAAGCGAGCGTAGTCTCAAAACAAAACCACTTGCACTCCGTGCGAGTGGTTTTGTTTTGTTTGAATAAGTTTTATTTACCAAGGTCCGACCTTGGTAAATATTCACTGTCCACATGAGTGGATTGAATACCTAAGGTAAAAAGAGCAGAAAAAATGTTTAATATTCTGAGGTTTTAAATACCAAGGTCGGACCTTGGTAAAACTGGTTCCCCAGCCTCGAAGGTCGGGGGATTGGTGCACAGGTCGGACTTTAGTGAAGACTTGTGGTTTGTGGTTAGTGAATCGAACTGTACGACAGTAGCTCCACGCCAACGTTCAATGCCTTTTATTGCTCATTATGGTAGAATGGCCTCCTAACTATCAATGGCATTAGATTTCCTCAAAAAGATATTTGGAGACACTACGAGCGAGGAATTAAGCCGTATTAATCCAGTTGTTCAAAAAATTAACGCTCTCGAATCTACCTTCGAGGCTCTTTCCGACGCTGATTTACAGGGTAAAACCATTGAATTTAAAGATCGGCTATCTAAAGGAGAAACACTCGACGCGCTGCTTCCAGAAGCTTTTGCTGCTATTCGTGAAGCCTCACGAAGAACTCTCGGCCAACGGCATTTTGATGTTCAGCTTATTGGAGGAGTGGTGATGCACCAAGGAAAAATTGCAGAAATGCGTACGGGAGAAGGTAAGACTCTTGTTGCTACTCTTCCTGCCTACCTCAACGCTCTGACAGGTAAGGGTATTCATGTGGTCACGGTAAATGATTATCTTTCACGACGTGACGCTGTCTGGATGGGGCAAGTGTATGCGTTTATGGGTCTCACTATTGGAATCATCAGTGATAGTGTTTCTTTTCTCTATGATCCGAATCACGAAGACGAAGACTCAAAGCGTGATAAGGTGGGAGGGTTTGAAATTGTAAAAGAATTCCTGCGCCCTGTTTCCCGAAGAGAAGCCTACGCTGCAGATATTACATACGGAACAAATAGTGAGTTTGGTTTTGATTACTTGCGAGATAATATTGAATATCGAGAAAGCAATCTGCGTCAACGAGGACACAGCTACGCTATTGTGGACGAAATTGACTCCATTCTTATTGATGAAGCGCGCACTCCGCTCATTATTTCTGCACCCGCATCGCAATCTGACAGTTTGTATAAGCAATTTGCTGACATTGCAAACAAACTTACTCCTGAAACAGATTACAAAGTTGATGAAAAACTTAAGGCTATCACGCTCACCGAATCTGGTATCGACAAAGCCGAGGGCTTCCTTGGAGTAGAAAATATTTATACTGATGGAGGAATCAAGTATGTTCATCATCTTGAAACTGCTGTTCGAGCAAAGTCACTGTATAGATTGGACAAGGAGTACGTTGTTCGTGAAGGGGAAGTGATGATTATTGATGAGTTTACCGGCCGTATGCAGCCGGGTCGCCGATGGTCAGAGGGACTTCATCAAGCGATTGAAGCAAAAGAAAACGTAGAAGTGCAGAAAGAATCTCGCACCTACGCATCCATCACGTATCAAAATTATTTCCGTATGTACGGGAAGCTCTCTGGAATGACAGGAACTGCTTCAACTTCAGCAGAAGAATTCTATAAAGTATATGGACTGGGCACTGTCACGATTCCATCAAACAGAACAATCTCACGAATCGACTACGATGATTTGATTTTTCAGACTGAAATCGGAAAATTTAAAGCTATCGCAAAAAAAGTAAAGGAACTTAATGTGGCAGGCCAGCCTGTGCTTATTGGTACTGTTTCTATTGAAAAGAATGAATTGCTCTCTCAATATTTGTTTCAAGAGGGCGTTCGCCACGAAACATTAAATGCAAAAAATCACGAACGCGAAGGAGAGATTGTCGCTCAAGCAGGACGCAAAGGAGCAGTAACTATCGCCACAAATATGGCGGGCAGAGGAGTAGACATCAAGCTTGGTGGCAATCCCAGCGGAGCAGATGCGTATGAGGAAATAAAAAGTATTGGAGGGCTCTTTGTGCTCGGTACTGAGCGTCACGAAGCGCGTCGTATCGACAATCAGCTTCGAGGACGCTCAGGAAGACAAGGAGACTCCGGATCAACACAGTTCTTTGTTTCTCTCGAAGACAACCTCATGCGCGTCTTCGCTTCTGACGCCATTAAAAAAATGATGGGCAGGTTTGGTATTCCAGAAGACGAGCCAATTAAAAATCGTCTTATTACGAACGCCCTTGAAAAGGCTCAAGAGCGAATCGAAGGATTCAACTTTGATGCCCGTAAGCATGTGCTTGAGTTTGACGATGTGATGAACTTCCAGCGCAAGGTTGTATATGAGCGTCGTCGAAATCTTCTCTTGGGGGACGAAGACGCTGTACGAACTTATATTGATTCTCTTGTTGTGAAGGCAACACCAGAAGCAAACACTTTGATTCTTGAAAAAGAAAAAGAATTAGGAACTCAAGTATTTTTAGAATCAGCCCGAATGCTCGCATTGCAGGCTATTGATATGCTCTGGGTTGAACACTTGGAGATGATGGACTATCTGCGTGGTACCGTAAACCTTCGTGCCTACGGACAGCGAGACCCCCTAGTTGAATATAAAAAAGAAGGCCTCCAGCTCTTTAAAGATATGGAAAATGCTGTTGAAGAGGAGATTTTGAGAGTACTGCCTCATCTTGCATCACAAGTGGCTAAAACTGAAACAATAAACCTCGTGGCAGCTCAAGAAGGAGCAGAGCATATTACCAGTGGTTCAAGCTCGACGGTTGTAAACAAAGATGACACTGGAAGAAACGACCCATGTCCGTGTGGGTCTGGAAAAAAATACAAAAAATGCGGGATGCTTGATACTCCTGAGCACCAGACAAATATGATGAAAAAGTAGCAAGTATGGAACATCTCACCGGTGCAAAAGAAACAGAAGCATTAAAATGGATAATGAAGGCAACAGAAGTTGCTGTCCATGCGCTCTGTAAAAAGGCAAAATGTGGCACTGTTATCGTTCAGAACAATGAAATTATCGGTATGGGATACAATGCTCCAGCCTTAAACAAAGAAGAGCATAGAATGTGTGACAGTGAATATACACCAGGTAAACCTAAATATGATCAAACATGTTGCATTCACGCTGAGTGGAGGGCTATTGTTGATGCGTTAAAACGAAATCCAGAGAAAATTTCTGGCTCGACACTATATTTTTCTCGAGTTGGAAGAGACGGAGAAATGAAGAAATCAGGCAAACCGTTTTGTACAGTATGTAGCAGATTGGCCCTCGACAGCGGAATTAAAACCTTTGTCCTTTTGCATGAAGAAGGAATTACCGCATATTCGACTCCTACATATAACCGTATGTCATATGAGTATAGCCCGCAGACTACGCTATGATGGTACATACTTCATGTGCTTAGTAAAAATCGCACTTTCTATTGTCCGTGTTAGAATACCTGTATGAATACCGAAAAAGCTCAAATGATATTTTTTTTCGGACTAGTCCTTGGAGTAGTTCTTTTTAATTTTTTTATGTTTTTGCCCTATTTGTCGATGCTCTTTCTAGCACTCATTTTTACTATTATTTTCAATCCGCTACATGAAAAAATAGTTTCCTTGACTGGTGGAAGAGAAACTTTGGCATCTGCCTTTTCAACCGTCTCGGTGCTTCTGTTTATTATCGGCCCAGTTTCCTTACTCGGCTTTTTATTATTTGGTGAAGCGACAAATTTATACAATGCAATTGCAAATCAAGGCACTATAACTGCGGGTGTGTCAAGCCAAGTGAACAGTGTGGCAGTAAGAATTCACAGTATAGTTCCTAATCTATCTGTTGAAAGCCTTGAATCAGGAATTGATACCTACCTAAGGCAAGGTCTCGCGTGGATCATTAGTCATATGTCTACTTTTTTTGGCGGTATTGCCAAAATCCTCTTTAATCTTTTTTTGATGCTGTTAGCGTTGTTCTATTTCTTTCGTGATGGAAAAAAATTTGTTTCAAGTCTCGTTGACCTCAGTCCTCTCAAAGATAGTTTTGATCGCCACATAATTAAAAAAATTTCCCTAGCAATTACATCTGTTATAAAAGGACACATGGTCATCGGTCTTGTTCAAGGAATGGTTACTGGTATCGGATTTGCTCTGTTTGGTATTCCAAGCCCAATTCTGTGGGGAACCATTGCTGGTATCGCATCCCTTGCACCGACCGTTGGGACTTCGATTGTTCTAATTCCAGGCGTATTATTTTTAGCGCTCTCAGGAAACACTCTCCCAGCAATCGGCCTGTTAGCGTGGGGTATCTTTGCTGTAGGTCTTATCGATAATATTCTTGGTCCATTGCTCATACAGCGAGGAGTTAATATTCATTCGTTCCTCATCATGCTCTCTGTTCTTGGAGGCCTTGCGCTCCTTGGTCCTGTCGGATTTATTGCTGGCCCCGTGGCGCTCGCACTTCTATTCGCCCTTTTAGATATTTATCCTAGTTTTGTAAATAATACCGAAGAAGAAATTAAAGAGAATTAGAGTATGATTCATAAAAAGAAAAAAAGTCTGCTTGATCATGTGATAGACAGCTCTCCAACTCACAAAGCTCAGTCACATTATAAAAATATCCATGCACATACTACTCCCGAGCATACTCACGCTCGCCTGAGTGTTTCTCACAAGAAAGTTCACACAACTTCTGCTTCTCATATGGGTCACGCTATTCATAGGCCCCGTCAGTCATTTAGCTCAAAGTTATTTTCTGAAATTCCAAAGAAGGAACCAGATGTTTCTCAAGTTACTGTCGCTCGCACTACTAATCCACATCTTCCCATAGATGCAGCAGAAGAATCTGAAATCGTTGAGAAAAAAGAAACACCACCTTCAATTGAAGAATCAGAGATTCCGACACATCGTTTGACTAGTGCCCCCATTGGTAGAGTAAGAAGCACCATCACAACTCTTGAAGATAATCAGCGTGTGTTTGAACCTAAAGAATTACCAATCAAAGTTTCAAAACCACAATCTGTAGTTCATCTGCGCGTTGTCGAGTCTCCAGAAGAGTCTGAAGCCGTAGAAGGGCTTGTTTCTGAACCGTCTCAATCTGTTTCAGAGATAGATACATTGTCTATTCCGACAGCGCAGAAGTTTCATCTCGGATTCGGTAGAATGCTTTCAAATTTGAGAGAACTTCTTGAGTATCTTAAAGAAATAAGTGACGAAGAATGGCCGAGATTTGTAACTGAAGAAGAAAACTATTTCGCACTTTGGGTTGAAGGAATCTTCGGTGAAAAAGAACTGGCAAATAAGCTTCGAGGAAGCGACCGCCTCCAATCAATTGAAATTTTGCATTCATATCTAAAAGGGAACTAGTCATTTCCAAAGGGGCACAAATAGGCTAGAATTCGCCTACAAAGCCTACTTATGACCAAGACAATTATTACCCACGGGGGAGCGTTTCATACTGATGAGATATTCGCTGTTGCAGCACTCACTCTTCATCTCAAGAATGAAGAAGTTACTGTTCTGAGAACTCGTGATGAGGCTTTGTTTCCTAAGGCAGATTATATTGTTGATGTCGGTGGAGTTCTAAATCCAGAAGAAGGAAGGTTTGACCATCATCAACAAGGCGGAGCAGGAAGTCATATAAATGGTATTCCTTACGCGTCATTTGGTCTGGTGTGGAGAGAGTATGGTATTGAGCTTTGTGGAGGAAATGAAAATGTAGCAAAGAATCTTGAGACAAAGCTCGTTTCATCAGTAGACGCCTTTGATAATGGTGTATCAATATCAACAAACCTTCATAAAGACATATACCCATATTCGATTGGTCAGTTCTTCGGATCGTTCCTACCAAGCTTTAATGGTAACAAGGAAGATTATGATATAGCTTTCAATACTTGTGTAAACATTGCTAAAGATTTATTGAAAAGAGAAATTTCTAAGGCTCTTGAGCGAGTAACCTTAGAACGCATAGTAGAGGATATCTATCAAAAAACAGAGGATAAGAGAGTAATTATTCTTGATAAAAAATATCCTTGGGAGTCGGCGCTCATGAAATTTCCTGAGCCTCTCTATGTAGTATATTCCAACACCGAAAATAATAATTGGAATGCAAAAGCGGTACCGGCAGATGGTGATACCCTTTTTAATGTTAGAAAGAAATTCCCAGCAAGTTGGGCAGGTAAGAGAGGGGAAGCTTTGGTGGCAGAAACTGGTTTGGCGGATGCAATCTTTTGTCACAACGCTCGCTTTATCGCAGTGGCAGAGAGTAAGGAAGGAATTTTAGAATTGGTAAGGCAGGCGCTTGATCAGTAGTAAATCGATAAATACGTTGTGCAAAGGTGTGATATGAGAAAATACATAATTTATAAGTAATTATTAGTCAATATAACTTCCTAGGAACTAGATACTAGTAACTAGCAACTACCCATGTTTGTAGATGAAATAACAATTAAAGCGAGGGCGGGAAGCGGCGGAGACGGCGTGGTTTTATGGCGTCATGAAAAAGGTAAAGATTCAGCAGGCCCTGCGGGAGGGGATGGTGGAAGGGGAGGAAGTATTTATATTGTTGCAGTCCGTGACCTTGGCCTCTTGGCCAAATATCGGACAGTCAAAGAATTTGCTGCAATTTCAGGAGAAAATGGTCATAAAAAAAGTATGCACGGCAAAGACGGGGACGACCTAGATATTCCGTTACCGATTGGAAGCACTGTTACTAATCAGTCCACAGAAGAAGTTTTTACCCTCCAAACAGAAGGTCAGCGGGTCCTTGTCTTGAACGGAGGAAAAGGAGGGCTTGGTAATGAGCATTTTAAATCTTCTACTAATAGATCGCCGAAAGAATCGACACCTGGAAAATTAGGAGAAGAAGCAGAGCTGTATATCGAACTGGAGCTTGTGGTGGATGCAGGATTCATTGGGCTACCGAACGCAGGTAAGTCGAGTCTCATCAATGAGCTGACAAATGCAAAAGCAAAAGTAGGGAGCTTTGAATTTACAACACTTGAGCCGAACCTTGGAGCGTTTTATGGATTCGTTCTTGCTGATATTCCAGGACTCATTGAAGGTGCCTCACTAGGCAAAGGTCTTGGGTATAAATTCCTTCGTCACATCAAGAGAACTAAGATGTTGCTCCACTGCGTATCTGCTGAACATGAAGATGTTCTTTCAGCATACGATACGGTCCGAAGTGAGCTGGAAAGATATAGTACGGAACTGCTCGATAAGAAAGAAATTGTGATTCTTACCAAGACTGATGTGCTCACGGAAAAAGAAATTTCAACCAAGAAAAAAATATTACAAAAAAGAAATAAAACTGTCCTTAGTGTTTCAACGATTGATGAGGGCTCTCTCAAAGAAATTACCAAAGTTCTCTCGACCAACTTACAGAAAGAGACGTAAAGTTTAAAGAATAGAGAATAAAAGGAATAAGGTGAATTGAAATGAACACGCTTAACCAGAGCTCCGCGAGGCGAGTAAGTAGAATAATGACAATATAGTGCTATTACAAAAACTTGTTGACCTTACTAGTCAACAAGTTTTTATGTCAACCAGAAAACTACGCGCGAAGCACCCACCTCGGGAGGTCGGTACGGTAGAGGAAACAGGTTTTTGTATTAGCAAAAGCGTTACGTTTAGTTCTATGCAAACAGTCAAATTGTTATAAATTCACAAATATAGTCTGACCTGTTAGTATAAAACCTATGTCAGAAAGCGACACAATGAAGGGCTACACAGTCACTATCGGTCTTGAGGTTCACGCAGAACTAAAAACAAGGACAAAGATGTTCTGTGATTCCAAGAATGATCCAGATGAAGAGCGTCCAAACGTTAATATTTGCCCTATTTGTATGGGGTATCCTGGCACACTACCAACCATCAACAAGCAAGCTGTTGAGCACGTGCTCCGGGTAGGCACGGCTCTTGGAGGAACCATTGCAGACTTTACCGAGTTTGATCGTAAGAATTACTTCTACCCAGATATCCCAAAAGGCTACCAGATCACTCAATATAAGTATCCGCTTGTCTCAGGAGGTGCTCTTCGTGGCGTTTCGCTCACTCGTATTCACTTGGAGGAAGATACAGCGAGTTCCAGCCACACTGAAGGCGATTATAGCCTCATAGACTTCAATCGAGCGGGAATCCCACTTATGGAGCTTGTCACCGAGCCTGTCATTCACACTGCATCTGACGCTGCGGCTTTTGCCAAAGAACTCCAATTGCTCTTACAGACTCTCGGAGCGGGTGATGCTAACCTAGAAAAAGGAGAAATGCGCGTTGAGGCAAACATCTCAGTCTCTAAGACTAGTGAGTTCGGTACTAAGGTGGAAGTTAAGAACCTCAATTCTTTCAGAGCTGTCGAGAGAGCTATTGATTTTGAAGTAGCGCGCCACATCAAAGTTCTTGAAGAAGGAGGAACTATATCTCAGGAAACTCGCGGATGGGATGAAACGAAAGAAAGCACGTTCTCACAGAGAGCAAAAGAAGACTCTCATGATTATCGATATTTTCCTGAACCAGATTTGCCTAAGATATGGATTTCAAAGATGCCCGAATGGAGTCAGGAAAAGCTACAAAGTAGCCTACCTGAATTGCCATGGGAAAAACGAGTACGACTCACTTCTCTTGGACTTAAAGCTGAAGACGCAGAAGTATTTGTAAAAAATACTAATTGGGGTGAATATTTTTCCGCAGTTCAAACAGCGCTAGAAAGTGAATCAAAAAAAATATTACTTGCAGTAAATTATCTTACTTCAGATCTTGCAGGCTTAATTAAAAAAGATTCTACAGCTGTGTTTGAAACAATACTAGTAGAAGAAAAAATTCCCTCAGCAAGTTTTGCTCAGATTATGGATCTTATTAGTTCCAATATTGTTTCTTCAGCTGGAGCAAAACAGCTTCTCTCAGCGCTGTATTCAAGTGAGGACAAAAAAGATCCCTCGGTGCTAGTAGAGGAATTGGGTCTTGCTCAAAAAAGTGACGAAGGTGAACTGACTGCAATTGCCCAAACGATTCTCGACGCGAATCCAAGTGTCGTTGAGGATTATAAAGGAGGCAAAGTTTCAGTACTTCAATTCTTTTTAGGGCAAGGGATGAAGGCGACCAAAGGGTCAGCGAATCCTGAAGTACTCAAGGGTCTGTTCGAGAAACTTCTTGGATAGTAAAAAGTTAATAAGTAGTAAGTAACAAGGAAAGATAAAATACAGAATAGTGAAATAAGACGTATCTAGATTCTCGTCAGTAACTCAAACTTACATACAAAAACCCCGACCTCGAAGGTCGGGGTTTTTGTATGTAATAGATTACGGAGCGCGGTGTAATAAAGTCTAGCGTGGCAAGATATTTAAAAACGTTACAAATTTGACGGCCGTCAAATTTGTAACGTTTTGAATCGGTAGTAAAGTAATGGTAGTGATGCTGAGAAAAATAAAATGTATCAAAATGACTTCCTCCCTGCGCTCCCTGATTACAGGCCTGTACGAGGTTTCTTTTTCGGGTTCGCTTTGCGTTTAGCGTACAGCATTCATCCCGGACTCCCAAAAAGGGGGTGCGTCGTTCGGGGTTTCCTGTTGAATTAATAAAGCACCTCACGAAAATGTGAGGTGCTTGTTCCTAAGAAAGGGAAGTGGTTTCTTAATAAAAAATGAAGTTCGTAAAAACGCGTCACCTGCGCATCTTACCGCTTGAAGTCTTTGATTACATCAGAGACTTCTCGTATCTTTTTTGGATCGAACTCAGTAAAACTTTTACTGATCCCGGTAGCAACAAGAAAGAAGTTTACCAGTGGTAAATACAAAGAAATATTTTTTGAAGTTACTCCGCTAGCAAGCCCTATTAATTTTTCAGTTCCCGCAACTCCTCGTATTAATTCTATCTTCTCAGTACTCGCTGCAACACCCGTTGCAATTCCACTCGTTGTGAGTACGTCAGTAAGCAGAAGCGCTTTTTTTACTTCCTGTTCGAGTGTTACCAGTTTTTTTTGATGTTTGAATCCAACACCACCAAATCGTAATCGGCCACCACTGAGTTTTTCCAAAGGCCGTAAGCTGTCGGTCCACAGCCCATCAGCTTCTCTCGGTAGCTCCCTGAAGGCTTCTTCAGGAGACAAGTCAAGATAGTTAACCCCTATCCAAATTTCGGGGAAGTAAATCCTTACCATCATGGCAATTTCCGTGAGTACTCTGCAGGGAACAGTGTTTGGTTCGTCCCAGTGATTGATCAGAAAGACCCCGTCCGCTCCGTTTTCAACCGCCGTGCGCGTTTGGTTGATGGCTTGGGTTGTTCCAACTACATGGACTACAGCCAGAAAACAGGGATACTTAGTGATGATGCGAGACATACGTCAGCTCCTGAGTGAGGGTGTACTTCTTGCACAAGACTAGCATAAAAATTCAAAAATAAAAGGTTAACCCCAAGGCAGAGCCTTGGTCATACAGAGCTCGCTACACCCACTCATACCGTGGCAGAGCCACAGGGGTATGTAATCCTCTTTGTACTCTTCTTACGTGTCTGACTGACATGGCAGGCAGAAGCGGTACCACAGA
>Ga0105044_10008507_pt1 | contig 14082 bp, 9 predicted proteins | sample MAT01_FD_78092 | JGI IMG/M metagenome (GOLD analysis project Ga0105044, IMG submission 78092) | Freshwater microbial communities from Lake Fryxell liftoff mats and glacier meltwater in Antarctica - MAT-01 | ecosystem: Environmental > Aquatic > Freshwater > Ice > Liftoff microbial mat | place...
AAATTACACTGCCTCCGAAAACACCTTAGACATTAATGATTTACCAACTGGAATTTACATGATTTTGCTTACTAATAAAGAAAGTATTATTTGCAGCAGTAATTTTGTTAAAGCGGAATAACTGTAACTTTGTTAAACTCGTAATAAGCAATAGAAATAGTAACAGCTATATGTATGCAGTTAAATCAAATGTTTAACAAAATGCATTACATTTTGCTATTCGGGTTAAGCCCAACTAAAGCACTAGTTTGATTGATTTATTAATGTCAATTGCTTAATTCCATCTACTTCATTTTTAATTAGTTGAAAATCAATTCTTCGTAATCATGTTGTAATTAATCACAAGTCGTTTTATTAAGCTGCGTAAAATAAATACTTGAAGTAGAATATAATTGCAAACATGGAATAGTATTTTAAGAGATTTTCATTTCTACAAAAGTGTATTCACTTCGGGTAATGCGCTGGAAGGATTGAGCATCAGCAGGTTGTTTTAATGTGACTTTGGCCCAGCAACAAACATATAAAATTTGACTTTTAGTACAATTAGAGCGAAAATAAGCGTCACTTCGTTGGATTAGATGAATTAAATTTAAAAGTGACCACGATTAATTTAGCGTATAAACAGTTATAAGTGACGCTTTTTTCGGTCCAGGTTGCGGGCCTTAATCACATTTAACCAAGCTGGTGTAGTCCTTGAGTTTTGGTGCTACCTTTTTGTCAAGAAAAAGGTAGCGAAATCGAACATAGCTGTATTACTAATGCGGAGACAACAATAACAAGCTTGATGACCATGAAAGTTTGAGGGTTAAAGCTACAATGCGACTTTTTCTTAAAGTTTGGGTCAATTATATTTATTCGATTTTTTTCTAATAAGCCTGCTCAACAATTAATCATACACTTCAAAATGGATATGTTCTTTGCTATATCCCATTTCAGCAATTCGGGTTTTAGCATCATTTACCATATTGCGCCATCCGCATAAATAAAAATCCATTTCAGATTTTCCATTTTTACAGATAGCCTCATAAACATCGTGTACATACCCTTTTGCACCATGCCAAGTATGGGTATCGTGTCTGCTCAAAGCAACATGATATTTAAAATGGGGATATTTTGCTTGCAGCGATAAAAATTCATCGTGATATAAAATATCTGCTTCCTTTCTAGTGCCAAAAACCAAATGAATATCTGGCGTAGCAATATTGTTATGCAACAAATACAAAATTTGCGAACGAAATGGCGCAATTCCCGTACCCGTGCAAATCATCACCATTGGTAGCGCATTTACTTCTGGTAAAACAAATTTTCCTGCAGGTCCACGAAACTTAATTTCTTTTCCTTGTGTGGCTTCTTCAAATAAATAGGAAGAGCCTAAGCCGCCCTCTTTATGACTTACCACTAATTCGAATACATTATTATTTTCAGGCGCCGACGCAATGGAATAACTGCGCATACGCTGACTCGGACGTTCGCTGATAGGCAAATCGAGGGTAACGAACTGCCCAGCTATGAATTCAAAATTTTGCGTATCTGGAACTTCAATAAAAAAACTACGTGTATTTGAAGTGCGCACTACTACTTCCTTTACGGTGCCTGATTGCCAAGTGAACATCCTAACTTTTTTTATTTAAACACAAAGGTGCTGCAAAAAGTTTAAAACATAAACAAATAGCTGAGTGGCCAATTGCCATATCTATCTCCAATCTAATTAAGCCTAGATTTAGCATTGGAAGCAACTACATAGTTTTATGCCACAAAATCAAATGCCTCCTGAAAATACAATGTTTTTTTTAACCTTATACCAATGCATACAAACCCAATTAAATAAATAGTATTGTTGATTTACTTCTTGTTATTGATTAATTCTGACTAGAATTGTAACAATTATTTTGAAAATGATGTATTGACTGCAACTAATAACATGCAATTCCACTACCTTTGCACCACTGTCATGGATTTGCCTGAATTGCTCACGGTATACCGAGAGCAGGATGAAAGAGTTAATAATATTATTGGACAGATTGCAAAAGCGGAAAAGCCCGTTAACCTGCATCTGAAGGGCATTGCAGGCTCATTACTCTCGTTTGTTGTAGCCGGTATCTATAAAAATCTGCATCATCACCATCTTTTTATTCTTAACGACAAAGAAGAAGCAGCCTATTTTCTTAACGACCTAGAGACGCTGCTAAAGAAAAAAGATATTTTATACATTCCTGATTCATTTAAAAAGGAAGGCTCGTTTGAGGAGGTAAACACCAACAGCGTTTTGCTACGCACCGAAGCGATAAATAAAATCACCAACTCTTCCACTCGTGGAGAAATAATTGTTACCTATCCGGAAGCGCTGGTCGAAAAATTTGTTGTAGCCGAAGTACTCAATCAAAATATTATCTTTCTTAAAAAAGGCGAAAAACTCGACGACCAGTTTATCATTGATTTATTAGCAGAAAATGGATTTGAGCGCAACGACTTTGTGTATGAACCTGGGCAATTTTCTGTTCGAGGCGGCATAATCGATATTTTTTCGTTCGGCAACGATTTGCCTTATCGCGTAGAACTCAACGACGATGAAGTTGAGAGCATCCGTGTATTTAATCCAACTACTCAAATTTCAGAAAAATCGATTGCACAAGTTACCATTATACCAAATATTCAAACACAGTTTGGCAGCGAGCAAAAATCTTCATTATTTAATTCGCTACAAAAAAATACACTTCTTTGGTTTAAAGATGCCAAATACACTTTCGAAGTTATTAATAAATGCTACGAAAAAGCATTAGATTGGTTTGAGGTTGCTAAAAAGGAAAAATTATTAAACAGGGAGCATCCGTTTATAAATAATCCACCCAATGAACTCTTTATATCATCAGATCTTTTATTAGATGAAATAAACAATTTTACTAACATTGAATTTGGTTTACATTCCAATTTTAAGGGAGCAACCGAAATAGTATTTAATGCTGTTCCTCAAATGCTTTTTAATCGCAACTTTGAACAGCTCATCAGCAAACTGAAGGAATACCAAAGCCAACGATACCATTTATTTATTTTTATGAGTAACGTTCGACAAGCTGAACGCTTTCACGAAATATTTACCGACCTAAAGGCAAACGTGGAATACATGCCTATTATTCCCCAGGTTAATGAAGATGGCGCCGCATCAACAACTATTGCTGCAGGATTTATTGACAATGATAAAAAGATAGTCTGTTTTACCGACCATCAAATTTTTGAACGTCACCATAAATACACCTTAAAAAGCGGATTTTCAAAAACCGATGCCATAACATTAAAAACATTAATGGAACTGCGGCCTGGCGACTTTGTAACACATATAGACCATGGTGTTGGTGTTTATTCGGGATTAGAAAAAATTGAAATCGCGGGGCAAATACAAGAAGCAGTAAGATTAATTTATCGTGATAACGATTTGCTTTATGTAAATATTAATTCGCTCCATAAAATTTCAAAGTATTCGGGAAAAGAAGGTACTGCACCTAAACTAAATAAAATTGGGAGTGATGCTTGGGAGCAATTAAAAAGAAAAACAAAAGCTAAAGTAAAAGATATTGCCAAAGATTTAATTGCATTATATGCCAAACGAAAAGCAAGCAAAGGTTTTGCATTTTCTCCGGATGGTTATTTGCAAAACGAATTAGAAGCAAGTTTTATATATGAAGACACGCCCGATCAGTTTCGCGCCACACAAGATGCCAAAAAAGACATGGAAAAGCCATATCCTATGGATAGATTGGTATGCGGAGATGTTGGGTTCGGGAAAACGGAAATTGCCATCCGCGCAGCGTTTAAAGCCGTTGTAGATGGTAAACAAGTTGCTGTTTTAGTGCCTACAACAATTTTAGCGTCGCAACATTATAAAACGTTCTCTGAACGATTAAAAGAATTTCCAGTAACGGTAGATTTTATTAATAGATTTAAATCTGATAAAGATAAAAAAGCAACATTAGAAAAACTTGAAGCAGGAAAAGTTGATATACTAATTGGTACACATGCTATTATAGGGAAAAAAATAAAATTTAAAGATTTAGGATTATTAATTATTGATGAGGAACAAAAATTTGGTGTTACTGTAAAAGAAAAACTACGTGCTTTCCGCTCAAATATTGATACACTTACTTTAACGGCAACACCAATTCCTAGAACATTGCAGTTTAGCATGATGGGCGCCAGAGATTTATCTATTATGAATACTCCGCCGCCAAATCGCCAACCAATTCAAACTGAATTAAAAACATTTGATGCCGAATTTATTCGCGATGCCATTTATCAGGAAATATATCGTGGTGGGCAGGTATATTTTGTTCATAATCGAGTTAGAGATATTCAGGAAACTGCAGCACTTATTAAAAAGGTTTGTCCCGATTTAAATATTGGCATAGCCCACGGTCAGCTTGAAGGTGATGAGTTGGAAGACCACATGATGAAGTTTATTGATAAAACTTATGATGTATTAGTTTGCACCAATATTGTAGAAAGCGGCTTGGATATTCCGAATGCGAATACCATAATTATTAATAATGCACATTGGTTTGGATTAAGCGACCTACATCAATTACGCGGCAGGGTTGGTAGAAGCAATAAAAAAGCTTATTGTTATTTAATTTCACCACCACTTTTTGGATTGCCAGATGATTCACGAAAACGTTTGCGCACTATTGAACAATTTGCCGATTTAGGTAGTGGATTTCAGATATCGATGCGCGATTTAGACATTAGAGGTGCAGGCAATTTATTGGGCGCAGAACAGAGTGGATTTATTTCTGAAATTGGTTATGATATGTATCATAAAATTTTGGATGAAGCCATTCGCGAATTAAAGCAAACGCAATTTAAAACTTTATTTGCCGAACAAATTGCCGAAAAACAAGCGTATGTTCGAGATGTGCAAATTGATACCGATTTAGAAATGCTAATTCCCGACGAATACATTACCAATACTAATGAGCGCATGAGCATTTATACACGACTAGATAATGTTATTAATGAGGAACAAATAACTATTTTCAAAAACGAACTTATAGATCGCTTCGGAAAAGTTCCACGACAAGTTGAAGAACTTTTTAATGGTATCAGGCTTCGTTGGTTGGCTAAGGACTTAGGATTGGATCGAATTATATTCAAAAACAGGAAATTAAGATGCTATTTCGTTGAAAACCCAGAATCAGCCTTTTACGATAGCACTACATTCAACGGATTGATGCAATTAATTGCGCAAAAACGCAGCACCGGCATCATAAAACAAACCGACAAGCGACTGATGCTTATTTTTGAACAAGTTCAAAGTATGAGTCATGCTAGAACACTGTTACAAAACTTGCATCAAATTCTTTTTAGTGATGCAATTAAGCAGTAATTTTGAAAAAATTGCTTTATATGAAAAATAGCATAATTCTAGTTTGCGCATTAGTATTGCTGATGTCAAGCTCTTTTAAAAGTGATAATACTTGTGATTCATTTTTCCCCAAAAATGTTGGCAGCTCATGGGAAATGACGAGTTACGATGCAAAAGATAAAGTTGTTTCAAAAAGCATAAGCAAATTAACTGCCATTAAAGATGTTGCCGATGGGTTAGAAGCTACTATTAATATTGAAATATTTGATGAGAAAAATAAATCGCTTAATAAAGGTGATGTTACCATGAAATGCACTCAAGAATCATTTTATATGGACATGAGTACCATGTTCCAATCTGACCAATTTGAAGCAATGGAAGGCGTTAGTATTGAGGTTACAAATCAATATATGGAATTTCCTTCCAATCCTGTTGCCGGACAAACTTTACCAGATGCCGAAAGCACAATGACAATTACAATGGGTGGCATGCCTTTAATGACTACAAAAATTAAGACAACAAATAGAAAAATTGAAGGTACAGAATCGGTAACAACACCTGCCGGCACTTTTAATTGCATTAAATATACTTTCGATACTGAGGTTATTTCAACCATGTTTAAATCGAAAAGTAAATCGACCATGTACATGGCTAAAAATGTTGGCAACGTAAAAATGGAGTCGTATGATGATAAGGGGAAATTACAATCAAAGCAATTATTAACAGCTTTTAATAAATGAAACAATTGCGTTTTTCATTAATTATAATGGCAATGTTAGGTTCATTGCTATCTTGTAAAAAACGTGAATTGCCTCAATTAAATGATGGCACTGAAACTGTTGTGGACCAAGCTGTATATGTTGTACACAGTATGATTTACGCTAATGACGCACCGTGGACTACTTCTAATATTTACATTATAAAAGGCACGGGTGATACGGTTTGGATTTACGGTTCTGGCTATGGCGATTTTACAACAATGTGTTCGGATTGTAATGATAACAATTATTATCTCGGCAATAATTTTCGCGGAACTGGCCCTGCCACTGCGGACGTAAAACAAGTTGATAGTATTATTACACAAATTTTTGGAATGCAGCGCGATTCCATTTTATTACAATTTATTGTGCCGCATTATCATAACGACCACATTAATAATGAATTTATTGATGCATTTCATAATGCATTTAATTATCCGCTTCGCGATGATGAAAAAATATGGATTCACATTAATGATGCATATGGAGCAATTTGTAATGAACCATGTTGTGGAACAACGCCATGTCCTGATAAAAAGAATAAATACTACGGCGTTCCATACATGCCATTATGGCAAAAAGAATATATCAATTTATTCACCAATATGGGTGAAGCTAATGATGCCTGCAATAAAGTAATAAAGAATTTTACTTCTACAAGTGGTAATTGGGCGATTACAAAAGCATTAGCAGTAGCAAATGGAGGTCATACTGACGGCACTGTAAATCTGCAAAATGAAGCGTTACAACTCCGTATAGCAGGAACAAAAAGTAAAAAACAATGTCCGCTCCCAGCGGGCTGGAAAATGATATCGGTTCACGGCAATGTGAATGGAAATGTTGAGGCAGGCGCCGAGTAATCGATATCCCCATAATTGGCGATTGGGCAATTAATTGATTTCCTTTAGATTTGTGTTTATAAAAAACAACTATGGGAAGTTTTATTTTTGAAGAGATAGCAAATTTTAGTCGGAAACAAACAGCCTTCAGTGTACACCCAAGGCCAATTTCATTGTCAGCACTGCCAGGTAGCCAGAAGCAGTATACTAGATGAGTTAAGTCTAAATGTGAAAAAATGTAAATAACATTCTTCATTAATTATTTGGTTAGCTAAAGCAGTTTAATAAATTGCTTTCGCTTTTTTATTTTAAGCTAGTAACAAAAATCACTGTATCAGCCAATAAATAATTCTACATTTGCGCAAAACTTCTAAAATGGAAAATCATCAATTTCGTCCTGAGAGCTTAATGATGAGCTTTGGATATAAGCCCGAACTCAGCGAAGGCGCAATAAAATGCCCGATATTTCAAACATCCACTTTCGTATTTAAAAATGCTGAAGCGGGAAAAAGGTTTTTTCAGGTAGCCTATGGTTTAAGTGAGCAGTTGCCTGGTGAAGAACAGGGTTTAATTTACTCTCGATTAAATAATCCAGATCTTGAAGTATTGGAAAACCGATTAACATTATGGGATGGCGCAGCAGCTTGTGCCGTTTTTTCGAGCGGAATGAGTGCGATTTCAACTGTTTTACTTGAATTTTTGAAGCCCGGTGCATTTGTACTATTTAGTTCGCCACTTTATGGTGGATCCGACCATTTTATAAAACATGTGCTTCCAAAATGGGGTATTGAAAGTGCTTCTTTTGACGCCGGCGATAGTGAAGCAGATATAGAAAATATTATTCGTGCCAAAGGAGCAAAAAACCTTGGGCTAATTTATATAGAAACGCCTGCCAATCCAACCAATGCACTAATTGATATTAAAATGTGCAAACGACTCGCCGATAAATTTGCAATACCAGAAAAACCGGTTTATGTTGCAGTAGATAATACCTATATGGGACCACTTTGGAGTCATCCATTAAAACATGGTGCCGATTTAGTAATATATTCTGCAACTAAATATATTGGCGGACATAGCGATGTAATTGCAGGAGCCGTTCTTGGCAACAACCAATTAATAACACGCATTAAAACGATGCGCACATTTATGGGTAATATGATGAGCCCATGGACTGGATGGTTATTGCTACGCAGTTTAGAAACATTAAAACCGCGCATGGAACTTCAAGCGCAAAATGCAGTTAAAGTTGCAGCGTTTTTAAGAGCGCATCCCAAAGTTGAAAAAGTGTATTATCTCGGATTTATAGAAGAAGGAACGGAGCAATATGCTATTTACCGAAATCAATATCTTTCGCCCGGTGCAATGCTAAGTTTCGATGTAATTGGTGGTGAAAAAGAGGCCTTTTTATTTTTGAATAATTTGCAACTTATTAAATTAGCTGTTTCACTTGGTAGCACCGAATCATTGGCAGAACATCCTGCTACAATGACGCATGCCGATGTTTCGCAAACGGAAAAAGACAAATTGGGCATTTCCGAAAAACTAGTTAGAATTAGCGTAGGCGTAGAATATTACGAAGATTTAATTTATGATATTGATAGCGCGCTTGCTAAAATTTAAACTTCAAAAACAAAACCGCGGTAACTCAACTGCGGTTTTTTTAATTGATATCGAGAATTAAATATTCAATTGCATTATAAAGTATCGTCTCATTAACGCTCGATCCTAATAACACTTTTCCCATAGGCGAAATTGCCGAGAGTGCAATTATTTCTACATTGTTTATCAAAAGTTTTCCGTGTCCAATCGAGATATAAAAAATTCCGTTATCGGTATGAACCAAACTTCCTAGCATAACCGTAGTATATTGATCATTATGTTTAATTGACAATAGCTCAATGCGCTGTTTATGTGCGTTTGCGCGTTGTCGTAACACATTTTCTTGCTCTATATGCAACATTGCTCTCGCGGTTTCATATTTATCGCCAGCAGTACTTTTAGTTTCATTGCTTACACTTTCTTTTAATTCCTCAAAAGTGCTTTCAAATGCAGCTATTTTATCATTTAAGCCATTTAATAATTGTTGATGAATGGCAGTTTTAAAAAAATTTAATAGTGTCATGGTGTTAAAAATAAGCAATTAAGCGGTTAGGTGTTTTTAGCATGAAAAATTGGTATGGTATTCGGAAACCTGGCAGTTGTTGTTCTTCCCTCACTTTCGTACATAAAAAAACCGCATCGAGGAGCTGATGCGGTTCGCGACTCTAATATGAGAACTAAGAAGAATTAAATAAACCCTTGTAAGTATACCCTTTACTTACAATTATAAAATTCTACATATCTGGAAAACATTCATAAGACAGAAAAATCGATTTATTTGACCACTTTTATTAGCTAAAAAATCATATATCATTGAATATCAATACTTTAAGTTAAATAAAATGAACCATTTAACGGATTTTTTAACGGTAAATCCTTAAAAAATAATTAGCATACACCACCTTTTTAACCTTTATTAATCAATTGAAATAAGGTAGGCAACTAAACGAATAGTTTATTTTGATATAATATGGCCACATAACAATTTGAAGAGCATATGTTATTGGCATGAAATACTTGATTTTATTACAAAATGTAGGGTGATATAAATTCCATTGCTTAATCCATGCTTAACATAAAAAAAACCGCGTCGAGGAGCAGACGCGGTTTCTGTTACTAAGCATTCAATTCCTCTACTGAATTGAAATTGATTGAGAAATTATAGATTTCCCGTTGTTTATTTCCATAAAATAATTACCCGGTAACAATGAGCTGATATCAATTACATTGTTTAATCCAGCCGGATTATTGTTTTCATAAATTATTTTCCCTGTAATATCAGAAATTGATATACTAACAATTTGTTCGCCTGTTGTATTGTCAATATAAACAACTTCATTTGCTGGATTTGGATATACTGTTATGCCTTCAGCAATGGTATTGTCAACATACGTATTTTCTTCTGCAGAAATTGTTAGGGTTGCTGCTGCAACAGGAATTACTTCTCTGTCTATTTTAATTGCAGTTACACCACTAAAACTCATTTCAACTTCTTCTGCGTCTGTTTTTCCTGAAATATTGTCAACCACTACAATGCTTAATGTACCAATTTGGCCATCACCTGAAGTGTTTACACGGTCTTTTCTAACAATGGTACCAACAACTTGCTTAGTGTCGCCAAATGTTTTACTTAAACGCAATGTTTCACCAACGTTGCCAATCCACGAATCATCGAAATCTATTTTTAAGCTTGCTGCATCAATTACATCTGCATCAATATTTATTGTAAATGTTATACCATAAATATCATCAACACCTGTAATTTCATCACCCAACATAATTGGAATTTCATTCAAACCTATGCTTAACATGTCTGCATCAGGTGCAAAATATAATGGTGCTTCACCACCTTCTAAACGAACATTGTTTAATGGGTGATCAAGTCCTAAATTATTTATTACCGCAGTGGTATCATCATCATTAATTGTTCCGCTACCATCGCAATCTGTCCATTTTAAATCATTTAAAATAAACCAAAACATTGAATCGGGTTCATTCCAAGCCTGAGCTAATTTACCTTCCCAATCAATTGACATATCGGCACGAGGTGTTCCTGTTGCACCGAAATTAATACCTATTTCAAATAAATCGCTGCCATTTGCATAGCCATCATTATTTGCATCACCTGGCCAAACGCAATTGAAAATACAATCATCGAATGTACCATCTGCATTTGATTTAATTACTGTAAAACGTTGGTCAAAATCTTCTAACCACATCCGACCAGCAAGCAAATATCCGCCATCAGCCGTGGTTTCAACATCAAAAATTTCCATGCCTGTTTCAGCGAATCCCCCGATAGCACCCATAACCGGAATAAATATGCTACCAGTTTCAACCCCTGTTGCACCATCTAAAATCCATCCTGCAGTGCTGCTTTCTCCACCATCTTGAGTCCAAACAATATAATTACCATCAGGTAATTCAACTCCCCAGCCACCTTCTTCCCAGTATGAACCGTGATTAAGCGCATTAAACCATTCTACCGAACCATCCGCAGCTAATTTCCGCGCAGTTCCATAATAGTCGCCCGTAAGGTCAGTACCTGAGCCGCAAAGTAAATAGCCGCCGTCAGATGTGGTTTTCAATGCATTTTGATATCCATATTCCCATGGCATTTCCCATGGTATATATGATGACCATTCCAATTCAAGGTCGCTATTGTATTTATAAACTATTTTGTTCGCACCGTTGCCAGTTGTGTAAGCAAAACCACCATCTGCGGTTGCTGTTATGCCTGTTTCTTTATAATCCCAATAACTCCAAGTCCATGCAGCTCCTGTATCTGGAGCAATAATCCAGGTAGATAATAATGCACCCGTAGCATCAACTTCATAAAATGAATGTTGGAAATCTGTTAACCCGCCAATAATCGTACGACCATCAGTTAATTGAGCAGCTTGACCTCCGTAAATATAAGCATCACCATCCCAAGTATCTGTTGTCCAAATTAAATCGCCGCCAGCATTTACTTTATACATTTCAGGTGATGTAGATGAAACATAAACAGCAGCGCCGCCATCTTCGGTAGGCAAAATATTATTAGCTGAATAGTAGTCTAATGGTAAACCTGCAGGAGGTCCCGCCCAAATTTTTTCACCATTCGCATCCAATTTAACAATATAGCCTGCTGTTACGTCTGCCCAATCAGGAAGTTCTCCACCGTAACCGGTAGCCCAATAATTGCCATCAGGACCTTGTGCAACATCGTAAGCCCAGTTACCATATTGAGCAAAACCCCAACTCTGTGCAACTGCACTTGTTGTAATAGTAAAAGCCACGAGGAACATGGCTAAAGGAGTAAATAATTTTTTCATAATCTCTATATTTAGTATTTGAGAAAGTTTAATGGATACAAATATCTAGCACTTCAAAGTTAATTAATAGAACATAAAAACGTTGCTATAGCATCAAAATATATACAAAATAGTCTTAACAGGTTGAATATCAGCATATTAAGATGATTAAAATGGTCTATTTATAGATTTTTAACTGATTACAAATAAAAATTAACGTCCTAAAACACTAATTATTAAAGCATGTTGCCCTACAACAGTTTCATCATTAACCATGTATTGCCCGTAAGCCGGTTCTGGTAAATTAATTTTTGGTGTGGTGATGTTACTTTCACTGTAACCCGATTCGCCAAACATATAAAACAACTCAATCGATTCAATTACATTTTCTGCAACAATAAATAATTCATTATTGATAACTGGATTGGGATAAATAGCAATAATTGATGCGCTATTATTACTAACTGAAGTTGGTCCTTCAACAGTTAAATCACTTGATGCCATACTAATTTCATTTTCACTTACATCAATCGCTCTTATATTTTCGAAACGTAAACTTACTGGAGCACTTTCTAATTTACCTGCAATGTTATCTATTACAACAAAATTTAAAGTGCCAATTTCACCATAACCATTAGCATTAATATGGTCAGTTTTTACACCCGCTCCAGCAGCGGCAGGAATATCATTTATTGTTTTCGAAAGCGATAATAAATCTACTGCATCACCAATAAATGAATAGTTGAATTTAATTTTCACACTTGCGGCATCAATATTTTCTCCTTTTGCAAATGCAGTAAATCGTAAACCATAAATTGCTTCAACTAAATCTGCTGCATTGCCTAATAAAATTGGAACAGCATTTTCTCCAACTACTAAATGTGCAATAGGTGCAAAAATTAATGGCACTTCTTCTTCGGTTGTTTTTAATGAGTAAAACGCATGTGCTAACGAAAAATTATTACTTACTGCAGTAGTATCAGCATCGTTTATTATTCCGTCTCCATTGCAACCAGTGTATTTATGATTGATGCCTGATGGCAATGCCGTTGCCCATTCATTTGCAAAATGTGTGTTCCAATCAATACTCATATCATCACGTGCACCGCCAGTGCTGCCATAGCCTAGGCCAATAGCCAGCATATCATCTCCATCGGCAATTCCGCTATTATTTGCATCGCCAGGCCAAACGCAATTAAAAATACAAGCTGGTAACGCATCACCAACTTCAGAAGAAATTACTAAATAATAATTTGGCTCACCAATTACCCATGCCATTCCGCCAGTAATATATTGATTTTCAGAAACAGCTGTAATAAATGTCACTAAATTATAAGGTGCATAATTAATTACAGTTGTATTAATTGCAGTAAGAGAGGCATCCAAACTAACTATTTCTAAATAATCGCCGGTGGCAGGATCAAATGAATCGCCATCATAATTATATCGAATTAATTTATAATCGCCTAAAGGTGTTTGGGCAATTTCTCCAAGTGTTGAATTAAATAAATCGCCTGTTGCAGTAACATAATTTAAAAAATTATAATCTTTTCCAAAAACTGCAATTGCAGCTTGAAATACGTCGCCGAAAAATCCCCCATTTTTTTCACCAGTTATTATTAAACTACCGTCGGTTCGCGATGTTATTTGTGCAGAGAAAAAATTGTCGGATGTTGAACCTATACTTGAAGTGCTTACAACAATTAAATCTGCATCAATTTTACAAAGTAAATTATAAACCGAATCGGGCACACCTAATCTCGATGCAAAAATAAATCCGCCATCATCTGTATGTACAATATCGGAAGTGCCGGCCGAAAAAAGTGAAATGCCAATAATATCTGCATATGTATGCGTAACGGTTGAAATTAATTCGCCGCTGGTATTGTCAACTGTGTAAATATGCTATTCACGAAATACATCTTTAGCTACAACACAGGCAATATTTCCCGATGGCAACTGATATGCAAGTGTTTGAGAGGCTTTATTCTCACCTAATAAATCGGACCACGCCGCACTCTGTCATAACATATTGCCTGCTGCATCGGTTTTAAAAAACCATGGCCTGTATCCATCAATAAGCATTGTTGCCTCTAAAAATCAGTCATCAAAAGGCACTTCGGTTATGCGGTTCACCACTTCTAGCGAACCTAGCTTATCGTGCGATTGCTCCCTCAGCACCATTCCATCTAAATCGGTTTTTACCATCAAGACCTCGCCTACCGAAATGTTGA
>Ga0105044_10008509_pt1 | contig 14082 bp, 10 predicted proteins | sample MAT01_FD_78092 | JGI IMG/M metagenome (GOLD analysis project Ga0105044, IMG submission 78092) | Freshwater microbial communities from Lake Fryxell liftoff mats and glacier meltwater in Antarctica - MAT-01 | ecosystem: Environmental > Aquatic > Freshwater > Ice > Liftoff microbial mat | place...
CCAGATGTGTCGGACAGACAAGTACGGCTTTCCCGCCCGCCATCGCCTGCGCCAGAAACGTCATTTCGGGTTTCAAACAGGTCATATCGTCAAGGCGATTGTGCCAACAGGTAAGTATGCTGGAACACATGTCGGACGTGTGGCCTGCCGCGCCACAGGACGCTTTGATCTTGTGACAGCCGCAGGCAAAGTCACGGCATCGCACAAACATCTCAAGACGCTTCACCACTCTGACGGCTACACTTACCAGAAAGGACAAGGCGCACTCCCTCCCCATGCCTAAAGGCAGGGGTCTCTCGCGCCGATTCGATGACACATCCACAGATTATTCAGGGCGGCATGGGCGTCGCCATCTCAAATTGGCAGTTGGCGAATGCCGTGTCACGCACAGGACAGTTGGGCGTCATCAGCGGCACAGGCGTGGCGATGATTATGATTGCCCGCCTGATGGACGGTGATGCAGGCGGGCATATGCGCCGCGCTCTGGCACACTTCCCCATTCCGGAGCTGGCCCAGCGCGTGATCAAAAAATATTATGTGCCACAGGCGCGGCAAGAGCGCCTGCCCTATAAGCGCCTGCCCATGTGGACGCTCAAACCCTCGCTGGAACTGGTTCAGATCACTGTGATGGCGAATTTTGTCGAGGTCTGGTTGGCAAAAGAAGGCCACTCCAATCCTGTCGGGATCAATCTGCTCGAAAAAGTGCAGATGCCCAATATGGCTTCGCTGTATGGCGCGATGCTGGCGGGCGTGGATTATGTCATCATGGGCGCAGGGGTGCCGCTCCAGATCTCGCCCATTCTGGAGCATCTGACCCATCATGAGGATGTGAGCTACCGCCTCGATGTCCTCGATGCCTCTCCCGATGATGATTTCTCGCTGACCTTTTCGCCCACACTGTCATTTCCGAAGATTGCAGAGACCGTCGGAGATTTAAAGCGGCCTTTCTTCCTGCCGATTATTTCGTCCGTGATTCTGGCGCAGGCGCTGATTAAACGCGCAGGACACATCGATGGTTTTGTCATTGAGACGTCGATTGCAGGCGGCCACAATGCCCCGCCGCGTGGTCAGCTTCAGCTTAATGAGCAGGGTGAGCCGATTTATGGCGACCGTGATGTGGTGGATCTGGCGAAAATACGAGCACTGGGCTACCCGTTCTGGTTGGCGGGCGGCTATGGCACGCCGGAGCGCTTTCAGGATGCCATTGATGAGGGCGCAGCAGGCATTCAGGTGGGCACCGCTTTCGCATTTTGCGACGAATCGGGCATGGCCGCCGCAGAAAAACAGCGCGTTTTAGCAGGCGTGAAAAATCACACGATTCGCGTTCGCACTGATCCGGTAGCATCTCCGACAGGCTTTCCTTTTAAGGTTGTGCAGGTCGAAGGCACATTGTCTGATCCTGAGCTGTATGAAAGTCGGGTGCGGCTATGCGATGTGGGCTATTTGCGCCACCTCTATAAAACACCGGAGGGTACGCTTGGCTATCGCTGCCCCGCAGAACCCATTGATCAGTATATGAATAAGGCTGGCGCTCTCAATGACACGGTGGGGCGTATGTGCCTGTGCAACAATCTGGGCGCGGCGGCGGGCTTTCCTCAGCAGCGCTCGGATGGCTACATTGAGCCTGCTCTCGTCACATCAGGCGATGAACTTGTGCATCTGGATGTTTTGCTGCCCGATTCCAAAACGCACTACTCCGCAGCCAATGTGATTGACTTCCTGCTGACCCTATTTTAGGGCTTTAGTCCGCCGCAAGCCACGCCATTTCAATGGCTGTGGTCAGGCGCTTTCTGAGATAGAATGAGCGTGTCGTCTCGCGCACAAACGGAAGGCCCTTCATCGGGCAAACGAGACGTTTCCAGTGTTATGAGCGACAGGCACGTTACCAGGCCGACGATATGGCGTTGGGCTGAGACATCGTTCAGCCTGTAAAATCGTCAACGGATGAGAGCGTGCGCTCAAGCAGCGTAGACCGGCTGCCTCTGGCAAGCGGAGTAGGCGTAGATGCCAGGACACAGGCCCGTCGCAAGACTGTCGCTCGTAGAATTTTACGAGAAGCCACACGTCTTTAGACGTGGTGGAGTGTCACACAATGGAATGTCGGCATGGCAGGGTCGTTGATAACAGTGATTCCTGTTGTACTGATTTTCTGGTTATTGCAGCGCTATTATATTGCGGGGCTGACTGAGGGCGCGGTCAAGTAGAGGTTCTCCAGAGTGCTCATGTCATTAAAAGTTCTTCAGCGATTAAAGGATTATCACGCACGATGCCATTTACAATTTATGTCATGCAGTCGGCTCACACGGATATCGGCTACACACATCCGCAAGAACAAATTATGGATATGTACCTTGATCATTATGATCTTGTGCTGGAGCTGTGTCGCCAGACCGCTCATGATCCCATCGCTCATCGCTTCAAATGGACGTGTGAAACATTCTGGCAGGTTGAAAATTACTGGCGGAATCGTCCTGAGCGTCGTGATGAGTTTTTAGCCTATGTTCGCAGCGGCCAGATCGAACTCACGGCAGCTTATTTCCATTTTACCGATCTGATCGATGCTGACGCTTATCGCCGGAGTCTTGTGTTTGCAAAAGACTTCTGTGCGGAACATGATCTGCCGCTGCAAGGCGCACTTCACTGCGATATCAACGGATGGCCCTGGGCAATGGCCGATCTGCTCTCGGAAGCCGCGATCCCGTTTTTTTGCAGTCAGGTTCACATTGACAGCGCGACTGACCCGCTGGGGCGGCGCGGCAGTGTGCATTATCACTGGATCATTGAAAATCCGTCGGTACGGCCTGACGCACCGATTCGGATTCCACAGGCGTTCTGGTGGGAAGGCCCGCAGGGAGGGCGCGTTCTGCACTGGTTGAATGAGCATTACATGCTGGGTAATGTTCTGGGGATTTCCAGCCCACAGGGATTCAGTGCCGATAAAACGCGCTACTATTTTGAGACGGATCGCCTCAGCAGCGATGACCTGTATGCCATCGCCCAAGAACGCGTCCGCGCCTATATAGCCCGCTTGCAGGCTGATGGCTACCCGTATGACAAACTGCTCATCAGTACGGGAGGCTACTACACCGATAATTCGCGGCCTGATCATCGCTGGTGCGACGTCATCGCCCGCTGGAATGCGGAACATACCGAGGCTGAGGCTATTGTGATGCGGACGACCACACTTGGCGAATGGTATCAAGCCCTGATGGAGTCCGATCTGAACACTCTGCCTGTGTATCGCGCCGCATGGCCGGACGCCTGGGCGCATGGACTGGGATCGTCTACAGCACGCATTGCCCAGGCCCGCCGCAGTCAGCGCCGCCGCGAAAATGTGATTAAATTGGTGAACATGACGGCTGCACCGCGTGCTCATCAGCAGCTTGAGATGGCGCTGCAATATGAACGTCTCGCGCTCGAACATACCTTTGATGCCTGGTCAACCACTGGCCGCCCGGAGTCGCCCGCGAATGATTTTCAGCATCTGTTCAAAAGTCTGAACTTCTTCCGCGCTGAACTATATCTCGATGAAGCCTCCAACACAGCCCTGCATACCCTGATTGACACGCCATCTGGTCAACCGCGACTGTACGTTTATACGGATCAACGCGGATCTCATACGGTACACTTTGACGCAGGTGATATGCCGTTCGATCCCCTCAACAGTGTCCTGCGCGATGCAGATGGTCAGCTCTATCCTGTGCAGGCCGACTTTGTGCCCCTGAATCAATTCGTTGCCGTGCTGCCCAGCGCTGCAAGTCAGCTCACACCATTCGAGATCGTGCCAGCTATACATCCTGCCAATCCCCCACGCCAGCCAGCGAGCAAAACAACCAAGCTAGAAACCAACGATTGGCAGTTGGAACTTGATCCGACAACAGGCAGCTTACAGAGTCTTGTGTCTCGTGAAGGCAGCTATGAGTGGGTGGCATATGCGCCAACAGATGGTGAGACACACGGCTTTGGTCAGCTCGTCCATGAATTGGTTGTGCATCCGGCAGGACGTGAGGCGGTGGGAAACACGGCCCGTCTGCAACAACTGGGTGTCTTAACCGACGAGGCAAGCCAGCGCTTCTCAGCCGAGCCGCCAATCGTTGAGCACACCACACTGCGTTTTGATCACACAATCGAATTGATACGCGGCGGCATGTTTGATGCGCTGCTGATGACGGGCTGCGCGGAACGCATCGGTCAGGTGAGCGTCGCGTGGCGTTGTTACCATGCCCTACCGCTTGTCGAATTGGTCATCGATTGGCATAAACGCTGGTCGGATTTGCCTGAAGCCGCCTACATCACGTTTCCTTTTGCGCCGACTAACGCTGCGCTGGAATTTGAGACAGGCGGCGGCTTTTTTCATCCTGGTCAACACGGAACGAACGGACAACTGCCGGGTACTGTCTCGTCGTACTACACCATCCAGCAGGCGGCCCGCATCACGGATGGCAACCAGCAGTTGTTATGGTTGCCCCTTGATGCGCCTCTCGTCATGACCAATGCGCTGAATTACAACCGATGGTCGACAGACCCCTACCAGTGGAACGGCTTCTTAGCATCGATGCCCGTAAACCACTATTGGCATACGAATTTTCCCACCAGCCAGCGGGGCTTTATACGGCTGCGCTATCGCCTCATCAGTGTCCCCAGCGGCTCAGATGCGGCCCATGTGCAGCAGATGGCCGTACCGTTGGATGCGATGGGATGGCGCTAGAGGCTGTTATGAACTCGACCCCTCACCTCCCAACCACCTCGCCCCCTGTGGGCGAGGCGGGGAGTGGGGTCAAAGTCCTCTCTTCCTGGTTGTATTGCAACCGAACACAGCGTATTGGAAGTGAAAACTCTTCGACATCTTATTTTAAGCCAAGAAACGAACGTTCTGGCCCTGGCTTCGTACCCCTCGCGCCCTTGTGAGAGAGGGGCCGGGGGTTATGACCAAACAATAAGTGCATAACACGCTCTAGCCACCGAAGGTAAGGCACGAAGAGAAAATGAGACCGTTGCTGACTCTGGCCCAAAGGTAGAGAAGCTGTTCAGGCGCTCGGCCTGCCACAATCCGAGTTGTTCAAAATGGTATGCCAGAGTCTCTGAAGCCTTTTCTCTCCAGAGACTCTTGAAGAGCTGGTTTAAGTCGCGCTTGTGATCTGCACGTGTTCTTTCCAATAATGATGCGTCTTGGCAATCGTTGTAATGATGTTCTTGATTTCGCCCTCGATGCGGAAATGTGGCCCCGCCGGGAAGAACAGCGTCTGGCCCTCTCGCCGCACGCTCACATTCTCAACGATGATCGCTCTGAGCAGCCACAGCGCCATTGCTTCGCTCGTGCAGACCATGCCCACCCATCCGGCGCTGGCATTCGGCGCTGTGGGCAGACCCGTCACCAGGGTGATGCCGCGCTTCAACTCGTGCAGCACCTTTTCATAGGCGTCAGGATTCGCGCTGATTGTCTCTGGTTTCACGGGTTCCAGCAGCGTTCCGCGATGGGGCGGGCCGCCTGCCAGCGCCAGATTGCAGAAATCCGCCCAACATTCATCCCAGGCCACCTGTCCCTCAGCGTCATACGTCAGATCCGCTGCCTCCATTGCCTCAGCGCTGACCGCTGCACCTTGATAGCGCGGCGGCAGGATCGACACCAGACCTGTGTCTGGCTCAAATTCCTCGCGGGCATAGGCATGAGAATGCGGGACGACCTTCCATTCGCTGCGATCATGGGCATTCATCAACGTGCGCCGACCATCGGCGTGCATCACGCCCTCCAACCAGCGAATCACGGCATCCAGGCCGATCTCATCCTTGATGTTGGTGAAGACAAAAGGTCGACTGCCGCGCATTTTGCGGGCATCCCGATCCATGACGACCAGCGATGCGCCCACGAACGGCGCGAGATCGATCTTGTTGATGACCAGTAAATCGGAGCGAATGATGCCCGGCCCGCCTTTACGCGGCACTTTATCGCCACCCGCCACATCGATTACATAGATGAAGACATCGACCAGCTCCGGGCTGAACGCCGCCGCCAGATTATCACCGCCGCTCTCGACCAGAATCAGCTCCACATTCGGCAGCGAATCTTCCAGATCAGCAATCGCCTCCAGATTCATCGACGCATCCTCGCGGATGGCCGCATGAGGGCAACCGCCTGTTTCCACGCCGCGCACTCGTTCGGCGGGCAGCGTCCCCTGGCGCAGCAAAAACTCGGCGTCTTCTTTGGTATAAATATCATTGGTCACAACGGCCAGATCGTACTGCGGCCAGAGGTGTTTGCTCAGGCGGTCAACCAGGGCCGTCTTGCCGCTGCCGACTGGCCCGGCCACGCCGACGCGGAATGCGCGTTGTTGAGTTCCCATCGTTCCTCCACCATTTTAACTATGTATCCAGAGTCTAAATATCCCTCATCCCAACCCCTCGCTGCGATGGGCAGGGGTTGGATTTCAAAACAGGCCCTAAAACAAGAAATAGCGCTGTGCCAGCGGCAAACTTTCGGCTGGCTCACAGGTGAGAAGCTCACCATCGGCTCGCACTTCATACGTCTCAGGGTTCACGTCGATATGAGGCGTGGCGTCGTTGTGGATCATATTCGCTTTGCCGATAGTGCGGCAGTTCTCCACCGCTGCCGTTGCTTTCTTCAATCCCAATGCCTGCCCAATACCTGCCTCCTGCGCCGCTTTGGACACAAATGTCAGGCTGGTCGCAGCAGTGGCTCCGCCAAATGCGCCAAACATCGGGCGGTACATGACGGGCTGCGGTGTCGGAATCGAGGCATTGGCGTCGCCCATCACGCTCCAGGCGATGAAGCCGCCCTTGAGGATGATCTCAGGCTTCACGCCAAACATAGCGGGCTTCCACAGCACCAGATCGGCCAGCTTGCCCGATTCAATCGAGCCGATATCTTTTGCCATGCCATGCGTGATCGCCGGATTGATGGTGTATTTGGCGACGTAGCGCTTGACGCGGAAATTGTCATGGCGGGCGCTATCCTGCGCCAGCGAGCCGCGCTGGACTTTCATCTTATGGGCGGTTTGCCATGTGCGCGTGATCACTTCACCGACGCGCCCCATCGCCTGCGAGTCGCTGGAAATCATGCTGAATACACCCAGATCATGCAGGATATCCTCGGCGGCAATCGTCTCTGGACGAATACGACTCTCCGCGAAGGCCACATCCTCCGGAACCTGGCTGTTGAGGTGATGGCACACCATCAGCATATCCAGATGTTCAGCGATGGTGTTAACGGTATAAGGCCGCGTGGGATTGGTGGAGGAGGGCAGGATATTGGCGTAGCCTGCGATGCGGATGATGTCCGGCGCATGACCGCCGCCCGCGCCCTCGGTATGATAGGTGTGGATGACGCGGTTGCCGATGGCCGCAATCGTATCTTCGACGAAGCCCGCTTCATTAATTGTGTCGGTGTGGATGGCGGCCTGCACATCGTATTCATCGCAAATTTTCAGGCAGGCATCAATCGCGGCGGGCGTTGTGCCCCAATCTTCATGCAGCTTCAGGCCGCAGGCTCCCGCGATGAGCTGTTCGCTCAACGGCTCCCCGGCGGCGGCATTGCCCTTGCCCAGAAAGCCAAAGTTGATCGGCCACGCATCGGCGGCTTGCAGCATTCGCGCCAGATTCCAGGCTCCCGGCGTACAGGTGGTCGCATTCGTGCCCGTCGCCGGGCCTGTTCCGCCGCCAATCATGGTTGTGACGCCGCTGGCGATGGCCTCGTAGATTTGCTGCGGCGCAATGAAATGGATATGACTGTCGATGCCGCCCGCCGTCACGATGAGATGCTCGCCCGCGATGACCTCCGTTCCCGCGCCGACCACCAACTCGGCATCGACCCCCTCCATCGTGTCGGGGTTGCCGGCCTTGCCCACCTTGACGATACGACCATCCTTGATGCCAATATCGCCTTTGACGATGCCCCAGTGATCGATGATGATGGCATTGGTGATCACCAGATCAAGCGTGCCATTGAGACCCGAACGCACCGCTGTGCTGCTCTGGCCCATGCCATCACGGATGACCTTGCCGCCGCCAAAGGTGATCTCATCGCCATAGACCGTGAAATCTTTTTCGATCTCAATGATCAATTCCGTGTCCGCCAGCCGAATTCGGTCTCCCGTCGTCGGCCCATACAAATCCGCATAGGTGCGGCGTGGTAGTTGCAGGGGCATAATTTAGACCTTTTTGCTTTCCGCCTTCAAGAGGGCCTGTTCGCGGATGGACGCCTCGTCCAGCGCTCCATTCACCCAACCGTTGTGTCCGTGAACAATGCGTGCGCCGCCAAATGCGACCAGCAACACGGATTTTTGCTCACCCGGCTCAAAGCGTACCGCCGTGCCTGCCGCAATATTCAGGCGCATCCCGTAAGCGCTGGCACGGTCAAAACTCAGCGCCCGATTCACCTCAAAGAAATGATAGTGACTGCCGACCTGAATCGGCCTGTCACCCGTATTGCTCACCATGACCTCAGCCGTCTCGCGCCCTGCATTGAGCGTGATGCTGCCTTCCTCCAACAAATACTCACCTGGTTTCATCGCCCCTCCTCTATTTGACCCCGCACCGATATGGTGAGGGGCGGCACAATCTTTATTGAATCGGATCGTGAATCGTGACCAACTTTGTGCCATCTGGGAAGGTCGCTTCCACCTGCACATCGTGAATCATCTCCGCGATGCCGTCCATCACGTCGGCCCGCGTCAGGATGGTCGTCCCCCACACCATGACATCCGCGACTGTGCGTCCATCACGGGCGGCCTCCATCACTTCGGCGCTGATGATAGCGATGGCCTCCGGGTAATTCAGCTTCAAACCGCGTGCCTGACGTTTTCGCGCCAGTTCTGCCGCCACAAAGATGAGCAGTTTTTCCTGTTCGCGCTGGGTGAGATGCAAAGTTGATACTCCTTAATACGCTCTTGAAACATGTTCTTCACACTATGCCCGTTTTGCGTCTGCACAACATCAGACAACGTTCATGATATTTCCGCATCCGCGTTAGTACACTTTACGCGGTGGGGTGGCATTCTGCCCGTACAGCGCTTGTTTTGCCGCCTGCCAGAATGCCAGCAGGCCGCTCGACAGCAGCCGTCCTTCAGTGCTCATGCCGCGCACGATCAGCCCATCGCGTACCAGCGTGCTGACACCCCACAATGTCTGATCGACCTGCGTCATGGCGTCTGCCATCTGGCCGAGCTGTGTTTCTAGCGCTGTCCACTGCGCGGCGGATAGCCCGACACGGCAGATGTAAAAGGTCGAGACATAGCGATAGCCTCCCATCCGCACGCCTGACGACAAGGGGCGCTGCTTCGGCTCTAAGCACGCATATTCCAGCGCAATCGGTTTGCCATTGGCATGAATCTCGACCTCTAACCCTAACAGATCGTAATCGAAGCACTCGTTCCGCGCCTCGCGTCCGGGCGCAATTGTCTCCCACCAGAATAAGCCTGCGCCCTCCGCCAATCGGATCACGGTGCGCTGCTGGTAAGACGACTGAGCAAAGGGAATCAGCGGATCGGGCAGCAGTTCCAGCAGCCCGCCCTCGGCCACTGTCATCTCATTGATCTGCACGGAGGGCGGCGTCTCTGGGCGGCTGCGATAAATCCGCGTGGCGCTGGTCGTCGTCACCTGCGCCAGCGCCTGCTCACCGACGCGCACTTGCAGCATCAGATGATCGCCGCTCAACACACCACCCGATACATTGTGCAGGTGGACGAGCGCCGCGCCATACTCGGCCTCAAATGCCCGTACCACCTTCAAGGGGGGCTGGGCTTCCAGGACACGCATCAGGGTGCGCTGGGCGGTTGGCTCAAATTCAAAATTCAGGCGCAAGCGCCCTTCAACGCGATATCTCAACTGATAAACAACCGTGTTTTAAGCGCCGGATGGCGCAGTGAACCCATATCGACCAGCGCGGTAAAGGCCGCTGCATGAGCGTCCTCTCGATACTGGTTGATGACCTCGATCATAATCGGTTTGAGCGCCCACAACATCTGACTTGCGACAGTCTGGCCCAATGGCATCAGGCGCTGGCCCGCTGAGACCAATGCCGTGATGCTCTGGTTCAAATACGCCAATCCGGTGCGCCGTGCCGCTACGCCCAGGACACCGCCCACCAGCCCGAAAGCGGCACAGTGATGGATGCCAATGCCCTCGCTTTTTGCGGCCTGTAGCGCGGCATGGAGCAGGGGATGAGGATCAAGATCGGCGGCCAACTGCACGAAGCGCCGCCCTAATGCAGCGCTGGCTGTGCGGCTTTCGCGTGACAGCTTCAAAGCATCCAAGCGCTGATTGATATCCAGCCATCCCGTCACAGCGTCCTCCTGGTCAGCGCAGGCGTGGGCCGCCAAGCAGTAAGACACCTCTAAGGCCCCGGTCTCGCGCAGATAATCACTCAGGAAGGCCAGCAGCAGCGGCACGCTCACCGTGCCATCTTCAACCAGTGTCTCCAGGCCAAACGAATGTGCCGCTCCCCCAATTGGGACAGCACTGTCCGCCAATTGGAGTAGTTGTAATCCGCGTAAATCGTCCTCGTTCTGGGGATATGCTCTCATCGGTGTTCCTCTCGACTTGTTGGGACACGGCGTGCCGTGTCCCATGTACAGCAATTTAAGCAAATCTCCCTTCGCCCACCGCGTTTTCGCCCTGTCGTCAGGGGTTGAAAACCCCTGCCTTGCCTTTTGCGGGACTGAAAGTCCCGCTGAAACAGTCTGTTTGAGCGTGTTTGGGCGGGGTTTTCAACCCCGCAACACGGGAGACAGGGACTTTCAGTCCTGGCGCAAGCAATTTTGCCACACAATGAGAACAAAATCCTTAAGGTGCATATGGGACACGGCGTGCCGTGTCCCTACAACGCTCTTTAAAACCGTCTCGCCATTAGACACATTTTCACAGAGTGTTGGTTACTTTGCACAATGCTATGAAATCGACCCGACTGCCTTATCGGGGTCATTTGGCGTTAATTCTCATAGGTGTATTCGTTCACTGATACGATCCGAGAGGGCGGTTTGCAGGTTGTATCTAAGCTCGACTTTGCACATCTCAATAGAACTCGCTCCGATCCATTCGTACTGAGTTCAAAACATAAGCCGTATTTTTCGCATCTGTTGAGATGGCAGTGATATGCGAAAAGTCTGATAGGTTTTGAGAGTTCGTGCTCACCGAAGTCGATTAATCCAAACGTGTCATGTGCAAAGTCCAGCTAAGAAGCCGTTTGATAATGCCATTCGTTACAAAAAATGTATTTTGGCGTAGGGACAGGGCCTGCCCTGTCCGTCCATCGCGTGAAAACGGACAGGGCAGGCCCTGTCCCTACACAAATCATGCATAACATTTTACATTATCAAACGGCTTCTAAGGTGTTATTCACCAAAAATTCTCTGCATTTGGTTTCATGAACCAATAAGATGTGATAAATAACCAATGATTGTCACTTCTCACCTTAAGCATGCGAGGAGGATTGATAGAGGGCATTGGAAGAAACAGCCAAAATAAGTTTAGTAAAATTCGGCGCTTGTTAACCATTTCTTCACATTTCATATCGCCTAATCTATAGGGGCAGCGTTGCGAACCTGCGTCCTTGCCTTCACTACACACAGAGGTTCACACATGATAGTCAAATCGTTTCTTCGTTTTTCTCCAGGTTTAGCAGTCCTGGCCTTCATGGTCATGATGTTGGGTCGGCCTTCACTTGCCCCAGTCTCGGCACAGGATACGATCAAGGTCGGTATTCTGCACTCCCTCAGCGGTACGATGTCGATCAGCGAAGTCACAGTGAAAGACTCCACCATGATGGCGATTGATGAAATCAATGCGGCGGGCGGCGTCCTGGGCAAGCAGCTTGAACCGATCATTGAAGACGGCGCAAGCGATTGGCCGACCTTCGCAGAAAAAGCCTCGAAGCTGCTGCTGGAAGATCAGGTGGCTGTGGTGTTTGGCTGCTGGACGAGCGCCAGCCGTAAAGCCGTGAAGCCCGTGTTTGAAGAGAATAACGGCCTGCTGTTCTACCCGGTGCAGTATGAAGGTCTTGAGCAGTCGCCCAACATCTTCTATACAGGCGCGACGACCAATCAGCAGATTGTCCCCGCTGTTGAATATCTGTTGGCCGAGGGCAAAACCAAATTCTTCCTGCTCGGTTCGGATTATGTATTCCCGCGCACCTCGAACACCATCATCACCGCACAGGTGACTGCCGCTGGCGCAACCGTCGTGGGTGAAGAATATGTTCCGCTCGGCGGCACTGAATTCAGCACCATCATTGAGAAAATCCGCGCCGCGCAGCCGGATGTGATCTTCAATACGCTCAATGGCGACAGCAACGTGGCGTTCTTCAAGCAGTACAAAGATGCAGGCTTCACCGCCGCAACACTGCCCACTCTGTCGGTGAGCATCGCGGAAGAAGAAGTCAAGGCGATTGGCGTGGACTTCCTGCTCGATCACCTTGTGGCTTGGAACTACTACCAGACCGTTGATACCCCGGCCAATGCCACCTTTGTGAAGGCATTCCAGGCCAAGTATGGCGCGGATAAAGTGACCAGTGACCCGATGGAAGCCGGTTACTTCGGAGTGTATCTGTGGAAGGCCGCCGTTGAAAAAGCCGGAACCACCGATATTGCCGCCGTGAAAGCCGCCGCTGGTGGCATCGAGTTTGATGCGCCTGAAGGCAAGGTCACGATTGACGGTGACAATCAGCACACCTACAAGCAGGTTCGTATCGGTAAAGTGCGCGCTGACGGTTTGATCGACACCATCTGGTCGACCGAAGGCCCTGTGAAGCCTGATCCGTATCTGTGCAACTACGAATGGGCCGCTGCCCTGCCCAAGCCGGAAGCGGGCTGCCCGGCTCCTGCGGCTATGGGAACAGCCGAAGCGATGGCGACGATGGAGATGATGGCGACAGCCGAAGCAACAAAAGCCCCATAAGTGTTGGTCTGGGCTGTGTCTCGCAGCGAGGCACGCCCCATGTCAACTTACGCAAGCGCCTCGATATAGACAGCGAGGCGCTTGCTGTCACGTCATCTCATCACCACATGTTGATTGCATGAATCAAGAGGGTGCTTATGGACAGCCTGCTGTCACAAATCTTCAATGGTCTCAGTCTGGGGTCGATCCTGTTGTTGGCGGCACTTGGGCTGGCATTCTCCTTCGGCCTGATGAAGGTCATCAACATGGCACACGGCGAGTTCATCATGGTGGGGGCGTATGTCACCTATGGGATGCAGCAGTTTGTGGCTCCCGCGCTGGGCGGCCCGGATGCGGCCAAAAGCGGCCTGTTCTTTCTCCTTTCGATTCCTGTGGCCTTCCTTGTCACGGGTTTTCTCGGCTATATCCTCGAAGGGCTGATTATTCGCCGCTTGTACGGGCGACCTCTTGATACGTTATTGGCGACCTGGGGTGTCGGATTGATTTTGCAGCAGTTGGCTCGCAGCTACGACTCGCGCAATGTCCCCGTCACCTCCCCGGACTGGCTGAACGGCGGTCTGGCTCTGAGCGCCACGCTGGTTTTGCCGTATAAGCGCATGTTTATTATCGCGCTGGTGGTGTTGGTCGTGATTGGCATCTATTATTTTCTCTACCGCTCCTCGCATGGCCGCCGCATTCGGGCCGTCATGCAAAACCGCGAAATTGCGTCCGCCCTCGGCACGGCCACGCGCACCGTCGATGCCTACACCTTTGCTCTGGGGGCGGGGCTGGCCGGGATTGCCGGCTGTGCGCTGACGCTGCTCGGCCAGATTGGGCCGCAGTTGGGGACGGGCTACATTGTCGATGCCTTCATGGTTGTCGTCCTGGGCGGCGTTGGCAGCTTGCCCGGCACGATTGGCGCGGCCTTCATTATTGGAATCCTGAATTCCTTCCTGGAGATGAACACCAGCGCCACCATCGGCAAGGTGCTGGTCTTTGTCTTCATTATTGCGTTCCTCCAGTGGCGGCCAAGCGGCCTCGTCGCTGTTCGCAGCCGCGCTTAGAAGCCGTTTGATAATGCGGAACGTAATGGATTTACCGTATTAAACGCATGTTTTGGAGAGCGTTTTCCGTAGGGGCACGATGCATCGTGCCCCATATGCACCAACTTAAGGATTTTGTGCTCATTGTGGGTCA
>Ga0105044_10008513_pt1 | contig 14079 bp, 13 predicted proteins | sample MAT01_FD_78092 | JGI IMG/M metagenome (GOLD analysis project Ga0105044, IMG submission 78092) | Freshwater microbial communities from Lake Fryxell liftoff mats and glacier meltwater in Antarctica - MAT-01 | ecosystem: Environmental > Aquatic > Freshwater > Ice > Liftoff microbial mat | place...
AAAGCCTTACAGCCGCTGGATCACGTAATTATCTACCCAGCTATTGGCTACACTACTGCCGAGGCCTCTGCTCTGAAAAAAAGAGTCTATATAGACAATGTAAAAAATTACTTGGCTGGATTTCCAAGCAACAAGGTGAACTAAACATGCATGTAATTCATGAACCGAACGAACTATCTTTCGGCATGGGTTGGTAGTTTTGAGACACTCTCCAAACTAGCCGTTTAGTGTCCCATTTGTCTCATTTACCTCTGTAGCAAGGTTTCAGACCGTGACGCTCAGCCAAATAGAACTTTCCGGTTTTGATCTGTAAAAAGTTCGAATATTTGTACTATACTCACACATATATTTCTCTTGTCAAATTCCAGTCCGTTAGTAAAGTTAGAATCCCTTCGCCCCGTTTTCGGTGATGTGGATAGCTGTATATGCTATGATTGGGTCATGAAAAATAAGAATATAGCCATGACATCTTCAATATCGGCAGTGGTGTTAATCGCAGTTTTTCTTTTAGCAAATCTTATATCACATCCAGAATGCGGAACATCTGGAATTGACTATTTGCCGTGCGGATATTGGCCAAGGGTGCTCTGGAGCCTACAAAATGGGTTTTGGATGCCCTTTGCCATTATATTTATGGTCGTTACTGCTGTAATTTTTTTGCTTCAGAGACTTAATAACAATGGACGGACAAGCAGTTAATCCATTTAATATGTTAACTTTTATGCCGGTAATTAAAAGCTAGCATAGACAATAAAGAGAGCAAAACTGAAGCTATGAAAAAAGTGGCTAGGAATTGCACGAGACTACCTTGCTTATTGAGTATCAGATCAGCAGGGTGCATTACGGCTTTCTCAAAAGATGTACAGTAATTTACGGATTCGCCCGCAGGAACATTTTCAGGTGAGCATGGATAAGTAATCTTTGTAAACGCCCCTGCCACAAAAAAGGCTAAGGTTAATGCTGCTACAATCCCTATGTATAGATTATTTCGCTTCTTCTTAAAGAAAGTGTAGCATATATTCGATGGCATTCGAGGCTATGTTAATACTGTTTATGCTATCATATCCATAGTATGAAAAATAAATTGCATTAAGCAGTGATAGTAATGGCCAAGAAAAAAAGTAACTCGATTGAAAAAAAGTATTGTTGGCTGCAGGAACAAGTGCGGTGTTTACTGCATTAGCACTCTTCAAGACTTTTGAGCTTGTGCAGAATTTAAAGCAGAACCTTCAGGGAGCCCCAAATTCATATGCGCTGGGGCCTGTCCTTGCTATTATTGTTGCAGGACCCCAGGATATATTTTTTGCTTATGGGTTGCAGTAGTCGCAATAACCCGCATAGGCTGTCTTTTTTCCGCTAGGGTAGATTATATCTTGGGTATACTTGCAGATATCACAGGCGTAGACGTCGTAAAGCGGTGTGTCCGTTGGCAGGCCGCAGGTTTCGCATGGTAGACCTGGTTTTGGAGCAATTCGGTGGAATCCAGGCATAGAACATTCAGGGCATTGACGATTTAAGTTAGCAATCAAGTCCTCAGTCGCTTTTTTTATATTTTTCATACGTGTTTGATTAACATGCGCTCGAAAATCTGTCTCTAGCCATATGGACTTGTGTTTGCCCAGTAGCTGCTGAGCACTTTCCGTCAACTCCTTCATTGAAGTTATGCCTTTTATCATTTTACTGTAGTTTTTTTCAGCTTTTCTCATTACGATACCGTGTTTTGGGAAGTCTATACGTTCAGCAAAGTCTAAGACTTCCTCCAGGCTAGTTGCCGTAGTGTTGTGGGCATAATTTGTTACTTCAATAGAGCCCCCAAATACCTGTAAGCTTAACTTTGTGTCTATATACACTACGACTTCGATATTTACATTTGCAAACGGTATCGCCGGATGAGGCCCAAAACTTCCCTCGCTAGCAATACCGATATCTAAACCAAGTAACTCCATCGCCGCTTTCGCTTTTATAATCGCGGTTTCCTTTTGATTGCCAGAACGTTTTTTGTCTAGCGTAAAGGTACCGAATCTATCTGTATCCAGATTGTCCGGTACCTTTACGGTTATGCCTAGTTGTTTTTTGAAAAGTGGAGCGATAACCTTTTGTTTTTGATGCATTGTTCCTAGTGCAGCAATACGGTTATTGAATACTTGTGTATGTCTCATGCGTATTATTATACAGACTGAAAATATGAGTTGCTAGCTACGTTACCTTCGTGAATCATGCCCAAACTGGTTAGTGCCGGCAAATGCTAGGTGGTATTTTGAGTGCATGATCGGTAGTCAATTAAACACAACGAGTTTATTGCATGGCTCAAATTTGTTACCACAAGGGTAATGATATATAAATTGGAATTAAAATAGACATGGCACGATTGCCGATTATAGGTAGTGGCCAAGGTTCTTGGGGTGATATTCTTAATGAATTTCTTACTATTGAGCATAATCCAGATGGTACATCAAAAACTAGCGGTAGCCTGGAAATTTTTGCGCCGCTTGAAATAAGAACCCAGACGGTTATGAAGAATTAGAATAAATTAAGTTATTTCCGACACGGTGTGAGTTAGCACCACAACAACAATTTTTACAAGATGATCCGTAGGTGTTGTTTTGCGTTAAAGGACAAAGTAGCTTTACTTTTAGTCATAAGAGGTATACCTTACAATTAGATATATATAATAAGGGACTTTTATGAAACCAGTAACTAACCAGTCAACCAACCAGCCTAGAGTTAATGCAATTCGTGGATTTTTACAAAACAAAACTATGCCTATAGTTGTGGCAGGAACAGTTATAGTAGGAGCTTTATTTGGAGGATACGTTCTTGCAAATCAACAAACTACCGCAGTCCCAGGCGGTATTTGGCTTTCTATCGACCAAATTAAAGCTCTACCTGTCACTGGTGTAGCCTGGGATAATGTAAAATCTACTGCCGATAAACCACTTGGCAGAGCTAACATTGCTGATCAAACAAGCAACCACGATGTCAGTACGCTTGCAACAGCACTTGTATATGCCCGCACCGGTAACGAAGCCTACCGCACTAAGGCTGCCGATGCTGTAATGAGCGCGATTGGAAGTGAAAAAGGCGGCCGCACCCTTGCTCTTTCATGGAATCTTTCCTCGTACGTTATATCTGCTGATTTAATTAACTTACCCCAATATGACCAAGCTAAAAATACCCAATTTAGAAATTGGCTGTCAGCTGTTCGCTCAGTAAGCCTTGAAGGCAGAACACTTATTAGTACCCACGAAGACAGACCGAATAATTGGGGCACCAGTGCTGGCGCTAGCCGTGTAGCCGCCGATGTTTACTTAGGCGATAAAGCAGATCTTGCTAAGGCTGCTCAAGTATTTAAAGGTTTCGTTGGCGATAGATCTGCTCACAGTGGCTTTAGCTATGGTGATTTAAGCTGGCAGTGTGATCCTGCAAACCCAGTCGGAATCAACCCGGATAACTGTAAGAAAAATGGCATAAACGTGAGCGGCGCTATTGGTGACGATATGCGACGTGGTGATGTTTTAAAGTATCCACCATCAGCCACTGATTACCCATGGACCGCACTTCAGGGCGCAACAATGCAAGCAGAATTACTTTCGCGTCAAGGCTATGATTCCTACGGCTGGTCAAACCAAGCCGTAAAACGCTCAGTTCAATACCTATATGATCTTAGTAAAGTAGCTGGCTCGGGCTGGTGGGCAGATGCAGATGAAGCGTGGGTACCATGGGTAATTAATAGTAAATACGGCTCTAATTTCCCTACAACAAATAATCCTGAGGCAGGTCGAGTTGCAAACTTTGCTGACTGGACTCATGCAAAGCCTGGTACCCAACTACCGAGCAACGATACTACAGCCCCTACAACACCTACTTCTCTGGGCGCATCAGTTGCAACAGAAAAGAATGTGCAACTTACTTGGGGTCCTTCAACCGATAACGTAACCGTTACTTCGTATCAGGTAAGCAGAAATGAAATAACTTTGGGAAATACTGTAAATACAACCTTCTTAGATACAACTGCTGCAGCAAATCAAACTTACTCCTACAAAGTAAGGGCCTTTGACGCTGCAGGTAATTCTTCGCCTGCAATTACAAGCCAAATAGCCGTTAAATCTGCAGAAGGTGATACAACCGCACCTGTTACAGCTATTGTAAGCCCAGCAAACGGAACTACAATAACTGCAGCGACTGCCCCTCTCTCTTTCACAGCTACAGATAACGTAAAAGTGACGAAGGTAGAACTATACATAGATACACAGCTAGAAACATCAATCACAGATATAAAGGACAGAACAACATTTAGCGTAAACTGGAACACCAAAGCTTCTGGAAATGGTTTGCATCGGCTTCAAGTACGTGCATACGACGCAGCTGGCAACAGAACGGTAAGCGCTGAAGTTACGGTGAGGGTATCTATACCAGGTGGCACTACAACACCTAACCCAACCCAGCCTACAGGCGAAAAAGTAAACTTTGTAACTTCTGCTGACTCTCGAGTCAGTGAGGATAACACTTCTAAAAATTATGGTACAGAAAATTTCTTGCGAGTTAGAAACGATAGCAAAGATTGGCGTTCTTATCTAAAGTTTAATGTGAGTGGGCTTACTGGTACACCGAAATCAGTTAAACTAAGAATATTCGCTAACAACGGTGGCCCAGATGCAGGAACATTGTATAGCGTCAGCAACTCATGGACAGAAACAGGTATTACCTGGAGGAACGCACCTGTGATGTCCTTGGCTATTGCTAAATCTGTAACTGGCAGCGTTAATGATCAGTCATGGGTAGAATTTGATATTACTAGTAGAGTAAGATCTAATGGAACCTACAGCTTTGGCTTAGTGAGCAATGATGATAATAGTGTTTACTTCAGTAGTCGTGAAGGCAAAAATAAACCAGTACTCGTTATAGTTAAATAGAGTATCAACTGCGAGCTATAAGATACTGATAATAGCTCGCAGGGTTGTCTCAAACACCTTGTCGGACATCATAAAAATTAATTTAGTGCGATGCAACCCGAGCATTGCAGCCCAGCCATTTAGTGTAAATACATAAGAGAAGAGCCCCTGGCGCGATGTGCACCAGGGGCTGGTTCCCTTACGACTACTTGAAGTTACTGGCCACGGTGAGCCAGCGGTCGGCCCAGTCCTCTCGGCCGGCCTGCTGGCACTGACGGGCCATGAAATCGGCCCAGCCGCGGCAAGCAGTTGGCGTGAGGCCTTCGTGCTCGATGCCGTGTTGCCAGACCTGAAGCACCATCTCCGGCACTTCTTCCTTGCGTTCTTCATCGAACGACAAGGCCCGATGCTCGTCGAGGCCCCAAGCCAAGATGGCGCTAGGGCGCAAAGCAACGATTTGCTGCCAACGATCGGCCACAGCTGGGCGACCAGCCTCCTTGGCAACGTGCCAGCCCAAAACCAAACCCAGTCGCCGACGGTAGAGGCCAACATCACACCCAGATTGCCGCAGTGCGGCTTCGTTGTCCTGCAAGTGCTGCAGTCCATTGATACGCCAGTCCAGATACCGACCAAGAACCTTATTGTAGAGGTTCGGGTCGATGCCTGGACGCTTGGCGAGCTGGTAGGCAACGTCGGCTTCGCAATCGACGCGAAGGGAGCCATCGTTGGCGACCACTGCTGGGAAGCAATCCATCTGCCAGTTAATGGCAGCAACGGTTGCTACGAGGTCGTGCTCTCCGCCGGTCAGCAGATCCTTACGCAGGCTGGGCAGTTCGCCTCCCGCTGGCTTGCCGATGCGTTCCAGCACCGCTGGGTCGAGCGGCTGCATGCCTATGACATTCGCGAAGGGTGCGGCGTTGTCGGCCTGCCCGTAGTTCAAGTCTCCCTGAACGTAGTCGAAACGCCGACCATCTACTACTCCCTTGGCACGGACCAAGAGTTCACGCTGCGGTGCCAGCCAGATTATCAGCTGTTCTCCGGTGATTTCCGGGTAGAGCTGCAGGCTGGTGCTGTACACACCGTGATCGTGATCGTGATCATGTTTGTTGTGATCGTCGTTGGCACGGCCGTGGCAGTGACTGTCGCAGTCGTGATGGTGATGTTCGGTGCGCTCGAGCTGCAGCAGTTCGTCGACACCCACCGGCAGGATTCCGCTGCTGGGCAGGTAGTACACCGGCGAGGCCGGAGCGTAGCTGCCCACTTGCAGCAATGATTCGTGCTCCAGCTGGCGGCGCTGATCGGCGGTCAGCTGATCCCACCAGGTGAGACCAACGGTGGTGGCCACCTCCAGTTGTGTGGGCTGCATGCCCAGCGCCGTGTTGCGCTGGATGTGCTGGACGTCGACCAGGGCCAGGCAGCTCCAGTTCAGGTGCTGTTCAGCCACGGCCTGATAGATCTCGCGGCCATCAGCGATCCCGGTGGGTTCGATGACGACCAGATCAACGTCCTGCTGTTGAGCGTCTGCCAGGACGGCTCGGAAGCTTTCCAGATCGCCGCAGCCGATGCAACCAGCGGTCAGGGGCACAACGTCACCGATGGTGGTGATACGCTGGGCGTCGACGTTGGTCTCACCAACGTCGTTGACGATGATCAGCACGCGCCAATTGGGGTGCTGGACGTGGGCATCGGCCACCAGCTTGTTGAGGGTGGTGGTCTTGCCGGAACCCAGCAAGCCAAGAACGGCTAGGATTTTCAAGGTAACTCCTAAGAGTCGAAAGGGACAGGATGGCGACTCAAGGTCACCTGGCAACGTTCCTATGTTCGAAGAACGCTAACAGGTGTGTATGAGGCTATGTTTATTACCTTATATAAGCTAAATAGTTTTTAATGCAGTCTTCGGGTAGCTTCATATCATAGGTGATGCCAGCTTTTAACAACTGTTGAATTGCTTTATCAATGGTCTGGGTAGTCTGGCAGATTACTAGCCGGACCTCTGTATTTCTGTTAGTCCCGTCGGTACTTCCTATTCTTATAAGAACGCCAGCTGCTTGCCAGGTGTACCAACTAAAAAGCTCATCGGCTGCAACAATTTTTTGTTTTGCAAAGCTTGGAGGCACAGGAATACGAAGGTTGATGCCGACTGCTGGCTTGGATACCTTCCAGCCCAGCCCCGATAAGCCTCTAACTAGGGTTTTCATCCGGTCTTGAAGCTGCTCTTGAACCTTGTCAAGTCGCACCTTACCCATAATATGACTTGCGATGATTTGGCTTGGTGCGGGAATCATCTCGAGTGTCTCTTCCTGATGAACCTTAATATGATCCATCAGACGCGCAGAACCCACCACATAACCAATACGAATGCCAGGCATCCCAAACTCTTTGCTGAGTGTACCCATAATGAGCATATGGGATCGCACTTTTTCGGTAATAAATGGTAGCCACGGCTGCGCGGCCTCTGTGTGAGTGGTGTAAATGATGTCGGCATCATACAGGCCAGCAGTCTTGGCTTTACAGATAATATCCGAGAGTTCTAATAAATAGGCTTCATTTATGAGCTGCCCACGATTGTGACATATATATACGTAAGCAGTTTTTTCTCTATTGCTTCCGAGTATCACTCGAAGTTTACCCAGATCCATGCGTCCTTCTGGGTCAGCAGGACATTCAAGTAGTCGTTTGCCAAGCGCTTTAAAAGCAGCTTTGTGGGGTTCATGTGTTAGTTCTGGCACAATTATGAGTGGCTTTGGGCTTGATAGTAATATAGTGCGGTATGCTCCATAAATACCGCTGGTGATCATAATCTCGGAATTTGGAATACTAGCTCCGGTCCACTTCTTGAGCGTTTCAGATATCGTCGCAGTCAGTTCGGTTGCAATGCTAATTCGTCCTGGGTACACTCCAATCCTAGCTAGTTGCCCTTCGGCAAGTTGCTTCATATTGATTTGTGGTAAGTCTAAATGCAATCCACTAGCCGAGGCAAGATCAATAACCTGCTTGGGAGCAACACTCTTAGTGAGCTTCTTCTGCAGTTGCCAGGCAAGGCTGGGTAATTGAGCTGTAGTGTTAGTAGTTGTCATACGTAAAGACATTACGCCAAGAAAGTACTTATTGCAATTCATTTGCAATAAGAGTATACTAATGCCATGGATTATCAATTACAAGAGTTATTGCAAAAGAGCGGTCAACGCAACACATCAGCTCGGCAACTGGTTTTTGCTGCATTAAAGCAAGAATCTGCCCTTGGCACTGACCAATTGCGAGCTGTATTAGCTGATAAAACGGACACTTCTTCGCTATATCGCACTCTTAACTTGTTTCGCGAAATGGGTATTGTACAGGATGTTGTTATCGGAGGTAGGCGTATGGTCGAGCTGACTGATCGATTTTTGCCACATCACCACCATTTATTTTGCAGCAAATGTGATAAAACGATCGTTTTGCATGATGAGTCACTAGAAAAGTATCTTACAAATTTAGCATCAAAACATAAGTTTCTTCATCAAGCTCATTCTTTTGAAGTAACTGGTTTATGCCAAGACTGCCAAGCTATGCCTACAGGTACGTAAATCCTTATAGTTTTTATTTTGTCTTGGTTTATTATTTATAGACAGTAAAACACCCAGTTTTAAGGCCGGGTGTTTACGAGAGTTTTTTGTTTTAGACTAGCTCGGCAGTAAGACCCCGCCAATTATGTGCACAACACCGTTGTCGGCATTAACATCGGCTTTTTCTACCATTGTTTGCGTGCCCTTGGCATCAACTAGGTAGACTTTGGCGTCCATTATTTTAACCGTGAGTGTTCCACCCTGAACCGTAGTAATTACTTGGCCGTCTTTAAGGTCACCGGCCATTACTTTTCCGGCTACGACGTGGTAGGTTAGGATCGACTTAAGTTGCTCAACGTTTTCTGGCTTGAGCAAGGTGTCTAGGGTGCCGGCAGGCAATGCTGCAAAGGCGTCATTGGTTGGCGCAAATACGGTGAACGGACCAGTCCCTTGTAATGTTTCTACCAGCGAAGCTGCCTTTACAGCGGTCACTAAGGTAGACAGGCTGTCCGTGCCAGAAGCTAGGGCAACAATGTCGCCTGCAGTCTTTGTGCTTTGCTCGGTAGCTTGATCGGTGCTGGTTTTGCTTGAGTCATCCATGTTGTTCATTGACCACAGTAGTCCTCCGCCAATCAGTACAACGGCGGCAAAACCGGCAACTACCCAGGTTGTTTTATTCTTGGTATCCATAATTTTTCATCCTCCTAAGTTATATAGTAACTACTCGTTAAATGCTTGATATTAGATGATAACCTCCTTGTTGGTTAGGCTTCTCATTACAAATCTGTGAATCGATGTAGTAACCTTTTTTAACTCTGTTTTACCAATAACTTCTGGGTAATATTCTAGCAAAAAACCATTTATTGCATGGGTAACCACTTTTGCTTCTTGGTGAATCTGGGCATCGCTAAAGGAAAACTCTTTGGTTTGCACTCCAAAGCGCAGTACTTCATCAATATGCAGGTAGGCCTTAGGCGGGGCGTAGCCACCCTCGAGCTTTAAAAAGTTGTTTCTAAAGTGCAGATAGTACTTAAGAACAAAGACTACTTTTTCTATGTGCGCGAACTGAAACTGTATACGTTCGTGCAGCATCTGGCTGGCAGTTTTTCTTTGCGCGAGCTTGGACCGCTCCAGGCCGAGCTGTTTGCTGGTTTCATCAAAAATGTATCTAAGTAGCTCGTCTTTGTCGTTAAAAAAGTGATAAATACTTGAGAGCCCCACACCACTTTGGATGGCAAGAACGCGCATCGTAAAGCCCTCGTAGCCATTTTTTGCAAAAAGCGTCCTGGCCTCCGAAGTTATACGTTGTTTAGTGTGGGTGGTCATAATAATTAGAACGCTCGTTACACAGTTATTGTAACATACGTTACAATAATGGCACAAGTCTACTCAAAATAAGATAACTTTAGTCTATTATTTTATAAATATTTACTATATTGTATAAGCATGAGTACTAAACTAGATTCACGAATCAATAGTTTGAGAAAATGGAACATAACGGCAGGACTGCTGCATCTTACATCATTAATTGCAGTCTTGGCTTTATCGAACAACTTCTCTTTGCCCGTAACAGCCACCTACTTGTCGGGCCCCCCAGGCACTACCTTTAGTAAGCCGATATTACTGTTTGGCATTACCGTTAGTTTAGCCGTAGCATTATTTTTGGGCCTGTCGGCATTCTTTCACTTCCTGGTAGCTTCACCTAAGTTCTTCCCACGCTACGCAGCTAGTTTAAAGAAGAATCGTAATATCTTCCGCTGGGTTGAGTATTCGTTTAGTTCCTCGGTAATGATCATTATTATCTCGCAGTTAAACGGTATTAGCGACTACGCCGCGCTGCTAGCTATCTTTGGTGTAAACGTATCCATGATACTGTTTGGTTGGCTTCAGGAAAAGTACACCACTCCTGGTGATGGCCAATTGCTGCCATTCATCTTTGGTTGTATCGCTGGCGCTATACCCTGGCTGATTATTGCCATACAAATGATCTCGCCTAACGGTCCAGCGGACGCTCAGTATCCTGGCTTTGTATATGGCATTGTTGCCTCATTGTTTATCCTCTTTAACTGCTTTGCCATTGTGCAATACAAGCAGTACCGGGCTAAGGGTAAGTGGGCAAACTACCTCCGTGGTGAAAAAACCTACATTGTGCTAAGCCTTATTGCTAAGTCACTATTGGCCTGGCAAATCTTTGCTGGTACCCTCGTCGGTTAAATAAACGATTAGTCTCCTTCATAAACCAGGTGTTAAGATACGCGCACCTGGTGTATACTTTACTTATAATTTGGAGATCGATAGATGAAAAGGATACTTATTGGCGCAGCAGTTGTTTTAGTAGTTGCTGGCGGTGCAGGAGCCTACACGCTATTTAATAAAGATAAAGCAGCGGATGGTAACAAAACCGTCTCGGTAAGTACTAAAAGCGGTACAGCAACCAGCGAGCAGGCATCTATCGAAGATCTGCTAACTCGTAATGCAAGCCTAAAGTGTACCTACAGCGTTAACGAGGGCGAAATCACCAATACTGGAACTGCCTACTTTGCTGGTGGTAAAAACATGTACGGTGAGTTTGTAACTACTGCAGACAATAAAAACACCTCAGTATTTATTGTACGTAATGGCGACACCCAGTATGTCTGGATGAAAGACTCGACTACCGGTTTTAAGACCGATGTTTCGGCCTACGGCAAAGAACAGCAACAACAGATGAGCCAACAGTTTGATGCTACTAAAAAATATCAGTTTAATTGCGTTAACTGGACCAAGGATGACTCTAAGTTTACCCCACCTTCTTCTGTGACCTTTTTGGATACTGCCGCCCAACAATAGTGCCTGACGTCATCTGCATAACCTAACTGTATTAGCGTGCGGATCATCTAGGAGGATTTCGGGCCGCTAATCGTCTTTAGTGATATTCTGGGTTCTGGTCCTTGGCGTTGGTAACGTGCTCCCAATCGCCAGTGGTGTTGCCTTTGGCGGGTAAGCCGCCGTTGGCTTTAAGCATGCGAGCGGTGTGCATCAGGTTCCAGGCCATAAAGGTGGCGTTGCGGTTGGTAAAATCGTTATTGTAACCTGCGGGAACGCTTTTTCCCTCTACTACGTCGCCATAGCTTGCTCCTGGGCCAGCTTCGCCCACCCAGCCACAATCTGCCTGGGGCGGCAGCATGTAGCCAATATGCTGTAGAGCATACAAGATGTCCATAGCGCAGTGCTTAACACCATCTTCGTTGCCGGTAATAATACAGCCGCCGGTTTTGCCGTAGTACAGGTATTGATCTTTTTCGTTACGGTCGCCGCTATAGGCGTACATCCGCTCGACCACAAGGGTTGCAACGCTTGATTTAACCCCTAGCCAGATTGGCGAACCAAGCACCAAGATGTCGGCTTTCATAATCTTTTTTTGGATCTCTGGCCAGTCGTCTTGTTGGCCACTCTCGGCGCCGTCTTTAATCATGCCAAAAGCGATAGCATGATCTAGGGCGTAGATATGCTCTACCGCGACTCCCTCGGCGTCCATAATGCCAGCCACTCGGTTAATAAGTTTTTGGGTATGTGATTCAGATTTATCTTTTTTAATAGAACAGTTAATAAATAGTGCTGTTATTGGTGTGTTTTTAGCCATCGTGCACCTCCTTGATGTTACTTTTATTATACCCCTGGATTCGCAAAATAGCATAACGGCTGTACCATAAAAGTATTAATAAGTGAGGTCCCTATCAACGTCTAGACCGTAACAGCCGTAGATCATAACCCAACGGTCATGGGCGTGTTAGCCATCTGGATGCACCTCACCAAGGATAGTGGTTCCTGTTTGTAGGAATTTCTCTGGTTAACAAGAGAAATGCTACTAGCTGGAAGTTTTGCGATTGTAGAGAGTAGCGGCAATCGGAACCGATATTACTAAGATAATTAGGCTCCAAGCTACAGCCTTCCAGGCATAGTCACCAACAGGCACATTAAGCATCAGCGCCCGTACGGCGTTAACTACTTGCGTAATTGGCTGATTCTCTGCAAAGGCCTTTAGGACGCTGTTCATGCCAGCAGTTGGCACAAAGGCGCTACTGGCAAAGGTCAACGGAAAGATGATGATGAAGGTTAGCCACTGAACCGCTTCTACGCTTTTAGCGTAGACACCAATAATTGCCGCTAACCAAGAAAAAGCAAAAGTGAACAGCAGTAAAATACCGGCAATCATTAGCCATTCGGCAAAACTGGCGCTCGATCTAAAGCCCATAATTAGCCCCGCCAGCAACATTACCGCGGTTGAGATAGAGTTGCGAAACAGGTCTGACACCACGTGGCCGTTTAGTACGGCAATATTGCTCATAGGTAGTGAGCGGAAACGATCGACAATCCCCTTTTGCAAGTCGCTACAAACTGCCAGGGCTGTCGTTGTTGAGCCAAAAGCTACGGTTTGGACAATAATTCCGGCCATTAGGAAATTGAGATAACTTATGCCACCCGGGAGGCTCTGTCCCACGGCTCCTCCAAAAACGGCCGAGAATAATACCAGGAACATAATGGGCTGAAAGAAAGTACCCAGGAGTTGATCAGTGTTACGCAGAATGTGGGTACTACTGCGCTTAATCATTAGTAATGAATCGGTGACGGCCAGCAGGGCCCTAGGTTGTTTGCTAAATTGCAGTTCGGCAGCCATTACTTGGCTCCTTTCTTTTTGTTCTTATTGGTTAACGAGATGAATACATCATCGAGCGTTGGTTTGTGCACGGCCAGCGACTCAACACTAATGTTGGCTGCGCTCAGGACGTCTAACACATGTTTAACGTCTTTGTTGGTGTCTTTAAGCTCAACACAGAGTAGATACTCTTTTTCGTTAGTGTAATCTACCGCCTTGCCAAGCGCGTTGGTGGCATCGGCAAGCACCTTGCTATCCTTTAGGGTTACTTCTAGACGATCATGACCAAGCTTACTCTTGAGCTCTTTGGCCGTACCCTCGGCAATAACCTTGCCGCCATCTATAACGATTATTTGATCGGCCAGTTGGTCGGCTTCTTCTAGGTACTGGGTGGTGAGGAGAATGGTGGTTCCTTTGGCGAGGAGGTTTTTGATAATATCCCACATTGCCTGGCGCGAGCGCGGATCAAGGCCAGTGGTTGGCTCATCTAGGAAGATAACCGGCGGAGTTGCGATTAAGCTGACAGCAAGATCCAGGCGGCGACGCATACCGCCAGAGTAAGTTTTAGCGGGGCGGTCGGCGGCATCAACTAAGTCAAAATCGCTTAGTAGCTCGTTGGACCTGGTGGTTGCACTCTTTTTGGTAAGGCGGTACAGGCGACCCATCATTACCAGGTTTTCGCGACCGGTTAGCAGCTCGTCAACAGCAGCTGATTGACCGGTCAGACCAATAACACCCCGAACTTTATCAGCGTCTTTTATAACATCGTAGCCCTCAATGGTGGCGGTGCCGGCATCAAAGTTAAGCAGAGTGCTCAAGATGCGCACGGTGGTTGTTTTGCCCGCTCCGTTTGGGCCGAGTAACGCAAGCATAGTGCCACGTTCTACTTTAAGATTTATTCCTTTTAATACCTTGGTCTTTCCGTATGACTTTTCGAGGTTCTTGGCCTCAATTACAATGTTTTTCTGTTGCATTCTAGCTCCTTGTACCATAATTGTAACATGAT
>Ga0105044_10008514_pt1 | contig 14079 bp, 9 predicted proteins | sample MAT01_FD_78092 | JGI IMG/M metagenome (GOLD analysis project Ga0105044, IMG submission 78092) | Freshwater microbial communities from Lake Fryxell liftoff mats and glacier meltwater in Antarctica - MAT-01 | ecosystem: Environmental > Aquatic > Freshwater > Ice > Liftoff microbial mat | place...
AACTGGCGCTCGGCTTTCCTGCCCGGCGCCTTTCAGGGCACGCTCGTGGCAAACGTCAGCGGCTCGCCCGACCGGATCATCGAGAACATCAAGAGCTACCACGCGAACCTCTCGCAGCAGCGCGAGCAGCTCGATCTCCTCAAGCGCATGAACGAACTGCACTCCGCAGCGCTCAAGAATGAGTCGGTGCTCGAAGCGCGCATCCAGTCCTTCGAACTCGCCTTTAAGATGCAGACCGAAGCGACCGACGTCTTCGATGTCTCGAAGGAGCCGCAGAATATCCGCGACCTCTACGGGGACAGTGAGATCGGACGCCGCTTGCTCATCTCGCGCCGGCTCGTGGAAAATGGCGTGCGCTTCGTGCAGGTCTGGGCCGGGGGCTGGGATCATCACACCGACGTGAAGGGCAATCTCATCAAGCAGGCCGGAGCGATCGACCAGCCCGTCGGCGCACTCCTCACCGATCTCAAGCAGCGGGGCATGCTCGACGATACCCTCGTCGTCTGGGGCGGTGAATTCGGCCGCACCCCGCGCTACGATCGCGGCGCCCGCGGCGAGCCGGGTCGAGATCATCATAACAAGGCGTTCTGCTCCTGGATGGCCGGTGGCGGCATCAAGGGCGGCCAGGTCTATGGGGCGACGGATGAATTCGGTTACGACGTGGTCGAGGACAAAGTCCACGTCCATGACTTGCACGCCACCATCCTGCACCTGCTGGGCTTCGATCACGAAAAGCTCACCTATCGCTACAACGGCCGCGATTTCCGCCTCACCGACGTGTACGGCAACGTCGTGAAGGAACTTGTTTCCTAGGGCCGGGTGGCCTTCGGCGGTGGGATTGGGGGGCGCCAAACTTCAAACTTCAAACGTTAAACTTCAAATGAGCCCCGCGCTCGACTCGTCTTCCTTGACCATGCTCTCACCTCTCGATCACTCCATTTCACCCCGCCCCGATGCCGCAGCAGAGAATGCCGGAAGGGTGCGCTCCGTTTGGCGTTTGGCGTTTGGCGTTTGGTGTTTGACGTTTTCCGCCATCGGCCATGTGGCTCACGCGGCCGCTCCCTCGGATCTCGCGCAGCTCGACTTCTTCGAAAAAAAGATCCGTCCCGTGCTCTCGGAGCAGTGTTACGAGTGCCACAGCGCCGGTGCGAAGAAGATCAAGGGCGGCCTGCTCCTCGACACCCGGGAAGGGGTCTTGAAGGGCGGCGACAGTGGCCTCGCGGTGGTCCCCGGCAAACCGCAGAAGAGCCTGCTGCTCTCGACGATGAAGCATGAGGACCCCGACGAGAGCCTGCACATGCCGCCGAAGAAGGAGCAGTTGCCGGAAGAGGTCATCGCCAACTTTGAAAAGTGGATCAAGATGGGCGCGCCCGATCCGCGCGATGGCAAAGCCACGAGGCTCTCGTGGGACGCCGAAGCGGCGAAGAAACACTGGGCCTTCCAGCCGATCGCCAAACCCACGGCGCCGAAGGTCGCCGATCCGACTGGCTTCGTGCAGTCGCCGATCGATCAGTTCGTGCTCGCCAAGCTCGCCGGGAAAGGCCTCACGCCTTCCGGGAAAGCGGATCCCCGCACCCTCATCCGCCGCGTCACCTACGATCTCACCGGTCTGCCGCCGACGCCGGAGGCGGTCGAAGCCTTTGTCGCCGACAAATCGACCGACGCCCTGGAAAAGCTCGTCGATCGCCTGCTCGCCTCGCCGCAGTACGGCGAACGCTGGGCGCGGCACTGGCTCGATGTCGCGCGCTACGCCGACACCACCGGCGATCGCCAGGCCAATAAGCGCCAGTCGCTGCTCCCGCATGCCTGGACCTATCGCGACTACGTCATCGACGCGATCAACTCGGATCTGCCTTACGATAAGTTCATCCTCGAGCAGATCGCCGCGGATCGCCTGCCGGAATCGAAGGAGGATCCGAAGCGCCTCGCCGCCCTCGGCTTCATCACCGCCGGCAAGACCTTCATGGGCAATGAAATCGAGATCATCGACGACCGCATCGATGTCGTAACCAAGGGTCTCATGGGGCTCACCGCCGCGTGCGCCCGCTGCCACGATCACAAATTCGACCCCATCCCGACCAAGGACTACTACTCACTCTACGGCGTCTTCAACAGCAGCGAGATGCAGGAGCCGCTCCCGCTCATCGTCGCAAAGCCCGAGGCCAATCCGCACTATCAGGACTTCCTCGCCGAGGTCGCGAAGGTGGAGAAGGAGGTTGAGCTTTTCACCGACAAGGAAGGCGCCCGGCGCCTCGCGGGCATCATGGAAAAGGCCGGCGACTTCTTGCTCATGGCCCTCGAATCGGAGACGACCGCGGACACCAAGAAGAAGGGCAACAACTTCCGTCTTGCCGCGCGTGAACGCGGCCTGGATGCCGAACTGGCCGCGATCTCGCTGGCGAAACTCAAACCCCTCGTGAAAGCCGACAAGAAGGATCCGGTCTTCGGTCCGTGGGTTTCATTCACGAAACTGCCGCCCGCCGATTTCACCGCCAAAGCGCCCGCGCTCGCCGCCGAGATCGCCGCTTCGAAAGAAGTGCATCCGCTCATCGCAAAAGCCTTCATCGGCAAGCAACCCGCCTCGCTCAAGGAGGTCGGCGCGATCTACACCGGCGTGCTCGCCGAGTTGCCGATGCAGATGAAGCTCAAGCCTTACGTGGGCGGCAACGCGGGCATCCGGAATAGCAACTTCGACTACCTCAAAGTGAAGGTCGCGCTCGCCGATCCCGATTGGGAATCGCTCCGCCAGCAGTTCTTCGGCGAAGCTTCTCCGATGCGGCCCGATAACCGGACGCTGCTCAATGCACTGGGCGCGCAGTTTTCGAATGCCGAGACCGCGCTGCGCGGGAAGTTCTATGCGTTGGAGATGACGCATCCCGGGGCTCCCGCCCGCGCCATGGCCCTCGCAGACAAGTCGCGTCCGAAGGATTCGCCGGTCCTCATCCGTGGTGAAAAGGATAACCGCGGTCCGATTGCGCCCCGTCAGTTTCTGGAAGTCATCGCCGGGCCGGACCGCAAGCCGTTCCCCGCGACGAGCAGCGGACGCCTGGAGATGGCGCAGGCCATCGTCGATCGTAACAACCCGCTCACCGCCCGCGTCCTCGTGAACCGCGCCTGGCAGTGGCACTTCGGCCAGGCCATCGTGCGCACGGTCAGTGACTTTGGCACCCGCTCCGAGCCGCCGACCCATCCCGAGTTGCTGGATTGGATGGCGACCTGGTTCATGGAAAATGGGTGGTCGCTGAAAAAGCTCCACAAGCTCATGATCCTGACCGGCACTTATCAGCAGGACAGCCGGCCGACGACCGCGGGCATGCAGACCGATGCCACTAATCAATGGCTCTGGCGCTACAACTTGCGCCGGCTCGATTTCGAAGAGATCCGCGACACCATGCTGGTGCTCGGCGGCAATCTCGACGCGAAGATGGGCGGCCAGCCCATCGCGATCACCGCGCCCAGCGGCTCGGGCCGTTACGGCGGGAGCATGCCCGCCAGCATGACCGCCGGCAGCGCCAATCTCAATCGCCGCACCGTCTATGCGATGATCGATCGCGCCGCGCTGCCCGACATGTTCCAGACCTTCGACTTCGCCAATCCCGACATGAGCACCGGCGAGCGCATCCTCACGACCGTGCCGCAACAGGCGCTCTTTATGTTAAACAGTCCCTTTGTCGCCGGGCAGGTGCGCAAGCTCACCGCCCGGGCGGACTTTCCGGCTTCGGGTAGCGCCGACGAGAAGGTGCGGTATCTCTACCGCACGGCTTTCCAGCGGGCGCCGCGGGCGGAAGAGCTGCAGATGGCCGTCGAGTTTTTGAAGGATGAAGACGCCTCGACGCCGGCTGCCGGGACCCTCTCGGAAGCCATTGCCCAACCGACGCCCGAAGCCCTCGCCGCCGCGGAAAAGCAGAAGCGCAAAGACCTGAAGCTCGGCCGCAAGAGCGCCGCCGCCACGGCCACGCGCCAGCTCAATATCTTCGAGCGCTACGCCCAGGTCGTCCTGCTTTCGAACGAGTTGATCTTCGTGAACTGACCGGGCGTGAGCGTGCTCGCCGAGCGTGGAGGCAAGCCCCGCGCCTGGACGTTGCGGCGCGAGTTCCGGAGGGGTTATTGAGGCTCGCAAAACTAACTCATGGCTCGAAGGGCCAACGGAAATTAGCCGGTGGCGCCAGCCACCGGAATCCCGGAAAAAACGAACGCACCCCGGAAAGGATCTGGGAACCGCGCCGCCCCTGCCGGGGCGGTTAGTCATTGGTGGTTGAGTCCGGTGGCTGGCGCCACCGGCTAATTTCCAGGCGCCCTCCGGGCGATGAAGAACCGTAACTCCCTTTGCAGGATGCAATAAGACCGTCTGGCAGAAATAAGACGATTTCTACAGTGAGACTTCGTGATCGTCGCGCACGGCACGCCAGGAGGAGGGGCGCCCTCGCCCCGTGCCGCACGGACTCGGGGCGAGGGCGCCCCTCCTCCTTGGCATCCCAGCGCGCTTCCGGTAGTTCGACCGGAGCATTCGTGTAGGAGCGCCCTGGCCCCGGAGCGATCGGGCCAAAAGAAAAGAGCGGCAGGCCGAAGCCCGCCGCTCTTTTTTGCAAGGGTCGTGATCCGCCGCGCGGGCTACACGTCGTTCACGCTATTGGTCATGGACTTAAAGGCGACCCACTCGCGCTCGAGGAAGGCGGAAAATTCCCGCCGGAAGCGCGCCACCGAAAAGCGCTCCGCATTCATCCGGCAACGCTCGGGATGGAAGCCGCCGCGATGGGCCTCGAAGTCGCGCACCGCGGCCTGCAAGGAAGCCGAGGTCTGCTCCTTGAAAAACACCCCGGTCTCGCCCGAGAGCACCGTCTCGGTGACGCCGCCGCGGGCGTAGGCGATGACGGGGGTGCCGCAAGCCTGAGCCTCGATCGGCACGATTCCAAAATCCTCCTCGGCGGCAAAGATGAAGGCGCGGGCGCGCTGCATGTAGCTGATGAAATCCGCGGCGTGCTGATAGCCGACCATCTGCACATTGGGGCCGGCCCTGGCCTTGAGCGTTTGGAAGTCCGGGCCGGTGCCGATGACGATCAGCTTTTTGTCGGGCATGCGATTGAAGGCCTCGACGATGAGGTCAATGCGCTTGTAGGAGACCATGCGCGAGGCGGTGACGTAGAAGTCCTCCTTGTTGGGATCGAGGGTGAAGGCGGAGGTATCCACCGGCGGGAAAATGACGCGCGCCTCGCGCCCGTACACTTTTTTGATGCGGCGGGCGACGAAGGCGGAGTTGGCGATGAAGCTATTCACGCCGTGCGAGGTCCGGAGATCCCACATGCGGATGTAGTGGAGGAGGATGCGCGCGGCCCAGACGATGAGGCGACTGCGCGCGCCGACGTGCTCGAGATACTGGCTTTGGAGATCCCAGCCGTAGCGGATCGGCGAGTGGCAGTAGCAGATGTGCAGTTGATCCGGGCCGGTGAGGATGCCCTTGGCGACCGCGTAGCTGCTCGAGATCACGAGGTCGTAGCGCGAGAGGTCAAACTGCTCGATGGCCAGCGGCATGAGCGGCAGATACGAGCGGTAGAAGCGTTTCGCCCCCGGCAGCTTTTGGATGAAGGAAGTGGTCACCGCCTTATCGAGCAGGAACTTCCGCTCACCCTTCGGGATGAAATCCACGATGCTGTAGAGATCGGCGTCGGGATGCAGGGCGAGGATTTGCTCGAGCACACGCTCCGCGCCGCCGTAGAGCGGCAGCCAGTCGTGGACGATCGCCACCCGGCGCTTATTTTCGTCCAAGCCGTCCGGGCGCGGGATCTCCGGGATGGAATCGTCCGGGTCGAGGGGCTCTTTCATAGGTGTGGGAAGACTCCGTGGGATGCTCATAAGTGGACCGTCGAGACTGGCTGGGACGAGGGAGGAAGGGGGCGGGCCGCACCCTCCGCGGGGGCGCCCGGCGTCGGCGCGGGGAGCAGGCCGCGATAGATCGCCTCCAGCTTCCGTGCGGTGTGCTGGATGGTGAAGCAGTCCGCGACGCGCTGGCGACCGGCGCGGCCCAGGCCCTGCGCGAGCAGCGGATCGCCGAGCAGCCGGAGCATGGCCTCGGCGAGCGGCAGCACTTCGCCCATCGGCACGAGCAGCCCGGTGTGGCCCGGGAGGACGATCTCCGGGACACCGCCGCCGGCGGTGGCGATCACCGGCTTGCCCGCAGCCATGCCTTCGATGACCACCTGGCCAAAGGGCTCTCCGGTGGTCGAGGCATGCACGAGGATGGTGAGGCGACCGATGAGCGCCTGCACATCGGCGCGGAAGCCGGTGAACTCCACGCACGCCTCGAGCCCGAGATCCCGCACCATGGCGCGCAACCGGGCTTCGTAGGCTGCCTCGCCAAACAGCGCCGAGCCGATGATCTGAAAGCGGGCCTGGGGAAACTGCCGCCGCACGCGGGCAGCGGCCTCGAGGAAGATGTGCTGCCCTTTCCACTCCGTAATGCGACCGACGAGCCCGAGCACGGGCGCGGCGGGATCGGGCGCGACCCCGCAGGCGCCGCCGGGAAAACCGTCGTGGACCACGGCCCGGCGCGCCGAGTCGAGGTGGAGCGTGTCCATCGTCGCCTGGGAATTGGCGACGACAAAGGTCGGCAGCCAGCCGCACAGCCAGCGAAAGACTTGCACCACCCGGGCCGGCAGATAGTCCCCGGCGATGCGGTCGCGCACATGCCAGAGCACCGGCACCCGGGCGAGCCGCGCGGCGCAGCCGCCAAGGAGATCGGCCTTGAGCGAGTTTGTATGCACGAGCGCGGCGCGGTGCTGGCGGATGAAGCGGGCCAGCCGCAGCACGTAGAGCGCGGTGTGCCCGAGCGCGCCGAGGCGCAGGAGGCTGGCGCCGCCGAGGCTGTCCTTGCGGGTCTCGACCACGCCGGCCGCAAGCGGCAGGAGGTGGGTCTCGATGCCGGCGGCCTCGAGCTTTCCGCGCAGCGGGCCGTCGGAGGCGAGCACCACGAGCGGGCGGAAGGCGGCGCGATCGAGCTGCGGCACGACATTGAGCAGCGCGATCTCGCCGCCGCCGAGCTGGGCGGTGTGGCCGAAAAAAAGGATCGTCTCAGACATGGGCGGGCACCTGGGGCACGGCGGCCGCCCGGCGATTGAAGGTGGTGTAGATGCCGTGCATCTGGGCCGCGACGCGGGCCCAGGTGTAGCGCTCCTCGACCTGGCGAAGGCCCGTCGCACCGAGCTGCTGGCGCTCCGCGGGCGCATCCTTCAGCCGCACGATCGCGGCCGCGAGCGCCGCGGCGTCGCCCTCCGGGAAGATCAGTCCGCCGCCCGCGACGACCTCGGGGATGGCGCCGGAATCGGAACCGAGGACGGGCGTGCCGCAGGCCTGCGCCTCGATGATCACGCGGCCAAACTGTTCCTTCCAGCTCGGGACCGTGCGCGACGGGAGGAGGAGCGCATCGAGCGCGTTCATGACCGGCGGCAGTGCTTCGAGCGGGCGCGCGTCGAGGAATTCCACCCGCGCCCCGAGGCCGAGCGCGGCGATGCGCGCGTCGAGCGCGGGACGCAATTCGCCGCTGCCGACGAAGACCAGGCGTACGCCGGGCGGGCAGAGCGCGAGCGCTTCCACGGCATCGAGGAGCCCCTTGCGCTCCACGAGCCGGCCGACGTAGCCGACGGTGAACTCGGTCCAGCCCAGCGCGCGGCGGCAGGCCGCGCGATCGAGCGGACGGAAGAGCGTGGTATCCACGGCATTGCCGACCACGCTGGCGGGGCCCTGGTAGCCCTTGGCGCGCAAGACCTCGAGGACTTCGCGGCTGCGGCCCACGGCGTGATCGGCCTGCGCGATCACATAGGCTTCGAGCTGCGCAAAGGGCGGTGGAAAGCGTTTGTGCAGATTTTGCTCGGACTCCATGACGATGCGGGTGTGCGGCAGGAGCCGATTGCGCAGCCAGCAGGCATGGGCGCTCACCAGCGCCCACGGCTCTTCCCAGAGGTCGATGACGTCGGGCTGAAACTCGGTGAGGATCTGGCGCAGCGCCGGATACCAGTGGAGGTAGTTCTGCGCCGGCCCGAGCCACGGCCAGCGCACCGGGCGCGCAGTGAAGGCAAAGTCCGCGCCCTCCGGCGGCTCGGCGTCGCGCCAGACGCCGTAGTGATTGAAGCGCTGCGGCGCCAGCACCAGGAGTTCGATGCCGGGCAGCCGCGCGATCTGCTCGGCCTTGCGCTGGCCTTCCGCGCGCGACTGGCAGGTGTGGGAGATGAGGAGGACTTTCATCGGGCGACTGCCGCGCCGACCCGCTCGTAGAGGTCGAGCGTGGCGCGGGCCATGTGGCCAGTGGTGAAAAAGGCGTCGAAGCGCGCCCGCCCGCGCTCCCCGAGGCGCGCGCGCAGGGTGGCATCGCGGAGCAGCGCGGTGAGCGCGGTGGCGAGGGCCGCGGGATCGCCCGGGGCGACGAGCCGCCCGGTCTCGCCCTCGACCACGATCTCGCGCGGACCGCCACCGTCCATCGCGACCACCGGGCGCCCGAGCGCCATCGCTTCGAGGATGGCGAGGCCAAAGGGCTCGGCCGGACTCGGCAGCACGAAGACTTCGGCGGCGGCGATGAAGTCCAGCGGGTCCGGGCGAAAGCCGGTGAGCGTGACGGTCTCCGCGAGCCCCAGATCGGCGAGGCGCTGGGCGAGTGCGGCGCGGTCCGCCCCGTCGCCCACGATGAGGCAGCGCACGCCCGGCACGGCCCGGGCCACGGCCGGGAGCGCGGCGAGGAGCGTGGGCAGATCCTTTTCGCGCTCCAGCCGCGCGACGCAGACGACGAGGGGCGTCCCGGGCGCGAGGTGAAACTCGGCGCGCACCCGCGCCGCAGCCCCGGGTCGGGGGGCCGGGACGGAGAGGCCATTGGGCACCACGGTGATGCGCTCCGGCCCGGCATCGCCGCGCGCGAGCATGGCGTCGCGCACCGCGCCGGAGATGGCGACGAAGTGGGCGATCCGCGCATTCGTCCAGCCGTGCGCGACCGCGGAGAGCGCGCGTTTCACCGCACCCTGCCGGAGCCGCCCGGGGGTGATGAAGTGCTGCGTGGCCACGGTGCGCCCGAGGCCCGCGCGCCAGGTGCTGACCGCCGCCGCGAGCCCGGTGCGGCCATTGTGCGCGTGGATGAGGTCGATCTCCCCCGCGCGGAGCAGGCCCGTGAGGATGCGGATCGCGGGGGCGTCGTAGAGGCCGCCTTTCTGGATGGTGACCGTCGGGATGCGGGCCGCCGCGGCGCGCTCGCCGAGCACGGAGGGCGCAGGGCAGCCGATGCGCACCGGCACGTCGAGCGCGCGCAGGCCCTCGGCCAGTTCGAGGATGTGCCGCTCGGTGCCGGCAAAGACGTCGGAGTCCGTGAGCAGCAGCACGCGCGGCGGGCGGCCGCCGGAAGTGCTGGAGGGCGGGTGGGCGATGGCGGGAGAGGCAGTCATGCGGAAGCGCCAACCGGCGGCGGGGCTCAGGCGCGCTCGGCGAGCAGGCGGACGTAGCCGCCGCAGTCGAGCTTGCTGGCCACGGAAGCGAGGGCGGCCCTGGCCCGGTGGAGCGGGCGGCTGGCGCGCGACACCGCGGCTTCATTGACGAGCGAAGGATAAGCGCTGGTGCTCGAGAGCACCTTCAGGCCGGCGTCTTTTGCCGCGCGGGCAAGGGTCCGCGGGGTGAAAAAATTGATGTGCTCCGGCGGCTTGAGCTGGCTCCAGCGCACCCCGCGGGCGCGGCGGCCGACGCTCGACCAGTTCGGCAGTTCGACGAAAAGCAGGCCGCCCGGCGCGAGCAGCCGGCGGGCCTGCTGCAGGGTGGCGAGGGGGTCGATGACATGCTCGAGCACGTGCCACATGGTCACGAGACCGAAGTCCTGCTCCACCAGCTCCGGGTGGAAGACATCGCCCTGGAGCACGTGCAGCCCGAACTCCTGGCGCGCCACTTCGATGGCAAACTCCGAGAACTCGACGCCCACGCCTTCCCAGCCCGCGGCTTTGGCTTCGGCGAGAAAGCCGCCCGTGGCGCAGCCGACGTCGAGCAGCCGCTGACGCGCGATCTTCCGCCCGCCGATGATCGCGTGAAACTCGTGCCACATGCGCCGCGCGTTTTCCTCCGCGACCGAGCGGTAGTTTGCGTAGCCGAGATTCGTCTCCCGATCGCGGGCAAAGTAGGTCGAGGTGTAAAAGCGGTCGAGTTCCTCCGCCGAGGGGCGCGGCGCGGCGAAGACGAATCCGCAGCTCGCGCATTTCTCGATCTGGTAGCTGGCCCAGGTCTGGACTTCAAAGACGCGGCGCAGATTTTCGCCGGTGCAGATCGGGCAGCGGGTCTTGGCAGCGGGGCGGATGGCGGCGGGCTTAGTTTCCATGGCGGTGGGCAGTGAGGACGCGTTCATAGTGAGCGAGGACGGTAGGCCAGCGATAAGCGTGCGCGGTGGCCGGAGTAGTGGCGGTGAGCGCCGCGCGGCGGGTCTCGTCGAGCAGCGGCGCGAGGGCGGCGGCGAGTTCCTCGGCGTTCTGCGGATCGCGGATGAGCGCGCCATTTTCCCCCGGGCGGATGGCATCGCGGGCGCCGGGCACTTCGCTCGTGATCACGGGCAGGCCGCTGCCGAGCGATTCGAGGATGGCCAGCGAAAAGGCTTCATACTGGGTGGGCAGGACAAAGAGATCGCCGGCGGCGTGATAGGCGGCGACGTCGCTCGTCGGGCCGCACGCCGTGACCTGCCCGGCGAGTCCGAAACGCGCCGCGCCGCGCTGGATCGCCGCCGCGGAAGGCCGCCCGATCGCGAGCAGCCGCAGCCGCGGCGCGCCGAGGATGCGCATCGCACCGAGGATCGTGGCAAAGCCTTTGCGATCGAGTTCGTTGGCGACAAAGAGCAGGGCGATGTCGTCCGGTCGCAGCCCGAGTTTCTCGCGCATCGCCGCGCGCCTTTCGGCCCGCCGCTCGGGATTGAACTCGGTGGGCGAAAAGCCATTGGGGATGACCTCCACGTCGGCCGCGGGCACGCCGTAGAAGCGCTCGAGATCGGCCCGCACCTGCGCGGTGGTGGCGATCAACTTGCGGTAGCGGCGCTCGCGGAAGTGCGTCGCCTCGAGCCGTAGGATCACCGGGTGCAGCGGATTCAGCCGCTGCCGGATGCGGGCCGGCGAAAACGGCGCGCGAAACTCGCGGCAGCGCTCGAGCCAGGCCCGGTGGACGCTTTGCACCCACTGCACGCCGCCGGTCGGGCAGACCGCGCCGTGGGTGTTCAGCACCTCGTAGCGCTCGTGCGCCAGGGCCTCGGTGCATTTCCGAAAATACGAGGCCCCGCGGAGAAAGCCGGGCTGCCGGCGGACGGCCACCCGGTGGTAGCGCACCCCGCGGCGGTCGCCCTCCTCCCACTCTTCGGCATAGACGGTGACGTCGTGCTGCCGCTGCGCGAGGAAGCCGGCGCATTCATAGACCACACGCTCGACTCCGCCGCGCCGATGGCAGCCGGGAAAGGACAGGGCGATCTTCATGCGGCGGAAGGCGTGGCCCCGGCCAGGACGGGCGGGTCTTCCGCCGTGGCCGCGCGCCGCCGGGCGAGCCAGCGCCGGCGGCCGATGACGTAGGCATGCGTGGCCATGCCGGCGGAGGCCCAGGCGATCATCAAGGCCCCGCGGCTCCAGTAGTGGTCCACCATGCCGTGGATGAATTTGCTGAGGACCAGGGCGCCGCCGAGGGCGAGCGGGGTGAAGAGCAGATCGCCCCGGGCGATGAAACGGCGGGCCTTCCAGACCATCAGCGCGACGGCGACATGCAGATAAAGGAAGGCTCCCAGGCCGAGCACCCCGGTCTCGGCGAGGGTGAGCATGAAGAGGTTCGTCGCGTCGTATTCCTTGCGCAGCCCGACGCCGACCCCGAGGACGGGCGAACTCTCAAACTGGGCCTTGGCGTAGTCCAGAGACATGAAGCGCAGCCGGATGTTCCAGTTCTCACGATCGAAGCCGGTGGCGTAACTTTTCGACTGCTGCGGCAGCAAGGCCCAGCAGACCGCGACGAGCGGCACCATGAAGACCGAGAGCCGGACCAGCTTGGTAAACTCCCGGCGCAGCAGGAGCAGCAGGACCACGCCACTGAGCGCGCCCACCCAGCCCCCGCGCGAGAGCGAGAAAAAGAGCCCCGCCACGAGCAGGCCCATGAGCGCCCCGAAGATCCAGCGCTCCCGGCGCGTCCGCGCGCTGAACCACAGTTCCGCGCAGACGATGACCGTCGTGGCCAGCGATCCGCCGACGCCGTTCTTGTGCAGGTTCAGGACGTAGCCGGAGCGGGTCACGAGCACCGCGGTGGCGAGCACCGCGCCCACGGCGACGAGGCCGATCAAGGCCGGGCGGAAGTCGTCCGCGCTTTTCGCAAAGCTCGTGAAGATCATCACCGAGATGACGAGGTACATGCCCATCTGGATGAGCGAGACGAGGCTCGTCGGGCGCCAGTGGGCGAGCGAGGAGACGACGCCGAGGCCGAGGTAGAGGCAGGTGGGCACGAAGAGCGGACCGAAGATCACCGGCCGGCGGCGCAGGAAAAAGAGCGGCAGGGTGAGCAGGAGATGGATCTCGGCGATCGAGAAATGCGGGCCGCCCGACGCCTGCTGATCCGGGCGCTCCGGCTCCATGGCAAAGGTGGCGGAGATGTCGTTTTGAAACGGCGCCAGGGCAAAGATGAGCATCAGCGGCACCTTGGGCCACCGGGAGCCGACCAGCCAAAAGACCAGGGCATAGACGAGCGCGGCGGCGAGCATCGGGGAATCAGCGCCAGTGAAAGGCCTGGCGGAGCACGAGCGAGGAGTGGAGGCGCACCTTGGCCGCGGCGAGCCGCCGGCGCGAAGGCCGCAGCGCGGCGAGGCTCCAGAGGATGGCGCGGAGGAAGCAGCCGACGACCATGGAGCCGCGGATCGCGACGAGCCCGAGCACGCCGTGATGTTTGCGCCCGTAGTAGTCGAGGCTCTCCCAAAAGCAGGCCGGCACTTTCTCCGCCTGGGCCGCGCCGCTGGCGCCGCCGAGATGCATCACGCGGGCCTCGGGGACGAAGAGCACTTTCCACCCCGCATCCCAGATGCGCCGCTGCCAGTCGGCCTCCTCGCTGTACATAAAGAAACGCTCATCGAAGCCGCCCACCTGCGCGAAGACGGCGCGCCGCACGAGCAGGCAGGCCCCGATGACAAACTCGACCTCGCGCCGGGTGTCGTGCGCCCAGCGGGAGTAACCGCGGGAGAGCCAGAGATTTTCCTGCCAGGCGTGGAGCGGCGAGGTGAAGCGGTAGCAGGAGATCTGCAGCGACCCGTCCGGGTTCAGCGTGCGCGGCCCGGCCACGCCGATCCCGGGCTGGGCCTGGAGCGCGGCGAGCAGCGCCGCGATCGCGCCCGGCTCGGGAAAGGCGTCGCTGTTCAGCAGAAGAAAATACCCGCCGCGCGCCGCGCGCATCCCGAGGTTGTTGGCCGCGCCAAAGCCGGCATTCCGGCCGCTCTCCAGCACCTGGACCTGCGGGAAGGCCGCGCGGATCGCCGCCGCGCTGCCGTCGCTCGAGGCATTGTCCACGACGATCACCTCGCTCGCGATCCCGGCCACGGCGCGCTCCAGCGTGCGCAGGCAATCGAGCGTCATCTCCCGCGTATTGAAGGAGACGATGATGACCGAGAGCTGAGGATCAGCGGGCATGTGGCGTCAAGGAGGAGGGGCGCCCGCGCCCCGTGGATTCGCGGAGACTCGGGGCAGGGGCGCCCCTCTTCCCTGGACGGCCGCCGCCATGACTTCGACGACGGCATCGACGCGCGCGTCCCAGGAATGATGCCGGGCTTCCTCCTGGCGGGCGGCGCGCCGGGCGGGATCTTCGGCGAGCGCCGCGGCCACGCCGGCACTGAAGCTTTCCAGGTCGGCCCCGAGATAGACGTGCTGCGGATAGTCGCGAAAGCCCGGCACCGGCGTCGAAACGATGGGCAGGCCCGCGGCGAGATACTCCCAGAGTTTGATGGGATTCAGACTCTCGGTGAAGGAAGAGACCCGGTGCGGCACGATGCAGACATCGAAGGCGCGCATATACTCGGGGACACGGGCGTAGGGCACCGGCGGGACGCGGCGCACATTGCCGAGGGCGTCGAGC
>Ga0105044_10008517_pt1 | contig 14075 bp, 12 predicted proteins | sample MAT01_FD_78092 | JGI IMG/M metagenome (GOLD analysis project Ga0105044, IMG submission 78092) | Freshwater microbial communities from Lake Fryxell liftoff mats and glacier meltwater in Antarctica - MAT-01 | ecosystem: Environmental > Aquatic > Freshwater > Ice > Liftoff microbial mat | place...
AGCAATCCAGATTCGGTGCAACAGGCCGTCGATCGCGCAAACCTTACCGGCGGACTTGTGGTAGCTCACGACCAACGGCACATGATCTCAGAGAGAAACACCCAAAAGATCATGATTGGCGACCGCTCGAATTGGAAGAAGGCTGGCTGGTCGACAAAGATCTATCTGGACAGCGTCAGTTGCGCGGTCGCTATCAAGCGATCAACGTGGGATGTCATCGGAGGATTCGACGATAGGTTCGAAGGTTGGGGGTTTGAGGACACGGCGTTCCATATTGCTTGTGAGACCGTCACTGGATTGCCGATCGAGATTGTCAGAGGTGACTGCTTCCACCTCTGGCACTCGACCGGTCCAGAAACGTCTCGTGGTTCTGTCACGTACAAACGCAATCATTCGTTGAAGCGTCGTTACGAGGCAGTACGTTGGCAACCAGAACGTCTCCTGCGCCTACTTGGTCGCGCTGACGACGTCGTTGTGCCAGGTACAATCCCTCGCATATTCCATCGCACGATACCAGAGCAAACGAGTGAGCAGGTTGAAACATGGTGGCAGACGTTCGGTGAATTGCATCCTGATTGGGAAATGCGCACGTACCGCGAACCGATCGATCCGACTGATTGGCCGATGACCGGCATGATGTTCGACAAATGCCAGAATGGAGCGCAGAAGTCCGGACTGATTCGCCTCGAGGCGGTGTACACGCACGGAGGTGTGTATGTCGACTCCGACGTTGAACCATACCGCTCATTTGAATCGCTTCTACCGCTTGGCGCGTTTGCGGCGTGGGAAGATGAACGCGTTGTACCAGACGCCGTTATGGGAGCGACAGCGGGACATCCAGCATGGATGGAGTTGATCGGTCGCGCTCGTGAAGCAATCATGGACGGGCAGGATGCATGGCACTCTGGACCAGGTGGAACGACAGAGATTCTGCCGGGACGAAGTGATGTGCTTCTTCTGCCACCTGGTGCGTTCTACCCAGCGCACTACTTGGAGAAGAGCAACCTCGGTAAGAATTATGACAAGCCGTGGGTCTTCTGCGAGCACAAGTGGCATCACAGTTGGGGGAGTCCTCAGCAGAAGGCGTCTATCGACAATGCTCAGCGCGACAGAGCGCAACGCGACAGACCTACTCCTGCCACCGCTCGCGTAATCGCTCCTCGCGAAGTCGAGAAAGTGGTGATTCCAGACGGGATGAAGATTGCGATTTGCATCCCGTGGAACGGCGCAGAAGACCGATGGCGCGCTGGCGCGTTCAAGTGGTGTTTGAGTTGGTGGGAACAACACAATTTCACGGTGTATATCGGTTCAATTGGTAGTCGATCTGCCATGCGGAATGAAGCGGCTCGCGCCGCGATCGCTGACGGTGCCAACATCTTGTTCTTCGCTGATGCTGATACGTGGGTGTTGCCGCGACAAGTTGTCGAAGCATCGGTTCGCGCGCAAGTTACCGGTCGTTACGCGCACGCCTTTGATGAATACGTTCGGTTGAGTTCATCTGAGACGAAGCGAGGTCAACTATCGCCAACAGCAGACCCGTATCGGCTCTCGCGATCCACGATGAAGCAACGCAATCATATGTCAGGCGCAAGCGCTATCACCGTAGAATTGTGGAACGCACTCGGAGGATTTGATGAGCGTTTCGTGCAATGGGGTTTCGAAGATCGAGCGTTCGATCTCGCCGCTGGGTGCATCGGTGGCGACGTTGAGCGTACGATTGGGATTGCCATTCACTGGTATCACGTGCCAGCCAGTGAGAAGCAACAGAGGCCGCGCGAAGGGATGCCTCATGTCGATTTGGTGTTGAGATACTGTGAAATGTCGGCGAAGGTGCCACAATCAGGTGTTCTGAGTCGTTTGGCACTGAATGTGACGAAGAAAGATGCGCAACCCGATCAACAGGGGATGATCGCGATTCTCAGTGAGGTCGGAGGCCCTCTTTCGGTGAACAGTGCTGATTCGGCAGTGCAACAGACTTCAGTGTCTGAGTAATCACTCAGCAGGCTATGTAATACTGCGGAGATGCGTGTTAGGCTGCGAACATGTCGCCGCCATGTGGATGGGAAGTCATAGGATGCTCCGATTGCGACGCCTTGAACAATCTCAGCGACGAGGTTCGCGCAGCTATTGAAGGCCGAGCTGTTGAACGTCTCTGGCGGTGGACAAACAAACGATTTGGTGCATGCCCGATTTCGTACAGACCGTGCAAGTCGAAGTGCGCTGGTGGCGACGGTTACGCGTGGAACTTCCCAAGCACCGCTGGACGATTCATCAATCTGAATTGCGGTCGATGCGGAGATTCATGCTCGTGTTCATCTGTCAGCGAGATCATCCTCCCAGGTCCAATCGCAGAACCTGTTGAAATACTCATTGATGGCGAGTCGTTGGACTTGTTCCGCGTCAGAGTTGACAATTGGAACAGACTCATACGTATTGACGGTGGGAAGTTTCCGACGTGCCAGAATCTCGGTGATTCACCAAATCAACCAGGTACGTGGCAGATCACGTATCTGAAAGGCGAACCTGTTCCACCAGGTGGTGACTTGGTCGCTGGGATTCTTGCGTGCGAATACGCCAAAGGATTGTGTGGTGACGAGAGTTGCCGATTACCGCGACGTGTTTCTTCAATCACGCGGCAGGGCATCACTATGGCGATGCTTGACAATTTCGACAAGCTCAGTGTTGGGATGACTGGTATCTGGGAAGTTGATGACTTCATTGCGACGTACACGACGAATCTGCGCATGGGTCCATGGCAGATGGGTCGCGTGAGCAGTCCTGACATTCAGCAACAGCGATTCACGACGTGGGAATATGCGGACAGTTGAGGTACTAGAGAAATTACTTGCGTGCGCTGTCGAGCGCATCTCTTGCTACCCTACGTGCCGATCATTCGTGCATCCCGGGCAAGACGCAGTGCACGATGTCTGCTCGATGTCAGACGGCCATGATGGTCAATTGTGGGTAGCGCATCTTGGCACGCAACCTGGTTGGCCGTCACCAACTGGATTACCGACGAATTGCGCAACGGCTTGGAACGATGTCATTGAGGTCGGAATCGTTCGATGCGCTCGAGGGAAAGTCACTGATCAGGGAACGGCGCCGCACCCGAATCTTGTCACAGAAGACGCAATGATTCAGGAACGAGATCGGATTCTTCTGCGCCAAGCAATTCTCTGTTGCCTTCCGATTGAAAGTCGTGACATGCTCATACAGGATTGGGAGCCAATCCCTCCGTCTGGCGGGTGCGTCGGCGGTGTCTGGACGTTCTACTCGCGTGATGACGGGTGCGATTGCGATAGTACGGAATTGTAATGCCTGTCGCATTCCGCATGCGCGTCGACAAACGAGCGCTGAACAAGGTAATGAACGAACGCGACGGTGACGTAGGTTTCGTGATGGCGGGTTTCGCCGGTCAGGTGACCAAGGAGATCAAACAAACGTTCATCTCTCGCGCTGGTGGTGCATGGTGGCCGATCAGATCAAGTATCTCCAGTGGAGCACGAGGTGTGTTTCTCACAGTGACAGTGAAGAAATCACGGCCGCACAAGATCGTGTCCAAGAACGCACCAGCGTTGATCTTCTTCTGGGAGAGAGAGAATCGCATATTCTTTGGACCAAGCGTCAATCACCAGGGTTCCACACCGCCTGCGAAGTTGGTACTATCAGGCATTGAAAGAGCTGGGCGTCGTCTGATCTTCACAGCGGCGTCGCCAGTTGTTACGAATACCTGACTGGAGGGTCACGGAAATGGCAAAGGAATTCAAGACTGGAGAACGTCCACGTCGAGTCATCGAGTTCATTCTCGATGACGAGACGTACACGTTCACGGCACCAAAGCGATCAGGATTGATCATGTCGGTTGTGACGTCTGTTGGCGTTGACGGTAAGGGATCGACAGAATCAGACAGCGTTCGAGATCTGCTCAATTGGCTCGGTGATGGACTCAGTGAGTCTCAATCAGCGGCCATTCTTGCACGATTGCAAGATCCCGACGATGACTTCGATCTTGACAACATCAACGAAATCGCTCGATACCTCTTAGGGCAGACGAGCAACCGCCCTACGAGGCGGCGGTCCGCCTAATTCTGGTAGCCGTCGGTGAAGATTTCGACGGCTGGGCGACCGCCAATCACATTGATGTTTGGGAGATGCCACTGGTTCAAGCTCTCAACGCAGTCTGGCACTATTTGACGAAAGACGGTGCTCAGAAGGGCGTGCAGCAATTGCGCGACAATCTCAGTCGTCCTCTTCCAGGTATGGCCGGTGAGGTATCAGACGAGGTAGTATCACACGAACTTGCGATGTTCTCCAAGGCGTTCGCGACCAATAGCAAGAAGGATTGATGGCAACGAAAATCGGTGATCTCTACTTTGAGGTTACAGCCAACACTGTGCCTGCTGTTAGCGCGATCTCTGCTATTGGCTCTGCTGGCAGCTCCGCCGCCGGAGTCATCGCCGGTGCTATGGACGCCGCGTTCAGTGCGATATCGTACGCCGCCAAGACTGCGACTGCCTTGATCGTCACTGAGGTAATTGCTGCTGGCGTCGCGTTCAACGTAACGTCGCAACAGGCTGTCGGTTTGTTCACGTCATTGATTGGATCGGCAGAAGAAGCGCGATCCATTATCGCCGAATTCTCGCAATTGTCTATCGACCAGCCGATCTTCGATTCAGCTTCGTTGCAGAAGACGACTTCTCTTCTGCTGACGTTTCGAGTTGCCAAAGAAGACGCCATCGTCTTGGCGAAGAACATCAACCTCACGGCAATCGCTCTTGGCAAAGGGCAACAAGGCGCGACACAACTCGCTAGGGCGATCGGGCAAATTCAGGGTCGTGGTTGGCTCGAAGGTGATGAAGCGCGTCAACTTTCAGAAGTAGGCGTCAACGCATACGCCGTTATGGCAGATGCACTCGGCGTCACAGTCGCTGAAGCTCAAGAGCTTGGGCGACAACATTTGTTGTTGGCCGAAGATGTGATTCCGATCCTCAACAACAGTTTGCGAGACACATTCGGTACTGTCGCGCAGAATATGGTCAACACTTACGCCGTTCAGGTTCAGGGACTCAAGAGCGTATTCACGCAACTTGGTTCCGCAATCGTTCAACCATTCATTGGGGTAACCGGTGGTGGTGCGCTTGTCGCGCTCATCAGTAGCATTCGCGAAGAAATCGCCGGTTTGATCACCATCACAGACGACGGTGCAGTGCTATCCGGCGCGTTGGAGCCACTCAACGGCGCGCTCGACGAAGTCGGTAAGAGTGTTGAAGTAGTTGGTGCAAGTTTCGCCAGTTTCATCGGAGACGTTCTTGACAGTGACCAATTCGCGAACTTCATTGAGCGCGTTGCTACGGCACTCCCTGGAATCGTCAACGGATTCATTTCATTGGGGTCTGGTATAGCGAGTTTCTTCGGTGATCTGGCCGAAGCTGTTGATCCGATCATCGAGCCAATCACGAACATTGGCGGAGTGCTTGTCGACTTTGTCGCGAAAGCAATGCCGGAAATTGCACGCGGCCTTACCGCGGCTGCATCAGCAGCATCTCAGTTTGCCGCACCATTGTTGTCCATTGGTGTTGGGATTCTCAAGTTCGCCAGTCCGGTCATCATCGGGTTGCTCACCGGCGTTGCTGATGTGCTCGAACTCATCGCGGACAACATGGGATTGATTCAAGCTGGTGTCGCGATATGGATAGCGTGGCAATCAGCACTCGTTCTCGCTGGTGCTGCTACATATTACATAACTGTTGCGTTGACTCCATTGATCGCGAGTTTCGCGTTACTTACTGCTCAAATCGGATTGGCGTTGATCGCTCTGGGTACATTCAATGGCGTCAGAGCTGGACTCAACGGCGACACCAATTTCTTGAACGAAGACGTTTCAATCTTCGAGAAACCAGCGCAACTTGCGGGACGATTCGGCTATGCCATCGGCGGTGGTGATCGCGGATTGGTTCGCACGCAGGCAGAATTCGACTCAGCCGAGAAAGCCGCTGAAGAGTTCAATTTGTCATTGCTGAGCACAGCGACAACTGTTGGTGAAGCGCGAGATCAAGCGTTGGAATACTCAACAATACTCGGTATATCTTCCGATAGAGCGTTGCATTTCGCGAACCTCGTGGCGTTGGCATGGCTTGACGCAGGTGGCGCCACGAAAGATGCAGTTGATGACGCAACTGGTTATTTGCGCGTTTACAGTGAAGAGAGTGAAACATTCTTCACACTACCCCAGATTGAAGAGGCAAGTCAACTTCTGAAGTTGTTCGAAGATGCAACGAAATCCGCGGCCGAAGAAGTCAATATTCTCTTGAGTTCCGATCGAGGTGCGACGATTGACGATTTCTTGCGCTCGTTGCCGGACTTGGCAAAGGATCTCACAACAGCGATGCGAGAGGCTGGCTCTGGCGTCCTCGGTGACCTCGAGCGTGGTGGCATACTAGATGACGTTGGTGATCAGGCGCGAAAGGTCATCAATACTCTCGTAGATGATTACGGACTTTCGATTGAAGAGATCAAACAATTACTCGATCAGCGCGGTCTCGCTTCAGTCATTGCCGCGCTCGGAGATGCAACGAATGTTGCGGCCAAAGAAGTTGATCCGCTCATTCAGAAGTACGGCGCGCTCGGTGCGAGTGTTGACGTACTCGACGCAGCGGTGAAGAGGTTGCAGAAACAACGCAGTGACGGGTTGCGCGATCAAATCGACGCAGTGACCAGGGCGCTGAACGAAGCCAAAGAAGCAGCAACTGAAGCGAAAGAAGCACTTCAGAATTACTTCACTGGCACAACTGGCGGGTTGCAAGGCGCTATCGATGCGTTGGTCCTCGACATCCCCAACGTCGGTAGTGACATCGAGGCTGCACTTCGCGTTGGTGGAGTTCAAGGAGAAGCTGGCGTACGTCAAGCAATGTCGAGTGTCGGTAGTAGTCTCGGCGAAATCTTCCAACTCGGTCTCGAACAGGGTCTCAGTCCCGATCAAATCATCGCGATGCTTGGTCCCGTGTACGGATCGATCCAGCAAGAGGTTGGTGGTGCACTGAATCGCATTTCAAGTCTTGATTGGACGGAAGGCTTCACTCCGGGTGCTGCCGGTGAAATTGAGCAATGGTTGGCTGGCATCCTTGACCCGTCGAAGATCAGCGACTTGTTCAGCGGAATCACAGGCAGCAATTCACAGATTGATTCGCTCGAGAAGCAACTCGAAGGATTACAAACTCAATTGTCAATCGATGGTGAATTCTCCCAAGAGCAGGTGCAAGCTGCCATCGATGAGTTGGCACCGCCGCTGCTCGACATGGAGCCAACTGTCACACCAGAGGCTGCTCAAGCCGTGTACGACGAAATCCAATCAATTCTTGACGATAAGGATTTGATCGCCTCAATTGACAAGCAGAACTTTACTCAGGGCATCGTTGACGCCGCTCGCGATGCTCAAGATGCGGTCGAACTCAACTTCAGTTCTCGAATCGTCTTCGACGAGAGTACTCTCACCGCGATGGCTGATCAAGTCGGCGGTCAGTTTGCCAGATTGTTCCAACAGAAGATGCTCGAAGTGTTGTACCCAGAGACTATCGCGCCAATCGCGTCAATCACACCTGTTCCTCGGAATCTTAGAGAGAACGAGATAGTACCGAGCAGTAACGTCAACGTCAACAACAACATCGCGATCAACGGCAATCAAACGCCACGAGCCACAGCGAGCGAGATGGTTGCTGCTTCGTCCGCAGCGGCTGGCAGCAGTGGACGGTATACTACGATTGCATCAGCGTTCCAGAAGTTGAATGGTCCGAGGTAGCAACTATGCCGTTGAGCAATTACGCCGATGAAGGATCGATGACAATCGACGGCCTCAGTATGAATCGGCCCGCTTGGGCGATCATTGGTGATGAGCGCGGCGTCGGCGGGTACGTGCAACTCTGGGCAGACTTCGATATACGCGGTGATGATCGTATTCTTCCGTCGGCCACCGGAGTGATAGCGTATCCGCGGCGCATGACAGTGAAACGAATGGACTTCAGACTGATTGTCGTAGGCGATGTCGATCAAGCTGGTACACCGGTTGCTGACAGTGTCATCGGGTTGCAGAACAATATCGAGTATATCAGAGCCAACTTTCTTGCACCTGTTGCGTCGCGCGATGGATTGCGTGATGCTGTGTTGACTATGCCGTCGGGTGGAACGAGATCGGCATCTATCCACGCACTCGGCGTTGTCACTCAATCGTACGGGTTGACAGAATGCGGATCGATCTGGGTCGGCACGTTGCAGATTAGCATTCCCAGTGGTCGGTTCGCGTGACGTATCCTCGCGCAATAACCGCGCAATTGCTTGATTCCGACGGATCGCCTACAATCGACGATCCACTCGCAGAGGCGTTCGACATCTCGTTCTACGACGAATTGAATGGTCCTGGGCGCGGTCAGGTCTCACTCGCGCTCTCTGATTCTGGTAGTTCTTACGTTCTCCCGGGTCTTTACGTGAATTGCCTCGTAGACGGAGTAGTCAGATTCACGTTCAAGATCGAAGGAAATCCGGAGTACAAGATCATCGAGCAAGGCGAAGAAGAATCTCAGATTCTTACGGTCTCCGGCAGGGGTTGGGGGTGTGTGTTCGATGAGGCGATTGTGTACCCGGATTACGGACGGAACTTCGTACTTGAGACTTCATGGCGAGTCTTCAGTTTCGCGAGTCCGTTGTACCCTCGACGAGCGTCGTGGTTAGCTGCAAACGCGTATGCTGAGTATCTTGAAGGCGTAGACACGCAGTACTGTTACGGACACGCGCAGGTCGCACCAGACGGGTTGACGTACCCTGCACCGATTGGATTCCCGTGGACAACTGATCCATTCAATCTTGTAGCCGGTGACCCAACAGAGAATTACGTCGATACGTACTGGTTGCGCCCAAATGCGACTGACATGCCGATTTGGAACGATACTGGTTACTACTTCTTTCGGTCTGAAATGGTTGTTGTCGGTGACATCACTCCAGTCAAATTCACTGTCACAGGCGACAACTTCTTCACGTTCTTCTTCGAAGGTGTGCCGATTCTCGGAGAAGAGATCAATACGGGTGATCACTTCATGTGGCGCGGTTGGAAAGAGCACATACTCTTTCTCCCGGCTGGCACGTACATTGTCGCTGGTGCAGTGTACAACATCAGTTGGACCGATCTCGGGGCACCTGGTCCGATCACATTGTACCCGTGTCCTGCAGAAGGATACGACCCGCCAACGCCAACCAATGGAAACCCTGGTGGTTTGATGGCTGCCATGTTCGTCGAAGGCACACCACTCGATGCGCCTGTGCACATTCTCTCAACGGACTCCTCGTGGGATTCAGCATACGACCCGATCACGTGGCCAGGATGGACACCTGGTGAGATCATCGACAAACTCATAGACGAAGCGGTAGCAAGAGGATCGCTCAGTGTCTACAGTTCAAACACGTTTACTGATCCAAATGACTCTGATGGTGCGGCGTGGCGCCCAGTGATGTCGTCTGTCACGCGTCCCGACATCCCTGTGTTCTCTGTCGAAGTCGGCAGCACAATCATGTCGGCTCTCGAGCAACTCCACGACAGTGGTTACGTGAATTGGCACGCCCGTCCAGGAACACTTTCGCTCGACATGTGGCGAGGTCGTCAACCAGGATCACCGACATCTTCTGCTACGTTTGCCGCCGGAGTCAATCTGTTGGCGTATGAACGAAATGCTACAGCACCGTACACTAACTCGTTGATGGTTCAGTGGGCCGGTGGTTACATGGTTGTTGAGGATGCTGCTGCTATCGCCGAATACGGAACAAGAGTTGAAGACGTATACTCATCTGACGCTCCAAGCGAGCATGAGGCGACGTTACAAGGTGAGTACGAGTTGTTGCGCAGGGCGCAAAGCTCGTACCCTGCCATTGTCGCAAGAATCGAACCGGTGAGTGCAGTTGATTGCCCGTACGAAGCGTTTGAGGTCGGAGATTACGTCACGGTTCCTGGACCGTTGACCGTGCGCGTTCTGTCGATTCAGTGCCAACAAGACACAGAAGGTTGGGCCGAGTGGACGTGCGAATTGAATGCCAAACTCGACGTCCCGGAGCGCACCACTGACAAACTTCTTCGTCAGATCGGCGGGCGCAACCAAGTTGTTCGCGGCACTGTGACGTGAGATCCCTACCGCCTCTCACACCGTTGGTACCATTGTTCCGCGGAGCGAGAAAGACAGGAGCAATCGCTGTTGGAAACACACCGCCGCCATTCGTTGCTGATTACGATTATGTGATCATCAACGACATTGGCGTCATCTGGTATTCCATCGTGAGTCCCGTCGGTGCTGAGAACCCGCCCATCTGGCTCACGTACACGCAAGCTATTGCAAACGATGCTTATTGGACTGGTTGGGGTACGCCGTTCGTTGAGGCTTGGACGAATGAGTACACCGGCATGGAATGGCCGACGATTGCGCAGGGCATCATTGACGATGCGACGAGATATCTCGGTCCGTATTGGACTGAAGCATGGTGGAATCAAGCAACTAAGCCGACTTACGAAGAGTTGGTCGAGGATTACATGGGCGGGATTTGGTTCTCGACCGTAAGCACTAGCGTGCAAAGTTCACCGCCCATCGGGGGACGGATAAGTGTCATAGGGTTGTACACGTATCACGAATTCTCGCTCGATACTGACGGGACAAACTTTGAAAGAGGTTCTGTCGCATCACTTTCAACAGACGTGATGCTCGTTGGTGGCGGCGGTAGTGGTGGTGGCGGTAACACGAATCAACAAGCCGGTGGCGGTGGTGGTGGCAACGCCTTGGTCACTACTGGTCACATGGTTTCTGCGACGGCGACAGTCGTTCGTGGTCTTGGTGGTGCTATTCCCGCAACAACATCTCAGGGTAACAACGGGGAGTCAACAACCTTCGACAGTCTTACTGGTGTAGGCGGGTCAGGCGGTGGACGTGGCAATGGATCAGATGGTACCACAAACACAATTGGTGGCGGTGGCGGATCAGACGCAACCACTGCTGGTGCAGGCGGCATAGGAACAATTCGGACAGGTGGCACGGGTGTTGCCAGCGCTACTGCGGCAACAAGACGTGGTGGTGGCGGCTCTGGCTCTGGAGCAAATGGCAACGGCGGCACAACACCTACGGGCGGTGCTGGCACTGAGTGGCCGTCGAGTTCTGGAAACTTCTATGGTGGTGGTGGTGGTGGTAGTGCGCAAGGTGGTGCGAACTACGCAGGAGGATCAGGCGGTGGTGGTGGCAGTTCAAACGGTGCGAACTTTGCGGGAGCACCAGGCACGGGCGGGTTGGGCGGCGGTGGTGGCGGTGGATCAAACGGCTTCCCCGCTGGTGCAGGTGGTACCGGCCGAGTAATGGTTCGGTATCTGACATGATGGTAGAATGAATCATGGCCTCTTTCACGCTCGATGAACAAATCATCGGCATCCCGTTGTTTGTTCCAGACGCTAGAGGATTCTTCGCTATCGACAGTGGTGGAATGCCCAATGGTGACAATTGTTTGATCGTGCAGGGCAACGTCAACAGTACCTACCTTGCGTACCAGAACGTTCCTACAACAGTTCCGCCATTGTTCACAACGCGCAATCCGGCTGATTGGTCGATGAGTTTCTGGTACAAGAGTGGTGCATTACCGGCAGTCGTCAATCAACGGGTATTGATGACCATTGGTAACCCATTGGCCAATGCGAACACCTACTCTTTCGGGATAGCAGCAGGTTCAGCGAACAGATTGCACACGATCCATACCACGCAATTGCTGCTTCCTACCCGATATGGAATACAAGGATCAAGAACACTGAACTCTACCGCAAACCAAACAGGTGCTTCCGTAACTGGTCAGATACGGACTGTTGACGATAACAATTGGCATCTGATCGTCATGAATTGGCCAGAGCGAACGGCAGCGCCAGGAACGCCTACAGCATACATTGATTTAGACACGGTTGGTTCAGTCGGCAACTCTGGCTCTCAGTTATCGGCAGGATCAAGTGTGATCACAACTCCGCAATACTTCTCAATCGGTTGTTTGTCGGCGCTTCAAACAGCATTGGACATTGAGTATCGACTCGGCAAGATCGCATTTCACAACCATTTACTCAATGCTACAGAGCGAGCACTTCTCTACAACTCGATGGTACCATGAGTCGCAACCAACGCCTTCGTCCGTTGCAACCGGTGATCGACACCATGAAGCAAGTCGGTGCTTTGAGTGCTGGGAACAGCGCTGCTGGATACGCAATTGCCTTCGGCGGAGCGATCACGATCAACACTCCGACACTCGTTGAGCACGTGTTCACGGCATCGATCGGTACATTTACATTGTTCGTCGCCGGAACACTCAATGTCGATTACGACATCAGTGGTACAGGGTCGTTTGATGGTCACTCGACAGACGGTTCTACGGCAGTCACCGGAGCGACATCGCCAGTGCCAGTGTTTGTGACCACTGGATCAGTGACCGTCAGTTACAATCCTACGACGGATTGGACACCGTAGTCACTGTCAAGCATCGCGAAGCGTTACGCGGACGAGGTGATCACTGAGTGGTTGAGACTAGGCACCAAAGGTAGCCGGCTCGACGCTCAATGCGTCCTGCAGCCTCAAGTCGCTTGAAGACGTAGAAGATCTGACCACGAGACAACATCGGGTCGAGTACCTTTCGCACATCAGCAAGGCGCGTACAAAGTCCTTGCTCAGCTCGTTCAGTGATGAGTGACAATGCCTTCTTATCACGCGCTACGACATCTTTCTGACGCGGTGCGCCAATTCCGTCTTTGGTGGTCACTTGGTGCTCCTCGGTTTGATTTCGTACAGCCATTCGCGATCGCCAACGGCAGTGCCTTCTGTAAGGTGCTCAACACTGCCATCGAGAGCGCCTTTGAGGTACTTTCCGATCCATTCACCGCACTGAACAGTGATGCCCTTACCCCAGTAATCCTTGAGGCCTCGGTCGTCAGCGAGCGGCGCAATCCGCCAACTGTCAGGGAACCCCATCGCTCGGGCGACTTCACGATGTGTGAGGCGGCGCGGCAATGTTGGATGGATCACGTTGTTGATCGCTCCACCGTAAATGACGTGCCCCGGACGATCTTCGTGCCAGCGAATGATCGGGAAGTAACCGGATTGCCATTCACGTTTGACGACGTGGTGATGAATCTCTTCTGGTGTCCACGGGAAACCAGGATTGCCGTCCATGCGTTCACAACGGCGCTTCAGCACTACTTCGTACGTTTCGCCGGGCTGCCAATCGTCTTCTTCCAGAAGTACCTTGATGCGCGTTCCGCGCTTGTCGTCAAACGCTGGTGCAAACGTTCCGTCTGTGCCCCAAGCTGTTCGGCAATTCATGGTTGCCCAGAATGACGCCAATTCCGATCCGTACGGTTGAGCGTCCCAAGTATTTGCGTCCATACTGACAAGATCATTGATCGCTGCACCCCACGTTGGCTTCATATCTTTGTGCAATACATGGTGTTCAACACGAAACGGTATTCGGTGCGCCACCCAGAAGTAACGGCGCCGAGTGCACTGGCCACCGACAGCAGCAGCATCATGCTTCACGTGCGTGAGTCCCCATTCGGCACCTGTGATCGCTTCGAGGTACTCGCGAAGATCGCACATCAACTTGCGACCATCTGGTCGACTGTAAGCAGGAACAACACTCTCAAACGCAGCGATTTGCGGCATCACTTTCGCGACGTAGTCGACGAAATCCCACATGCACCGATTGATCGGCGAGTTCGCGCCACGGAAGTCCTTGTTGCTCGCAACGGAGAAACCGCTGCATGGCGGATTGCCGACAACGATTGGGGCTGTGACAGCCTCCCACCCTGTTGGTTCCTCGGCCTGCCATCGCCACTGGTCACCGAGGAGATGTCGTTGAGCATCAACATTGGGGATGCCGAAACCTCCAACGTTCTCGACCTTGTGCACCATGCGCATTCCAGCTTTGGTGGCACCCATGTCGAATCCGCCAGCAAACGTCTGACACGCAATGAAATCAACCATCAGTTCCGATGCTCCCGCTCGTAGATCTCATTACGAATGTATACCGCCAGG
>Ga0105044_10008518_pt1 | contig 14075 bp, 14 predicted proteins | sample MAT01_FD_78092 | JGI IMG/M metagenome (GOLD analysis project Ga0105044, IMG submission 78092) | Freshwater microbial communities from Lake Fryxell liftoff mats and glacier meltwater in Antarctica - MAT-01 | ecosystem: Environmental > Aquatic > Freshwater > Ice > Liftoff microbial mat | place...
ATCTGACGGCACGAGCACCGCTGTAGTCGACAATTGCCCCTTGGCGCTATTCGGGGACGACCATCCAGCGGTTCGAACCCTCGCTCCACACCCGCAGCAGGACCTCGCCCTTGGCCAGACGCAACTGCTGCACGGCAGCGCTGGCGTCCGCCACCTGGCGGCGCTCCACCTCGGTGATGACCATGCCAGTCCGCAGTCCGGCACGATCGGCACGCGAACCGTCCTCGACCTGGGCTATCAGCGCCCCCTGAACCTTGCCCGGGACTCCGGCCTGCTGACGAGTCATGGGGGTCAGGTCTTCAAGCGCGACCCCGAGCCGACCCGCCTCGTCGCTGGCACCTGGTCCGGCCACGACGGCGCCCTCGCCCGGCAGCTCGCCGATGGTCAAACGCAGCGTCTCTTCAGAACCGGCGCGCATCACCGTCAGCTGCACCTCGGTACCCGGCGCGATGCCAGCAACCTGAAGGCGCAATTGGCGCGGCTCGCTGACCTGGATGTCGCCAACCTTGACGATCACGTCACCGGCCTGCACGCCAGCCCTGGCCGCAGGACCACCCTCCAGCACCTCGCCAACCAGCGCGCCAGTGCCAGGCTGCACCTTAAATTTCCGCGCCAGCTCGGGGGTGACCTCGCCAATCTGCACACCGAGATAGCCGCGCACCACCTTGCCGCCGCCGATCAGCTGATCCATCACTCGCTTGGCCATGTTTGACGAGACGGAGAAGCCGATGCCGATGTTGACGCCATTGCGGGAGTAAATCGCCGTATTGATCCCCATCAGCCGTCCAAGGCTGTCGACCAGCGCGCCACCGCTGTTTCCTGGGTTGATCGAGGCATCGGTCTGGATGAAGTCCTCGTAATCGGCGAGGCCGACGCCGCTGCGGCCAGTGGCGCTGACGATGCCCATGCTGACCGTCTGACCGACGCCGAATGGGTTGCCGATGGCGAAAGCGAGGTCGCCAACACGCACCCTGTCGCTGTCGGCGAAGGTGACTGGACGCAGCCCCTTGGTGTCGATGCGCAGCACCGCGATATCGGTTTTGGGATCGGTGCCGACCAGCGTTGCTTTGACTCGTTCCTTGGCCCCATGCAGCTGGACCTCGATCTGGTCAGCGCCTTCGACGACGTGGTTGTTGGTCAGGATCACCCCGTCGGCGGCCACGATCACGCCTGATCCCTGACCGCTTGCGTGCGGCGAACGGCCCTCGCCTCCACGACGGCCGAACGGGCCGCGCGGCTGCTGCTGTTCCTCCTCCTGGAAGGGCATGATCATCCGACGCTGGACGGTCTTGCTGGTGTAGACGCTCACCACCGACCGGGCGACGCTCTCGATCATCGGAGCATGGGTGGCGGGCTCGCCTGCACGGACAGCTGCGACAAGCAGCAGGCAGGCGACGGGAAGGGCGAGGAGGCGGTGCATGTCGTCTCAGACGCTGGCCGATACTCCAGCTGTCCTGGTTTCCCGACTCACCCGGCGATGGCGTTGAAGGATGGCTCCTATAGCTTGTGGCCAACTTAGGAGCCCACGATGAGCAACCCCGCCCTCAACCCGGATCGCTGGACCGCTGGCACCCGCGATACGGATATGGCCAACAGCGGCTTGATGACCGTCGAAGGCACGGTCATGAAGACCCTGCTGCTGACCGGCATCCTGCTGGTCAGCTTGGGCGTGATGTGGTCGCAGTTCTGGCGCGCCGGCGAGCCGGATATGGCCGGCATGATGCCGTGGCTGATCGGCGCCTCGCTCGCCGGACTGGCGCTCGCCGTGATCGGCATGTTTGCCCACCGTTTCGCCGCCATCATCGCCCCTCTGTATGCCGTCACCCAGGGTGTGTTCCTTGGTGGCGTGACCATGTTCTTCAGCATCAAGTACCCCGGCATCGCCGAGTCGGCCGCCGTCTACACGGTTGGCGTTCTGGTCGGGATGCTGCTGCTCTACCGCACGGGCGTCATCAAGGCGACCGCTGGATTCAAGCGCGGCGTGATGGTCGCCACCGCCGGATTGATGATAGGCACCCTCGCCCTGTGGGTGTTGGGCATGTTCGGCATCGGTCAGGGGCTGTCTGGCATGCTCTATGGCAACGGCTGGATCGGCATCGCATTCAGTGTGTTCTGCGTCGGTCTGGCAGCGCTGAACTTGGTGGTGGATTTCGCCTTCATCGAGGAATCCGCCCAGCGCGGAGCACCCAAACACTACGAATGGGTCGGTGCCTTCGCCCTGCTGGTCACCCTGGTCTGGCTCTATATCGAGATCCTCCGCCTGCTGGCCAAGCTGCGCAGCCGCTGAACTGCCTGCTCAGCCGCCACCGACCAGCGTGACGACCTCGACCCGGACCTGCGGCTGGAGCACGTGGCCGGCATGGTCGGCCCGGCGGACTAGTTGGCGGTCGACCTCGACCGCCGCTCGGGTCGATGGCAATGCCAACAAGGCGAGCAACCCGGCAACCGTGCAGCCCTCGGGAACCTCGCGGGACTCGTCGTTGACGGTGATCAGCATGGTCGGGATGGTACGGCCATGAGCGACGCGCCAAGACCGGGTCCAGAACTGGTGATCGCGATCGCCTCGTCGGCGTTGTTCGACCTTGGCGAAGGCGACCGGGTGTTTCGCGAGCAGGGTCGGCAGGCCTATCGTGACTACCAACACAGCCACGAAGATCAGCCGCTTGCCCCCGGCGTGGCCTTCCCGTTCGTACGTCGGCTTCTAACCCTGAACCGCGGTCTGGACCGGCCCGCTGTCGAGGTCGCCTTGATCTCGCGCAATGATCCGGACACCGGTCTGCGCGCCCGACTCAGTTGTGATCATCACGGCCTGCCGCTCGGTCGCATGGCTTTCACCGGCGGATCCGACCCGTGGCCGTATCTGGAGGCTTTCGGGGCCCATCTCTTCCTCAGCCGGCATGCCGCAGACGTCCAGGCCGCCATCAGGGCGGGCTTTGCCGCCGGCGAGGTCCTGCCCGGCGCTGCCGAGGACGATGGCGGCGAGGAACTACGCGTCGCCTTCGACTTTGACGGCGTCCTGGCCGACGATGCCAGCGAACGCATTTATGCCGAGCAAGGTTTGGCAGCTTTCCATGCGCATGAACGCGAACACGCCGCCGCTCCGGCAGCTCCAGGACCGATGGCCCGGCTGCTGACCGGTCTGTCCCGTGTCCAGGAGCGGCTGGCCGGCGGCAGCGGCCCGCGGCTGCGTACCGCCATCGTCACCGCCCGCAGTTTCCCAGCCGACCGTCGGGTGGTCGCCACCCTGCGCGCCTGGGGCGTACGCGTCGACGAGGCTTACTTCCTCGGCGAGGCGCCCAAGGAGCCGGTATTGGCGCGCTTCCGCCCACACATCTTCTTCGATGACAAGCGTGGCAACGCCGACCGCGCCAGCAGCATCGCACCTGCGGTGCATGTGCCGTTTGGGGTAGCGAACGCGGGCGGCTGAACTGCCACCATCCTGCTTCACCAAGGCTTCACCGCCCATACCATCCTGGCTTCCATGTCTGACGCATTCGCTTCCCTCGCCACCGCCGACCAGCTCTCGCGCATCAACACCATCCTGTCTGCCCCGGCCGAGTGCGCGGTCGTGCGGCTGAAGCTGCACGACTACGACCAGTCCATCGAGCTCTATTTCGCCCCGACCACGCCAGTGACCTGGGTGCCTAGCGATGTGCAGCTGAAGGCGGTATGCACCCTCGGCTTTGCCAACACCTACTGCGACTTCGCCGATGACACCGAGTTCGTCGGCTGCTGGCGCATGCGCATCGTCGATGGCAAAAAACATGGCGAGTACTGGGTGATGAGTCCACGCCGCGAGCGGGTCGGTTACCCGCGCTACAACGGCTAGACCGCATGGACGCACTCGACCGCCTGTGCCTGCGCATCGCGCGCCAGCGTCGGATCGAACGCGTCCTTGGCCGGGTCCTGCCGTGGGCCGGGATCAGCGGCCTCGCCGGAGCTACCGCCCTTGCGGTCATACGTCTCGCCGTTCCCGACGCTGGCTGGCTGGCGACTGGCGTGACTGCAGCTGCCGCGCTGGCTCCCCTGGTCGTCCTGCCCATGGCGCTGCGTACCCGCGATCCGGCTTGGCTGATCGCCGGGCACGCCGACCGCCTGTCTGGCAGCGCAGGCCTGGCCATGGCTCTCGCCACCCAGCCCGGACGTGACCCGCACTGGATGGCTACTATCGAGGCTCGCCTGCGCGGGGCGCGCCTGCCCTCCCTACGCCTACCCCATGTTGGCAGCGCTGTGTTTGCCGCTGCACTACTGGCCGGAGCCTGGTTCCTGCCGCAAACCACCGCGCCTCCTGCGGCCCCGCCAATCGCCAGCGGACCGCTTGCCAACGTCATCCGGACCCTGGCAACCATCGCCGATCAGCGATTGGCCGCTCCAGAGGCCATAGCGGCATTCGCCGAACGGCTCGCCGCCGTGCGCCAGGCGCTGGGCGAACACGGGCTCGACCAGCAGACTTGGGCCGACCTTGATGCGCTTGATCGCGACCTGAGCGCCAGTCAGGCCCTAGCTGCGGACAAGCTTGCCGACGCCCTGGCGAAGGCCGAACATCTCGCTGGACTCGATGCCGGTGGCGAACTAGCTCAGCACGCCGCCGCCGATCTTGCCGCCGCCCTCGCCGATCTCGAACGCCAAGCGCCTGGTCTGGCCGCCAAACTGCCCGCTGGGGCCGAGGGCGAAGCCCTGCTGCGGCTCGCCCAGCAGGCGATGGCCGGCGGAGAACTCACTGAAGCCCAACGCCAAGCCTTGCAACGGTGGGGGCTGGATCCGGCCAAGGCACCCCCAGGCGGCGGCGGTCCCGGCGACGCTGAAGCGGCCCGGCGTCTAGCCGACCGGCTTGCCGGCGAGCTGGCTGCGCGCGCAGGTATGGCTGGTGGTGAAGGCCAAGGCCTGCCTGGACAAGGCGGACCCGGCCCGGGTGGTGGCCATCCTGAACTGACCTGGGGAGACATCGAGCGCATCAGCGGTGGGTTCCGCGACCGCCTCGAAGGCGGTACTCCGAACAACCCGCAGACTGGTGCCGCGGTCGGTAGTCAGTTGCGTGCCCCGCGGCAAGACGAGCAGCGCGATGATCCGGGCGAGCGGGCCGCGACTGTCGAGCAGGCCGCGACCAGCGCCGACGCCAGGCGCGCGACCGTCGCCCCCAGACATCGCGCCGCCGTTGCCGCCTACTTCGACGCCCCCCAGCCGCCCGGAAGCCCACGCCCATGACCTGCGATATCCTGCTGCTGTCAGTTTCCGTCGGAGCCGGCCATGTCCGCGCTGCCGAAGCCATACGAGCCTCGGCCGCCATCACCCATCCGGGTCTGGTGGTCCAGCACCTCGACGTGATGGAGGTCGTACCACGGCTGTTCAAGCGCCTCTACGCCGATAGCTACCTCAAGCTGATCAACCGGCATCCCGCGTTCTGGGGCTACCTCTACCACGCCAGTGACCGCTCAAAGCCCGACGGCGCGCTGACCCGTCTGCGTGAAGCGCTGGAGCGCATCAACACGCGCAAGCTGCTCGAACGCATCCGGGATGCAGCTCCGAAGGTCATCATCTGCACCCACTTCCTGCCCGCCCAGCTGATCGCCCGGCTACGTCGGCTCGGCCAGTTCGATACCCCGACCTGGGTCGTAGTCACCGATTTCGATGTCCATCTGCTGTGGGTCCGTGAAGGCCTCAGCGGCTATTGCGTCGCCTCCGAAGAGGTTGCTTGGCGGTTGCGCGAACGCGGCATCGGCGACACCCCGGTACATGTCACCGGCATCCCGATCGACCCGGCATTCAGTCACCCGCCGCAACGGGACGCTTGTGCCCGTGAACTGGGTCTCGACCCAGCCCGGCGCATCATCCTGCTGATGAGCGGTGGACACGGCGTCGGCAATCTCGAACAGATTGCCGAGCGCATCCTGAGTATCCCGGGCGATCACCAGATCCTTGCCATGGCTGGCCGCAACGCCGAGCTGCTGACCCGCCTAGAAGGCCTTGCCGGCCAGCATCCTGGACGACTGGTCGCGGTCGGCTTCACCACCACGCCTGAACGGTTGATGGCCTGCGCCGATGTCGCGATCGGCAAGCCGGGTGGCCTGTCGACCAGCGAATGCCTCGCCCTCGGCCTGCCGATGGTGATCGTCTCGCCGATCCCCGGCCAGGAGGAGCGCAACAGCGACCATCTGCTGGAGCATGGTGCCGCTCTGAAGGCGCACGACGCCGCCGGGCTTGAACACCGGGTCCGCCGACTGCTTGCCGAGCCCGACCTGCTGCCTCGCCTTGCTGCCGGTGCACGCGCCAGCGGCAAACCGCGAGCGGCCGCAGATGTACTCGCCACTGCATTAGCCTGAACATGGACCTTGCCCAGCTCGTGCCGCTGGCTGGCCTGGTTGCCACCACCAGCGTACTGGCATTCGTCTTTGCCAAGGTCGAGATCCAGATCGAGGGATCCGACGGCTGGGCAGCCAACTTGCCGACCTGGCGGATTGAAAAGCATTGGTTACTCGACGTATTCTTCGGTGGCCGGCCCCTGACTGGTTATCACGCCTGGTGCCTACCGTTCGTCCTCGGCGTGTTCCATCTGCCCGCAGCAATGCTGTGGACCTGGAGCTGGCCGTTGGAGGCCCGAGCGATGGCATCCTTCATGATCTTCTGGATCGTCGAAGACCTGTTGTGGTTCCTACTCAACCCGGCCTGGGGCTGGCGGCGATTCAACCGTCAAGAGGTCCGCTGGCACAAGCACTGGCTACTGGGACTGCCAACGGACTACTGGACGTTCGCCATGGTTGCCGGCATCCTGCTGTGGTTGGGGTACCGTTGATCGCCTATCTCCTGGAACGTCCATGACCACTTTGCTGACTCCTGCCGACATCGACCGCCACCGCGCCACCGCCACCGCCGTGCTTGCCGGACTCGACGCCGCCATCCTCGGCCAAGCCGATCTAACCCGGCTGACGGTCACCGCCATGCTGGCAGGTGGCCATGTGCTGCTCGAAGGTCTGCCAGGTCTGGGCAAGACCGAGCTGATCAAGGCGCTGTCGGCGCTCGCTGGTCTCGCCCACAAACGCATCCAGTTTACCCCCGACCTGCTGCCCAGCGACATCACCGGCACCTTGGTGCTGCAGGAAGGCCCTGAAGGCCGCCAGCTAACGTTCCGTCAGGGACCGGTGTTCACCCAGCTGCTGCTCGCCGACGAGATCAACCGCGCCAGCCCCAAGACTCAGTCTGCACTGCTGCAGGCCATGCAGGAGGGTGAGGTCACCGTCTTCGACACCACCCACCGGCTGCCACGGCCCTTCTTCGTCCTAGCGACCCAGAATCCGATCGAGCTCGACGGCACCTACCCCCTACCTGAAGCCCAGCTCGACCGCTTCGCAGTCAAACTCACGGTCACCGGGGTCGGTGACGAGGTCCTGACGCGTATCGTCCTCGAACGACCGGATGGCCGTCCACCAACTCCGAAGACTGTCGCCGACGAAGCCTCGCTGGCGGCTGCCATCGACGCCGCCCGCCGCATTGCCGTGCCCGAGGCGGTCGCGCGCTATGTCGCCCGTCTGGTCAACGCCACCCGACCCGAGCTGCCCGGAGCCAGCGACACGGTGCGCACCTCGATCCGCTGGGGTGCCAGCCCGCGTGCCGCCCTCGCCCTGGCCGGTTGTGCCCGTGCTGCAGCCCTGCTCGCTGGCCGACCATCGGTTGGATTTGCCGACGTAAAGGCCCTGGCCGTGCCCGTGCTGGCTCATCGCATCATCCTGTCCTCCGAAGCCGGACTGTCCGGCCAGACGGCTCGCAGCGTGGTCGAATCAATCCTCGCCGCGGTACCGGAGCTGGCGTGAACGCTGGCAGAATCTGCCTGCTTGTCGCCGTGTGCTGCCTCGCCTGGAGCGGAGAGGTACGCGTCGATGCCTCGTGCGTGTGGGAGGACAAGGACGGTTACACCCCGGTCCAAGTCCGCATAGAGGCGCTGATCGCACCGGTCGACGTGCGCCTTGAAGTCCAGCTCGGGGAATCGCGGGCAACTGCCAGCGTGCGGGTCGAACCGGGGCGAACCACCAGCACCACCGTGCTGCTACCATGCAATCCGGGATACGGCTCGCCGGTGCTGCGCTGGCGATCCGACAATGAACGGGGCGAGGAAGGTGTCCCAGTCACCATTGAGCATCTCGCCATCGATCTCGTTGCCCTCGACCCCAGCGAACAGCTGCCAGTACCAGCCCTGAAGATGCTGATCGAGGAGAAGGTCACCGAGTCCCACAGCAGTGGGCGCAGCTATCGCTCCAGCGGCGGTGAACGCGTGCGCCGCATTGCCGGCGATGCGCTGCCCGACCGCTGGCAGGGTTGGCCAGCGTGGATGACCCTGGTCACCACCCCCAACGGCGAAGTTGGCCTGAATCAGGCCCAGCGTGAGGCTATCGCCACCTGGACGCGCCTCGGCGGAGCTCTGTTTGTCAGCGACGCCGCCAGTGAGCCCGCCTGGCGCAAGCTCGGCGCCATCGTCACTGTCCTCGACCCTGGGACGGCAGACCAGCCTGCCCTGATCACCCGCCTGACCAGTGTACGGACTGCCGACGGCCGACCCGTCAACCATCCGGTCCCAGGTACCTCCGAACTGCCGACCGGCTGGTTCCTTACCCTGGCGATTACCTTCGCGGTGGTCGCAGGGCCACTCAACCTGTGGTGGACGATCCGCCGCAGGCAGCCGTGGCTGCTGCTGATCACCACCCCGCTGATCAGCCTGGGCACCTGCGCGCTGCTGATCGTCATCGCACTCGCCTCAGACGGCATCGGCAAACAGCGCTCGGCGATGCAGATCGCGCTGATCGACCTAGAGGCCCAACGCACCAGCGTGTTTCATGGGATCACCTGGTTCTGCGGCATTGCGCCCGGACCATTCGCCCTCGACCGCGAAGACCGTCTGCAACCCATGGACGAGGCGGACTACGACAATCGATGGCGACGTGACCGGCCCGCGCTGGAACTCGACTGGCGTCAGGGTCAGAGCGTCTTGGGCAGCTGGATCCCGGCCCGGGTGAACCGCCAGTTGGCCTGCACCCAGGCCCGTCCTGAACGCCGGCGGATCAGCATCGTGCGCAGCGCTGGTGGCTGGCAGGTCGGCAACGGGTTGGATGTCGAGATCCGCGAACTGCATTGGATCGACAGCGCCGGGCTCGGCTGGCAGGCGACTGGACTTGCTCCCGGAGCCGAACAGGACCTGATCCCCTCGCAGCGCGCTGCGCCGACTCCGGATGTCCGCCGCCTTGGTCTGGATGCCCGCCTGGCCCTGAACGGCGCAGGCCGGATCGCCGGATCGTGGGTGGCACGGTTAGCTCAACCGTTGCATCCGGTGCCCGGGCCAACCGCTCAGGATCGTGAACCGATCGAAGCCTGGGCAATCGGGACACTCATGCCTGCGGCCGCTTCGCCAGGAGCATTTTGATGCCACTTGTCGAGGTTCGCCATCTCCATCGCCATTTCGGCTGGGGTCCGCAGCGCGTCGACGCGGTGGTCGATGTGTCGTTCGCCTTCGAATCCGGTTCCATCATGGGCTTCATTGGCCCTAATGGTGCGGGCAAGTCGACGACCATGCGCGTTCTGGCAACCCTCGATCTGCCCAACGCCGGCGACTGCCTGGTCGACGGACTGTCGACCGTCGATGACGCCGATCGCGTCCGCCGCACCATCGGCTTCATGCCGGATCATTTCGAGCCCTTCCCAGACGCGACGGTGGCCGAGTACGTCGACTTCTTCGGCCGAGCCTATGGCCTTACCGGTGCAGCCCGCAGCCGTGCGGTCGACAGCGTGATGGGTTTCTGCCAACTGGACGGCATCGCCAGCAAACCCGCCACCAGCCTGAGCAAGGGCATGAAGCAACGGCTGTCGCTCGCCCGCTGTCTAGTCCACGATCCCAAGGTGCTGATCCTGGACGAACCCAGTGCCGGCCTTGATCCGCGTGCCCGCATCGAATTCCGCGACCTTCTCCGCGCGCTTGCCCGCCAGGGCAAGGCCGTGCTGATTAGCTCACACATCCTCGCCGAGCTGGAAGAGCTGTGCACCTCGGTGGCGATCATTGAACGCGGCCGTTTGGTAGCAGCCGGCACTGTCGCCCAAGTGCGCGGCGCAGCCATGGCGGCGCGTGAATCAGCCGGGCCGGACGACACCCTGCCTGCCACCATTGAGATCGCCCTGTCCGCCGAGCACCCGCGCTTCCGCGAAATACTCGCGGAACGTCCAGGCGTTACCGACGTCCAGGTCAGCGGACGCTTCGCCACCCTCTCCGCCGGGGGCGGTGACAGCGATCATGCCGCCCTGCTGAAGACCCTAGTCGAAGCTGGCCTGCCGGTCGCCCGTTTCGCTGCCCGTGGACGCAATCTCGAGGACGCGTTCCTGCACCTCACCAAGGGTCAGGTGCAGTAGGCCAGGCTCAGTGAGTGGCCGGCCTGGTTGCTGACCGTATCGCCGCTGGCCGAGGCCCGATCCCATCTATGGTCATATCATGGCCATCACCGACGTGTTTGCCGGCAAGCGCACCCTGGCCGATCGCGAGGCCCTGGGTCGAGCCATCGTCCAGCTGTGGACGACGATCTCGCATGGCTTCCGCGAGGACGAACGCAGCGTCGAGGGGGCGCAGTTCCTCGAACACACCGCTGGCTTGGCGACAGAATTGACCGCCCTGCCAGCCGGTCAACTGCCCGACCTGTCGCTGCAACGACGCCTGCTTGAGGCGCTGGTCCCGGTGGCCGGCGAGCGCACGCGCGACCTGCATGCCCGGATCGACGATCTCGACGCGACCATCCGCACCCGCGATCGCGACCTGCAGATCCAGCAGCTGGCCGGCTCGTGGATGACTGACGAGATGTCCCGCTCTCGCGGCGTGCTCATGCAGGCTCTGCAGGGACGCGAAGTCGTGGTGCCTGCGCATGGTCCCGATGGCACCGGCCCCCTCCTGTCAGAGTTACTTGCCCTGGTCCTGAACATCGCCGCACCGCCGCCACCGCCGGTTGCCAGCCTTGGCAGGCGTACCGAAAATCGGGAGGCGGAGGCGGTCAAACCGAAGGAGCCGGCAGCCCATCCGGTCGGCGAACGCGCCATCATCGCCCAGGTCCTGCGCGAGGTTCTCGACGGTACCGCGCAGGCTCCACGGCTGGCTCGGGCCTTGGAAGACCAGGAATTAGCCAGGCGGCTCGCCGACCTGTTCCACGAACACCAGAGCTACCAGGCCATCCTCCAGCGCCTTGGAATCCTCCAGACCTAAGGTCAGGTTCCGGCGTCAGATGCCGCGACGGATCTGCGAGCCCTGGAAGCGCAGCTCGAAACGATAGCGCGGTTTTTTGGTGCAGATGATGTAGTGGGTCACCGGATCGATGCGGCTGGGGACCTCGCGGCTCTCGACCGTCGCAGTGGTGCGGTAGCCGCGCTCGTTGAGGACGTCGACCAGCATGGCCATAGTCCGCGGGTCGGCGAATAATTCATTGTCGCTGGTGATCTTGGCCAGACCGGTCATGGCATGGAGCAGGATGACCGGAACAAAGTCACGATCGATGACCGAAACGACCCGGTGGAACAGCTCATCCTGGTCGCGCTGGTATCCCTCAAGGCGTTCGACGAGATGCTGGCGAGCGGCGACCACGATCTCACTGGCGAGCGGGATGTGATGGATGGCGTCGAAGGTCTCGTCATCCAGTTCAAGCGAGCTCTGGTATTGAAACTCGCTGATGATCGCGCGTTCGACCGAGGCCAGATCGCCCTGCGCGTTGATGACGTGGAAGTGGAAATGCTGTTTCAGGCTCTGCAGCACGGCATAGGTCTGCTCCATGAACACCCGGTAGCGCTTGCGGCAGGCATCCTCGGCCATGTCGGTGGCGCGCTCCTCCTGCAGCTGCCCCTCGCCCGTCTCGCGCACCCGCTGGTTGGCGGCGATGATCGATCTGCCACGTTTCAGCTGGCGCTCGACCGACTCCTTTTCTTCCACGTACAGCACCACGATCTGGAAGATTGGCTTGGGAAAGCAGGCCCCCAGCGGGCCATGGCGATGCTGGGCACGCAGATCGAGCATGCGCTGGTAGAGCAGTTTCACGCATTCGACCTGCACGCGGGTGCGTGGGAAGCCGTCGACGATCACCCCGGTGGCATGTAGCGGATCAAGCAGCCGTTCGAACAATAGCCGCACGACATCAGCATCGCCAACCAGGTTGCCGGCATCCTTCAAACGCTTCATTTCGGGCGAGGTCAGCAGATCGCTGGTGACGATCGGGGGAACTGAGATGCCTCGTTCCCGCAGGATGAACGGGGTGTTGGTGCCTTTGCCTGCGCCAGGTGCGCCGCCTAGCCAAATGATCTCGCGGGGCAGGCGGGCCTCGCCGCGTTCGACGCGGTCGTGAATGGCCGACCAGGCGATGCGGAAGATGGTCGAGGCCTGTTCGTAGACGGCGTCGACGGCGTGGTGATCGTGCGGTTTGTTGAGCGGCGGGGCGGGCAGGGCCATGCCCGGCATCGTGGGGGAAATGCGCACGGCACCAGTGGCTTGCCGAGCCCGACCAACGCTCCCTCTAGGAGCGAGTGGTGCCCCGTTCGATGATGGTCAGGGCCAGACGGGCGCTGGCAACCGGAGTGGCGGGCTCGACCGCTAAACGGCGGATCGCGTTCAACGCCCAGTCGCCAAACTCCGGTAGCGGCTGCCGCACGGTGGTCAGGCCAAAGACGTCCATCAGCGGCTGATCATCATAGCCGATGACCTGGACATCCTGGGGTACCCGACGCTTGCGCTGCCGGGCTTCCTCTACCACCCCGATAGCCGGGATGTCGTTCACGCAGACGACCCCGTCGATGCGTTTGTCGCGGGCCAGCAGCCGGACGAAGGCCGCGCGACCCTCGGCGACGGTCATCGCAGTGGCGATTTCAATGTGGGCATCCGGTCCGGCCACGGCACGGAAACCCTCTTCACGATCGCGGTAGGCATGTGCATCAAGTGGCCCACCGACATAGCCGATGCGCTTGCAGCCCCGCTCGCGGAGGAAGCGGTACTGCATGCGAGGACCCTCCCGATTGTCGACCGAGACCGAAGGAAAGCCCTCCTGGGCCAGATCGACGAAAATCGTCGGCATGTTCAGGCTGCGCAACTGGGTCATGCGTTCGGAACCGATACGCATCGAACACAACATGAGCAGTTCGCAGGCACGCTCGGCGAGGATGCGGTCGAGCAGCCGGTTCTTCATCTCCCGGTCGGGAACGTCATAGATAGCCAGATCGATGCCGGCCGCTGCCAGGCCACCGGCCAGCGGACTGGTCACCGCGTGGTAGAAATTGGCGCTGAACAGCGGCATCAGGGCGGCGAGACGGGGGCGTTCCGCCCCACGCGCAGCCAGGCGGCGGGCTGCCCTGCTTGGACGCCAGCCGAGTTCCTCGACCGCACGGCGCACGGCCAGCCGGGTTGGCTCGGCAACCCGGCTGCTGCCATTCAAGACACGGCTGACCGTCGCGATGCCGACATGGGCACGACGGGCAATGTCATAGATCGTGGCCTTGCCATCCGCGGTCATGGAAGCGCTTTCTAGCCCACCCACACGCCATTGCCACCGCCCGATCCTATCCGAAGCGTGTGCGCGACATCCGTAGCGTGTGCATCGATGGCGGCGCAGGCGCAGCTTGGCCACAGCCGAGCACGCATCTACGGACGCCGTGCCCGCGATCGGCGAACGTCAGTGAGCCGGGCGTAGCGGGGGTTCCGGGGGCGGCCATCTGTCCGTATCACAAGGTTGTGCGTGGTTGGCGGCGCAGGCGCAGGCTTGGCCGTAGCCGAGCACGCCTCTACGGACGCCGTGCCCGCGATCGGCGAACGTCAGTGAGCCGGGCGTAGCGGGAGCTCCAGATAGATGATAGATGTCCGTATCACAAGGTTGTGCGTGGTTGGCGGCGCAGGCGCAGGCTTGGCCGTAGCCGAGCACGCCTCTACGAACGCTGTGCCCGCGATCGGCGAACGTCAGTGAGCCGGGCGTAGCGGGGGCTCCAGATAGATGATAGATGTCCGTATCACAAGGTTGTGCGTGGTTGGCGGCGCAGGCGCAGGCTTGGCCGTAGCCGAGCACGCCTCTACGAACGCTGTGCCCGCG
>Ga0105044_10008520_pt1 | contig 14073 bp, 11 predicted proteins | sample MAT01_FD_78092 | JGI IMG/M metagenome (GOLD analysis project Ga0105044, IMG submission 78092) | Freshwater microbial communities from Lake Fryxell liftoff mats and glacier meltwater in Antarctica - MAT-01 | ecosystem: Environmental > Aquatic > Freshwater > Ice > Liftoff microbial mat | place...
ACTGGGCGAAGCCAGATTTCGTCGATTTTGAAGGGTAATAGCTCTTCTATTGCCCGAGAAAGCGGCGGAATATGGATCGTCCAGGCGGATTTGCAGCCGATTTCCTTTAAGTCCGACAGGCTGTTAGGCGCCTCGGCACATAGGCGACGAACAGTTTAAGGTAAGGCCCTGCAACGATTTCGTCCTGGATGAAGGGAGCGCCCTGCAAGGAATCGCGCTCGCTGCGTGTGCTCGAATAGTGCTCGGAAAGGAATTCGCGCTCGCGGCCGGCGCTCGGGAGGTATTGCTCGCCGGGCATTCGGATAGCGCCCGTTTGCACCATGACTTCAACGGTGATCAAGCCCATCAGCGAGTACAGCAAAGCCATCACGATTAGGTTCCCGCGCGTCAACCCGAGCCGGCTGAAGATGGTCAGCATGATGGGTTGCGTAATGCGCCCCCAAAGCATCCAACCGCTGATTCGGTAGATGACGCGAATGGCGCGCGTAAGCCAATGATCAGTCGGCAAACGCGAACCTATCTGGCGGTCGAGTAGCGGGCCCAGCATCATCGGTAGCAACAGGGCGCCGAAAACGCCGAAGGTCAGCATTGACGACTCGGAAGAGCGGCCCAACCACATCTCGATCAGACTGATGGGGATAATCATGAGCAGTGTGAAAATCATGATCGCTATCGACATCATTGCCAGCAGCAGGCCGAAGGCGAATACCAGACTGGCTCGGTTATCCGCGCGATCGATCATCTGGTTCAAAGTTGGTGTCGTGCGCTCAGCGAACTCGCGGAAGATCGGGCGTCGGCCGAGCTTGTCCCACAAGATTCCTTCGGGGTAAACGGAGCGTAGTCCCAGCGCGGCAACCCAGATGGCGCGCGAGGCCAAGTGCAAGATAAAGGTGATGATCAGCGCATAGGTGGTCAGTTTGAGATAGAAATAGAGCACGAAAACCGCGGCCTGCATGTCTTCGGTGATGCGTGGGCGAATGGAAAACATGCCGCTGTCGATCAGCGGCGGCACTTGCAGCATGGAGAACACGAGCGCGCCAGATAGCAGCAGTTCCACCTCCCCGGTTGGGCGTAGTGTCGCGCGGCACGGCAAAAACCGTCTCTGCTGCCGCGCGGGCAGTCGGCGCGCGGGGATCGGGCGTATCGCTCATGGGCCGACTCATTTCCTGTGATGGCGCGATCATCAACGCAAGCGACCGCGCCGCGCCAGCGCTCTCGGCGATGTTTGAGATGCAAAATTACGGGGTAAAAAAGCGCTTAAGGCTGGCCGCGAAGTGAATATCGGCATCCACCGTGTTGTGATCCGTGTCTAGCCACTGGATCTGCGGTGGTTGCGGGAATCGCGTAGCGAGTGCTTCGGCGCGTGCCGGTGGAATGATGTTGTCCAGCCGTGCAATCAATAGCAGTACCGGCGCCTGCACCGCAGTGGCGTCGTCAGTGGCGATAAAGGTGTCGCGCATGAGCCAGCGGATCGGCAGCACCGGATAGTGGCCACGCGCGACATTGAGCAAGCTGTCGTACGGCGTGATCAGGGCCAAGCGCGCGACGCTGCGACGCGCCGCTACGTGCAGCGCAATGCCGGTGCCGAGACTGCGCGCAAGCAAACTGACGTGGGCGTGGTTGGCCTTGACCGTATCGAAAAATGCCAGCGCGTCGTCCTTCAGCAGGATTTCGCTGGGTGAGCCGTCGCTCGCGCCATAGCCACGATAGGGCAGCAGATAAATAGTGGTTTGCGGAAACCACCGCGCCAATTCCTCGCCCTGGAACTGGACCGATTCCGCATTGCCGCCGAAGTACACGAGGGCGCGCACTTGTCCTGGGTTCAGGCGCCAACCGCGCAAGACCACACCGTCACGCGCAAGTGTGAAGTTCGTTTCAACCGCCTCAACGCGTGTCGCGCCACCGAGATACAGCATGCGCGACTGCAAAAAGTACAGCGCCACGCATAGCAGCAAATAGATGCAGGCCGCCATCCATAGGAAACTGATCACGCGCGCGCGCGCCGTTGTTGGTGAGTGCACCTCAAATCTCCCCGCATACGACCGACCGTGGCCGATCGGCGCAATCTGAACGATAGCGTCTTGCGGTCGGCGTATTTGTTGCGCCAAGTTTTCTTGCCAGCGTCCCGCGTAAACTCGTGCATGGGTCGAAACTGGGAGAGGTCTCGATGAATTGTCCGAAGTGTGCAGCGTCAATGGCGAAAGTGGAATTCCAGGGCGTCGAGGTCGATCGTTGTAGCGAGTGCCACGGCTTGTGGTTCGATCTACTGGAGCACGAGCAACTTAAGAAGATGGAGGGATCTGAAGTCATCGATAGCGGTGCGCCGCAGGTCGGGAAGATCAATGACCACATCACACGCATTCAGTGCCCGGTTTGCAACATCCCGCTGATAGGCATGGTGGTGCTTGATCAAGCGCATATCCGCTACGAGTCGTGCACCGTTTGCTACGGCGCGTATTTCGACGCTGGCGAATTCAGCGATTTCAAGGAACAAACAATGCGTGAGACTTTGCGCGCGGTGTTTGGGTCGCGCAGCAGCACTTAATCTATCTCGCTGCAGGCCCGAGTCATTTCTCGCCAGATCAACGGTACAACGCCTTTGCCATCGGGCGTGACGCCCAGTCCCAACTGGTAATGCGTATCCGGGGCGATCTGTACATCGATATCAACGCGAATGTCTGGCGGCGCCTGAAGGGGCGGCGCCGGTCTGGGTTTTAGCGGTTGAACGTCGCCACGTGTGGGTGCTGATGGTAGCGTCGGTTGTCCGGCCATTCGTGGCAGGCTCGCAGACGCCAGTCGCGCGGAAGCGTAGTTGGCGCTGAATGCCGTCGGAGTACGGGGGACCAAGCTCAGGCGATGACGGCCAGCCGCAAGCTTGAGCCTGCCGAGCATTCCCGCTGACACCTCGTTCCCGTTGACCGCGACGATTCTGACCCGCATCACCTTGCCCGATTGTCGCGCGCCGCCACTAACGAATCCACAGCCACTGGCAGACGATTCCAGGCTAGGCTGTATGCGCAAACGGTAAGCCGGCACCTTGATCGCGTCGGCGTGCCCGCTCAATGTCAGTGTAGTCGCACCACGCATCACCTCGGTCGTGATCGCACCAAGCCCGACGCCAAGCGCTGCGACTAGATCTGCAGCGCGCATATGGCCGTTGGTGAGCGATCGGCCGTTGATCGATTGCACGCGGTCACCCACTCGCAATCCAAGTCGACTTGCCGCGCTATTCGTTTCGATGGCGAGGACTTCCAAGCCGACGGTCGATGCCGTTTGCAAATCGAGCGTTGCGCCGAGGCTGAAGCGCTGTTCGGCCGCGTGTTCGATGACCACGCTGTGCTGCGGCAAGCCGTGGCGCTCGGCGGATGAAATCAGCGCTGCCTCCACCGCCGCCGCGAGCGCGCCATCGGAATGCTGACTTGCCTGTGTTGCCATTGGCACGCAGAGCACTAGCAGCAACCCTGCTTTGAGTTTGAGCGGCATTGCCTAGTCTTCCCCCGTGGGTGCGCCTTCGCGTGATCCGGATGGACTTGTCGAAGCCGTAATCACTGTACGCGCGCATGCGGCGGAAGGTCGCAAAGGTCACGCGGCGACTAGGCATCGGCGAGGGGCGTTCGGGGCGTTCAGGGCGTTCTGATAGGTCCGGCCATTCGGCATAGCCGAATGGCGTTCGTCGGCGCGCGGCATGCCGCGCGAAAGCCCGACTCACCCAACCATTCGGCGTAGCCGAATGGCGTAAAAGCGACCGCGAAGCTCCGGGTTTCGATGAGGGGCGCGCTAGACTAGAACTGACTTTCCGGCCATTCGGCATAGCCGAATGGCGTAAAAGCGACCGCGAAGCTACGCTTCGCAAGCGGTCGCTTTTACCCCTGGCATTGGAAGTACATGACGTCGGTGGGGTCTTTGTCGACGGCTTGGCCGAGGCTGATGGCGCCGGATTTGCGCAACTGGATTTCGTCACGGTGCAGGCGGATCTCGTCGTCTTCACCGAGGCGCACGTAAGTGCCGTTGGTGCTACGGTCGGCCAAAACGAAATAGCCGCGGCGGAACTCGATCAGTGCGTGGTTTCGCGACACCCATTCGTTATCGACCACCAGCGTAGAATTTGGGTCGCGGCCAACACTGAAGGGTGGCGACAGGCTTGAGATCTCAAGCAACTGGCCCCGGTAGCGAATCGCCACTTTCAACCCGGCCGGCGCATCTTCCAGGCGAATCGCGCGCGCGACCATGGTCACGTTCGAGGTGTCTTCCTGCCACACCACATCGACGATCTCTACCGGGTTGTGTTTGCCCGCGACGCGCACATCGCCCAAGTGACGCGTGCGGATGATCGAATGATTGGTTAGCCCGCGAACGGTGGACAGGGTCGAGACGATTTGCTCGCGCTTGGCCATTTGCGTCATGCGTGCTGCGGTGTTAACGGCGTCACCGTAGACATCGCCGTCTTCCAGCAGCGCTTCGCCGTGATGCAGGCCCACACGAATGGCGAGGAAATCCCGCTGCCAGTTGGTGTCGCTATGCACGCGCCGCTGCATGTCGATGCCCGCCATCAGGCCTGCCATGGGCCCGGGGAAGGTACACATCAGTTCGTCGCCGATGGTTTTGATGACGCGACCACCGTGTTGCAGCGTGATTTCCGTCAGCGCTGCCAGGATGATTGAGGTAATCGACCGCGCGCCAACGTCGCCCATGCTTTCGAAAAGCTTGGTGCTCCCGGCGATATCGGCGAATAAAATGGTGATGGGCTGCTGGACACTCATAGGGCGAATGTTAGGCGATCAGTCACGACGGGCAAAGTAGGAATTTGTGGCAATTGGACGCAGACGGTAAACAAAAACTAGTTTTGCACGCCAGATGGCACCTTAAGCGCTAGGGTTGACTGAATTGGGTAGAACCAACTGCGCTTTGGTCAGACCGTTGTCGACGGAAACTCCCCACAGACTACGTTCTACTCCGATGCACTCCTACATGGACTCTACGCGTGTCTGCTATCAAGCTTGGAAATATATTTGCGTCACTCAGGGCAGCATGCACGTGGCGCGTTGTGGCCAGCACCGTGGTTTTGGCAGCGGCTTTGACGGCCTGCCAATCCAAAGATGGTGCTGGCGGAACCTATAAGACCGCGAAAGTGGATCAGGGAAGTATTGAGGTGGTGATTTCCGCCACCGGCACCTTGCGTGCTTTGTCTACGGTTGACGTGGGTTCACAAGTGTCGGGGCAGGTGTCTAGTGTGGAGGTGGATTTCAACGACCGCGTCACCAAAGGCCAAGTCATCGCGCGCATCGATCCATCCAATTTAGACACCCGTCTGACGCAAACTAACGCTGATTTGGCCAGTGCACGTGCGAGCCTCTCGGAGGCCAAGACGCAATTGCGCCTGTCTGAGGCGGATCTTAAGCGCAAGAAAGAGATTTTCGCGCGCCAACTGATCTCTGAGACCGAGCGCGATATCGCGCAAGCGGCACGCGATCAGGCTGCGGCTCGCGTGGCAGTAGCGCAGGCGGCGATCCAGCAGCGCGCAGCCGTGGTCGCCGATGCACAACTCGATGTGGACTACACCGTGCTGCGCTCGCCCGTCGATGGCGTCATTTTGCTGCGCAGCGTTGAGCCTGGTCAAACCGTAGCCGCGAGCTTCCAAACGCCAGTGCTCTTCCGCATCGCCGAAGACTTGACGCGTATGCAGATTGATCTTTCGATCGATGAATCGGATGTGGGACAAATTCGTGTGCGCTTACCGGTGCGCTTTACGGTTGATGCCTTTCCGGGACGCAATTTCCAAGGCACCATCCATCAAGTCCGGCTATCAGCCACGATCATCGCCAATGTGGTCACCTATCCCGTTGTAGTCGACGTGTCTAATCCGGACCTCGCGCTGTTGCCGGGAATGACCGCAAACGCCGAAATCGAAATCGCGCGCCGTAACGATGTGCTGCGCGTCAGCAATGCCGCGCTACGGTTCAAGCCCGAGGGCGCTGAAGCGGCGGCGAGCCCAATGGGGCAAGGCGGTCGCGGCGCTGGGGAAGACATTTCCAAGATCGCCGCCGAGCTCAATCTCAGTGCGCAACAGCAAGCGCTCTTGGACGCCGCGATGATCACGATGCGTGAGCGTGCCGAGGCGAGACGCCAATCCATGGGTGGTGGCGCACCCGGCGGTGCTGCGACGGGCGCAGGTGCGGGAAGCGCAGCAGTTGCAACCAGCGGCGGCGCACGTCCAAATGCAGATGCGATGCGTGAGCGCATGCAAAAAATGCTCAAAGAGCAGCTCGCGCCCTTCCGAGAAAGTTTGGACGATACGCAGCGAACGCGCTGGGATGCCGAGATGACGCGCATGGCGAGCGCGCGGCGCGTCACGCTGTACACGCTAGATAAGGGTCAACCGCAAGCGCACAACGTGCGCGCAGGCGTGTCTGACACTAGCTTCACCGAGATTTCCGGTGGTGATATTGCGGCGGGCACTGAAGTCATTGTGGGCATGGAAGCGAAAGCCCCATGAGCGTTCCAGTCGTCGACATCCAGGCCATGGGTAAGGTCTATTCAAAAGGCACGCCGGCCGAAGTCGTCGCGTTACGCAATATCGATTTACGCATCGAGCGCGGTGAATTCCTGGCCATCATGGGACCTTCCGGCTCGGGCAAATCGACATTGATGAATCTGATCGGCTGCCTGGATACGCCAAGCACGGGCCGCTATTTGTGCGACGGCGTCGACGTCGCCACCTTGGATGCCGCGCAACGCGCACGCCTGCGATTGACGCGCATTGGCTTTGTGTTCCAAGGTTTCCATCTGCTGACGCGCATGAGTGCCCTGGAAAATGTGATGTTGCCGCTCGCCTATGCCGGTGTGCCGCGTGCGCAACGCAAAGAGCGCGCGGCGCGTGTGCTCGCCGACGTGGGCTTAGGCGAACGATCCGCGCATCGTCCGAGCGAGTTGTCGGGCGGCCAGCAACAGCGCGTGGCGATTGCACGCGCATTGATCAATCGTCCACCGATTGTGCTCGCCGATGAGCCGACCGGCGCCCTTGATAGCAAGACCGGTCATGAAATCCTCTCTCTATTCAAGCGCTTACAGATAGCGGGTCACACCATCATTTTGATCACGCATGACGCACACGTTGCTGACAAGGCTGATCGCGTGGTGCATATCCAGGACGGCAGTATCGTGGAGTCATTGGCCGCATGAATGCGAATACCGAAAGTGCGGCCGGGCCGTGGCCAACCGCCGAGGTCTCCAAACGTGTGGGCTTCGGCGACATACTCGCAATGGCGATGTTCGCGCTGCGCGGCAATCTGATGCGCAGTGTACTCACGGCACTGGGCGTGATTATCGGCATCGCGGCGGTCATTGTGATGGTGTCGGTAGGGCAGGGCACGCAGGCGGAGCTTGATCGCACCATTTCCAATCTCGGCAGCAATCGCATTGAAGTCTTCGGTGGCTCTGGCGGTCGTGGGGGTGTACGCGGCGGCGCTGGCAGTATCAGCACGCTTACCGATGGCGATATCGCCGCAATTCGGAATGAAATTAGCGAGATTCAGTATGTTGCTGGACAGGTCCGCGGCGGAACGCAAGTGGTCAATGCCGAGCAGAACTGGAGCACGCAATGGATCGGCATCCAGCCCGATCACTTCGCCACGAATGGTTGGCAAGTTGATCGTGGGTCGGTTTTTGGTGAACGCGATTACAGCGGTGGCGCGAAGGTGCTGTTGATTGGCACGACAGTGGCCGACAAACTCTTCGGCAATAGTGACCCGGTAGGTGCCAGCGTGCGCGTTGGGCGCGTGCCGTTTGTCGTGGCGGGCGTGCTCAAATCCAAAGGCCAAAGTGGCTGGGGCGGTGACGCCGACGACATCATCATGCTCCCGCTCGAGACGGCACGCCGGCGCCTTTCCGGTTCCATGAATATGGCGCCAGGGACGGTGCAATCAATTTCCGTCGGCACGGCGCGGGCGGAAGATTTACCGGCCGCCGAGCGACAATTGAATGAACTACTGCGCCAGCGGCACAAGATTCAGCCGGGCGCGGAGGATGATTTCACCGTGCGTAATCTCACCGAAATTGTGTCGGCGCGTTCGCAGACCACACGCTTGATGTCGCTTCTGTTGGGGGCGGTCGCCACCATTTCGCTGATCGTCGGCGGCATCGGCATCATGAATATCATGCTGGTTTCAGTGACCGAGCGAATTCGCGAAATTGGTCTGCGCATGGCCGTGGGTGCTGGTCCGCGTGAGATTCAGTTGCAATTTTTAGCCGAAGCCATGCTGATTTCACTCGGAGGCGGTGCGATCGGCATCGCCTTGGGTATAGGTGGCACCGTAGTGACCAGCCGTTTCATTGCCTTGCCAGTGGAACTGAATGTGCAGGTCATCGGTTTAGCCACCGCATTCGCAGTCGCGACCGGCTTGTTCTTTGGTTACTACCCGGCGCGCAAAGCGTCACGCCTCGACCCGATTGAGGCCTTGCGTCAGCAGTAGCTACCGCCTTTGACGAGACAGCAAACCCGAGCGGAGGCTCGGGATTGCTGCGCTGGCAATGACGAATCAGTGGGCGTGGTGCATGACTCCGAAATATCGCGATATGGCATCCGCGTCCTGTGCGCCGGACGCAATGTTCGTAACGCACAAACAACGCTCACCCTTCAGCCAATAGGGCTTGCGCGGCGGCCTTGATGCTCTCGTCTGAAGGCAACACCAGCGTCGCTGCACCGGCGAGGGGCGTGTAGGTGTCAACACCGCAAACGCGCCGAATGGCTTTGCCGCCTGTCCCGCCCTCGATCAAGGCGGTGATCACGCCTTCGCCGACACCGCCACTTTTGCGGCCTTCATCGACGACCAGAATGCGCGCGCAAGTGCGCCCATGATGCGCAATTTCCGCGTCGTTCAATGGCTGCAGCCAGCGCAGATCCATCACGCGCGTCTGAATTCCCCGCTCGGCAGCCAGTTGTCGCGCCACCCGCAAACACATCGGCACCGTGTTGCCGTAGCAGATCATCAGCAAATCGGAAGCCTCCGTGTGATAAATCCGCGGTTCGCCGATGGACACGCTCTGCTCAAATTCGGGATAGCGCGTTTGCCACAGGCCATCACCGGTTTCATACAAATCCTTGGTCATGTACAGCGCAATCGGCTCCAAGAAGGCGCAGACACGGCCATCCACATGGGCTAGCGCCATCAGGGTGCGCAGCATCATCACCGCGTCATCGCCGCGACTCGGGCAAGCAATGACCAGAGACGGAATATCGCGCAGCGCAGTGATCGAATTGTCGTTGTGGAAATGACCGCCGAATCCCTTCTGATAGCCAAGCGCCGCCATGCGCAGAACCATTGGATTGCGATACTGACCGTTGCTGAAGAATTGCAGTGAGCAGGCTTCGCCGCGAATTTGGTCGCAGGCGTTGTGGAAGTAGGCGAGATATTGGATTTCTGGGATCGGCAGCATGCCAAGGTTGGCCAAACCCTGCGCGAGGCCCAAGATGGTGGTTTCGTCGAGCAGCGTATTGAACACACGCGCGCCTTTGAACTTCTGCCAAAGTCCCTTAGTCACGGTGTAAACGCCGCCTTTCTGGGCGACATCTTCGCCAAACAGCAGCGATTGCGGATATTTCGCCAGCAGATCGTGGAGCGCTTGATTAATGCTGACGGCGAGGTGCCGCGGTGCTTGGTTCTCCGGCAGTTGCGCTTCGCTGCCAAAGGCTTTCAGGCGTGCCGCTGCGTCGGGCACGCGCGTGGCCTCGGCCAGGACTTTCTGCGGCGAATACGGTGCCAACGGTATGAGCACATCGGCCAGATCGGTCAGCTTGGGCGTCTGGTCTGCGGCCTCGGCGGCGGCGTAACAGCGTGCGCGAATATCTTCGTAGTGCGCGAGCAATTCTTCTGCCGTGTACACGCCCAGCAGCAATGAAAGTTCAGCCGATCGCAGAATAGGATCAAGCGCCTCGCCGGCTTGCACGTCTTCGATTGGTCGATATTCGATCTCGAAATCGGTGCCGGCGTGACCCATCAATCGCGTGGTTCGCAGATGCAGAAATACGGGACGTCGTTCGTGGCGGCAATAGTCGACGGCGTTCGCGACGGCGTCATAGCCCGAGACCAAGTCGAGTCCGTCAGCATAAAAATACTTCATGTGCTGGCGCTGCGAGAAACTCTGCGCGATCCAGCCGGTCGGCGTCTTTACCGAGATGCCAATCCCGTTGTCTTCGCAGACAAATAGCACCGGCGCCTTGATGCCCTGATAGCCCGCCCATTCGGCGGCATTGAAGGTGCCTTGTGCGGTGGCGTGATTGGCACTGGCATCGCCGAAACTACAGACGACAATGCTGTCATCGGGTATGGGCAGCGGATGACCAATACGCTTGGCTTGGTCGATGCCCATAGCCGTACCAAAGGCTTTCGGCGGGTGGCTGGCGATGGTCGAGGTCTGCGGAAGTACCCAGAGCGGTTTGCTACCCCACACCTTGTGTCGGCCACCAGACGCGGGATCATTTTTGCTCGCGGCGAAAGACAGCGCGGAATCGGTGATCGGATTCATTCCCGGTAGCTTACGAAAGCGCTCGGCCATGAAGCCGCCGGAGCGGTAGTGCAGAAAAGCCGGATCCGTGTGACGCGTGAGCCGTGCAACCATGGCGTTGCCTTCGTGGCCAGAGCTGCCAATGGTGTAGAAAACTTTGTTGCGTACCCGCAGCACGCGCGCCATCAGGTCGAGGTGACGCGATATCAACTGAGATTCGAACAATTCGCGAAAATCACGCACGCTGAGCGAGCTATCCGGCGAAAGTTGCTCACCGTCATGACGACGGCGCACATGCCCCGGTGCGGACCATTCGCGGAGGAATTGAAGCACGTTCTGATCAACCACTTCGGCGCGGTTAATCTGTTTGCTGCGAGTAATGGACATGATCTTTGCGGACTAGGAAGGGGATATCCGATCGCGGGTGTAGCTCAATCGGTTGCGGGCGAGAGGATACGCGAGCACGACGCCGCCTGGATTTCCCGCAATCGTATGCCGCGCTGACCGCGCGCTTGCAACAATGACGTAGACGACCACGGATTCGTCCCTTCGGGCTCAGCGAAGCAATCCGCTGCTTTGCTCCCCTCTCCCGCACACCGCCAGAAGGTCACTGGATTGCCGCGTCGCTGCGGTCCTCCCAATCACGTCTAGCACACTTACTTACCGCTGCACCGCAACGGTAGATCTAAGCAAAATCAATAACGTACGGTGTGGTTATCCTGGAAGGGGGTCCGGGAGGCATGCGCGCCGACTGAATCCCAAACAGGCCGCAATCTCAAGCGCATGCCGTGGCAATACGGAGACTTTCGGGACACCACAGGCCAAGGCGCTGAACCGCCGCGGTCGCCAAGGCCCCCGCGAAGACGAGTCTCGACCTTCAGGCCTGTGTAGTTTCCAATCGGAACTTAAGAACTCGATCAATGACGATTTGCTAAACAGCGCACAGCTCAACTCTCGACGCGGTTACGTCCGTGGGCTTTGGCACGGTAAAGGCGCTCATCGGCTGTGCGTAAGAGATCGGCGCTCGTTTGCATGCCATCGCCCCAATGGGCCACACCGACGCTGGTGGTGACGGTATGGCGTTCGCCGCGCATCTCGAATTTATGTTGTGCTACGGTCTCGCGCAGCTTCTCAGCAAACTCAATGGCAACTTGCGGATCGACTTCTGGCATCGCGACCGCGAATTCTTCCCCGCCCAGGCGGCCCAGATGACAATCGGAATTGCTGAGCTCGCGGATCAGTTGAGATACGCTCGAAATAACCTGATCACCGACCAAATGGCCGAAATGGTCGTTGACCTGTTTAAAGTGGTCTAGATCGACGATGAGCACCGATAAGGTGACGCCATTGCGTGCGCGGTCGACTTGTTCGTCGAGCAGCATCCGAAAATGCCGGCGATTGAAGAAACCCGTGAGGCTGTCGTGCACTGCGAGGTCAATCAATTCCTGGTGATAACGCGCCTCCGGGCTGGCACCCCGGAAGAACTTCAAGGCGTGGTTGCCAACGCCGATCTGATCACCATCGTTAAGTTGCGCGCGCATCACTGACTGCCCATTCAGATAGGTCTTATTGGTCGACCCCTGATCTTCAATGAAGTAATTCTCGCCTTCTCGCCAAACCCGACAATGTTGGCGGGACACGCTGGGATGCGGCAGGCTCAAAGTGGCCTCAGTCGCGCGTCCGATCATCACCGGATCGTCGCCAAGTTCTAGCTGGTGTCCCAAGAACACGCCACTCACCACGATCAGGCGCGGTGGGCGCTCGCGGTGTTCCATATCCGGGCCGGCAATTACCGTGGCTCGGTCAGTATTGGAGTGTTCTTTGCTCAAGTGCTGTAAGACCATTCCGGGTCGGTGCTATCCGTGCGCGAAACTATCACTGACGACCTCATTGATCAGTCAATTGTGGCACTTCGCGAAGAATTCCTCATAGCGCGACTTGCTTGCCGTCGCCTTCAATCCTTGCAGTGCCTCATCGTTACATTTGTCTAATTGCGCCAACACACGTTGATAATTGTCGGCGGCTTCGTCAAATTTTTCCATTCGGATAAATGACTTGGCTGCTGCGAGCGCATCGGAGAGATCAACGCGCTGTTGCGCCGTCAGTATGGCCTCGGGAATGTCGTTGACGGCACCTGGACCGCGCGGCCAGAACAGCGCGAGTGCCAGCGCGACGATCGCCACGCCACCAAGGCCGGCGACCATTGGCAACCACGGCCTTGGCCGCGCTGGCGCATCGGCGACAATTTTGGCCTTGCCGGAAGTTCCGGCATTGCTGCCGATCGGCGCGGCGACCGAGGTCGCTGCGTTCGGGTTATAGGTACCCGTGTTCGAGCCGCTGCCGGGATTGTCGGCGGCATCAGCCAGTTGCTTCAGCTTGGCCTGTAGCGGCGAACTGATCGAGGTATCGACCCGCCGCGTGGCGGGTTCTGCCGAAGCCGGTGCGCCTGCTCGATACTTCTTGAGCGAGGCGACCATCTCGTTCGCGTCCTGGTAGCGATCTTTTGGATCCTTGGCCAGAAGCTTGTTGACCACGCCCTGATAGCGCGCGTGTTCGGGCGGCAGCGGAGGCACCGGTTCGTATACGTGCGCATAACTGACGGCAAAGGTATCGCGGCCCTCGAAAACCTTATGGCCGGTGAGCATCTCGAAGAACATGACACCCATCGCATAGAGATCTGAACGCGCGTCCGTCTCCTTGCCCATGCAGCGTTCCGGGCTCATGTAATGCGGCGTACCGACGACTGCGCCAACCTGCGTGAAACTGGATTCGGTGGTGCCTTCCTTGGCGATGCCAAAGTCCACAAGCACGGCTTTGCCGCTTTCGTGGAACATCACGTTTTCAGGCTTGATGTCGCGGTGCAGGATATGGCGTTTGTGCGCATGCGCGAGCGCGCTGCCGATCTGCATCATCACCTCGACCGCGTCGTCCGGACGCAGACCCTTCTTGATGCGCTCGGTCAGGTCACCACCCGGTAACACTTCCATCGCCAAAAAGTAATGATTGTCGACAACGCCACACGCGAACACCGTCACCACGTTGTCGTGGTTGAGGCTGGCGATGGTGTCGCCCTCAATTTTTAGTGAGGACAAAAATGCCGGATCGGGCGCGCTGCCCGGCGAAACGATCTTGATCGCAACGTCGCGCTTCGGCTGTAACTGGCGCGCCAGATAGACCCGTGACATACCGCCACGGCCAATCTCCTGAAGCAGCTCGAAATTAGGGATCTGAATCGGAGCTTCCATCGGGTCGTCAGGCGTCGCTCGGTCGTTCAGATGATCATAGCGTGTCGCAGCGCGGATCAAGTGCGCAAGACGAATTCATCGCCAGCCCTGTCCGTGGTCAAAATGACCTCCAATGTCAAAAACACGAGCGAAGTTCAACGCACCAAAGACGCGAGGACGCAAAGTGGAGCTAAGATCAAGGGAAGCGGCTTCCGCAAAGGAGTCAGGTGCTAGCAGCCTGTCGGACTTGAAGAATCGAAGCGAAAATCTGACTGGGCGAAGCCAGATTTCGTCGATTTTGAAGGGTAATAGCTCTTCTATTGCCCGAGAAAGCGGCGGAATATGGATC
>Ga0105044_10008521_pt1 | contig 14073 bp, 12 predicted proteins | sample MAT01_FD_78092 | JGI IMG/M metagenome (GOLD analysis project Ga0105044, IMG submission 78092) | Freshwater microbial communities from Lake Fryxell liftoff mats and glacier meltwater in Antarctica - MAT-01 | ecosystem: Environmental > Aquatic > Freshwater > Ice > Liftoff microbial mat | place...
CGACGTGTCGTCGTCGCCACCACACGCGGCGACGCCGAGCGCCAACGCGAGCGCGACTCCGAGGGGGAGCATGAGTCGAGTCCCGACCGACCGGTGCACGAACTCACGCTACCCTCGACGACGTGAGCGAAGCGGAGCCGCCGGACAGCGACCGCAGAAGCCGAGCCGGTGGGCGATCGAGGCGGCGCAACGAAGCGACCCATCAGGCTGTGGAGACGGGCGGGCAGCGATCCCTGCACTGGCGCAAGAGCGATCTCCATGGGCTCCTGCCCGACCCCGCGCCGCGGCAGGTGATCCACACGTTGATCTCGGTCGACGACCACCTCGTCGAACCACCCGAGATGTTCGAGGACCGGCTGCCGAGTCGCCTCCAGTCGCTCGCGCCCCGGGTGGTCGAGACCGTCGAGGGTCACGAGGTGTGGGAGTTCGACGACCAGATCTTCTTCCAGGTCGGCATCAACGCCGTCGTGGGTCGGGCGCGCGAGGACTGGCTGATCGAGCCGACCCGCTTCGACGAGATGCGACCGGGCTGTTACGAGATCGAGGCCCGCATCCACGACATGGACCTCAACGGGATCTGGGCGTCGGTGAACTTCCCGTCGCAGATCACGGGATTCTGCGGGTCGGTGTTCTCGCGCTGTTCCGATCCCGACCTCGGGCTCGCGGTGACGCGGGCGTGGAACGACTGGTTCTTCGACGAGTGGCACACGCCCCACCCCGATCGCATCGTGCCGATGGGCATCACCTTCCTCGGTGACGCCGAACTCGGCGCAGCCGAGATCCGGCGCAACGCGGCCCGTGGGTTCAGTGCGGTGACGCTCCCGGAGCAGCCGCACCGCATCGGCATGCCGAGCATCTTCTCGGGTTGGTGGGATCCGATCATCGCGGCCTGTGCCGAGACGGGAACGGTCATCTGCCTGCACGTCGGGTCGACGGGTGTGGTCGACATGCCGAACGACGCGCCGATGGTCCCGCTCGCGGCGACGTTGTTCGGTCAGCTCTCACTCACCGCGTGCACGGAGTGGCTCTGGTCGGGCGCGCCGGTCCGCTACCCCGACGTGAAGATCGCGATGAGCGAAGGCGGGATCGGCTGGGTCGCGATGCTGCACGACCGGCTCGAGAACATCGTCGACCGCTCGGGCTACGGCTCCTACTTCCCGGGCGACCTCCGCCCGGCCGACGTGCTGCACCGCAACTTCTGGTTCTGCACCATCGACGACCCGTCGACGCTCGCGACCCTCGACACGATCGGCGTCGACCGGGTGATGTTCGAGACCGACTACCCCCACGGCGACGGCACCTGGCCCGACTCCCAAGCGGTGTTCGACGAGGTGTTCGGGTCACTGCCGGCCGACGTCGTCGCCAAGATCGGCCACGGGAACGCGGCGGCGCTGTTCCGCCACCCCCTCCCACCCGAGGGTTCGCCCCTCCGGGGCACGCGCTAGCGGCCCTTGGCGACCTTCCACGCGACCATGAGCAGCGGGATCTGGAACGGGAGGCGGGCGATCGCCGCGGGTGCGGAGTCGAACGGCGGTTTCGCGCCCTCGATGCCACCGTCGACCGCCGACTGGATGTTGGCGGGGAACACGCCGAGCAGCGTGACGAAGCTCAACGCGCCACCCAGCTTGCGGGTCTTCGGCACCAGCAGCAGCGCCACGCAGGTGAGCTCGACCGCACCGCTCACGTAGACCCAGGTGCGGGCCTTGCCCGGCATCCACTTCGGGACGATCGGGTCGTAGAACTGCGGCGCGGTGAAGTGGGTGACGCCGGCTCCGCCCATGACGAAGCCGAGCTCGATGTGACGCGGGATCAACGGCATCGCGGCACGCTATCCGCCCGTGCTACCCGAACAAGACGGGTAGCGAGGTGGGAGACCGGAAGTTCTCGCCGTGGATGTGCACGTCGTCGCGCAGCACGGCCTCTTCGTCGAGTCGCAGGTTCGGGCAGCGCTCGATCAGCCGGTCGATCGCCTTCGCCATCTCCATTCGCGCCAGGTGCATGCCGAGGCACATGTGCACCCCGACCCCGAAGGACATGTGCGGGATCTGGGGCCGGAAGATGTCGAAGTCGTCGGCGTGGTCCCAGCGGCTCGGGTCGTGGTTGGCCGAGCCCACCCCCGCGACGACGTCGGCCCCGGCGGGGATCTCGACCCCCGCGAGCTCGGTGTCGCGGGTGCACTGCCGTGACGTGATGGTGAGGGGGCTCTCCCAGCGGATGATCTCCTCGATCGTCTGGGCCATCAGCGACCGGTCGGCGCGCAGCGCCTCGAACTGGTCTCGATGGGTGAGCAGGGCGTAGATCAGGTTGCCGGTGGCCCGGTAGGTGGTCTCGGCGCCGGCCGGCAGCAGCAGCCGCAGGAACGAGAAGATCTCCTCGTCGCCGAGGCGTTCGCCCGCCTCCTCGGCCCTGACCAGCTCGCTGATGAGGTCGTCGCCCGGGTCCTTGCGCTTCGCTTCCAGCACGCCGGTGAAGTACTCGTACAGCTCGGCCGACGCGACGATCCCCGCCTCGGGTTGCGCGGCGACGTTGGTGAGCGCGAGCGCGCGGGGCTGGAAGTACTGGTAGTCCTCGCGGGGAAGGCCGAGGAGCGCCCCGATCACCTGCACCGGATACAGGTAGGTGAACTCGCGCACGAGCTCGGCTTCGCCGCGGTCGATGAAGGTGTCGATCGTGTCGTCGACGACCGGACCGACGAGATCGTCGTTCCAGTGGGCGAGCGTCTTGGAGCGAAACGCCTGGGCGACGAGCGAACGGAGGCGCTTGTGCTCGGGTTCGTCCATCCCGACGAGCGGGTACGGGCCCATCACCACGGTGAGGAGGTCGCGGATGCTTCCCGAGCAGTAGGTGACGTTGTCGCGTAGGAGGGTCGCGACGTCGTCGTAGCGGTAGACGTAGAACATCTCGGTGCCGTTGTCGGAGCCGTCGAACGAGACGTTGCGGCGCGCCTCGACCGGGGTGTCGCGCCGCTTCTCGTGGTAGCCGGGATAGGGGCTGCGGCTGTCGCCGGCCACCGTGCCGACGAACTGGGCCATCGGATCCCACGTATCGGTCGCCACAGCGTCCCCTCCGACGTCGGCGTTTCCTGACGTCTGTGTCAGATCCTAGGAGAAGAAGCGGAGGAGGCGGACACGCGACGGCCTGCATGTTCCGGGCGATCGAGCCTCCGCCGCGGATTCGACCATCAGCCGGTGCGGGGCGAGAGGTGAAGAAAGCGTTCGTAGCGGTCGGCCATCGCGGTCTGCCAGCGGGGTTCCGGTTCGACGGTGCGAGCGACGCGGGCCCAGCGCCGGGCGTCGAGCATCGAGGTCTCCAGCCCTGCGGCCACCCGGCCGAGAAACGCCGAGCCGAGTGCGCCACCTTCGGGGACCGCGACGCAGTCGACGGGCAGGCCGGTGCCGTCGGCGAGCGCCTGGACCCACTCGTCGACCCGGGTCCCTCCGCCGGTGGCGACGATGCGACGGGCCGGTCGACCGCTCGCCTCGATCGCGCGTCGGGTCACGAACCCCGACGCTTCGAACGTCGCTCTCCGCACGGCCGCCGGTCCGTGGGTCAGGTCGAGTTCGGCGAGCACAGCCCGTCGGTTCGGATCGTCGATCGGTGACCGTTCGCCACGCGGGTAGGGCGCCCACACCGGGACCGCACCGGGATCCATCGTCGGCTCGACGTCTCGGGCCCCGAACGCGTCGAGCGCCCAGTTCACGAAGAGACCCCCCGCGTTGCTCGGGCCCCCGACGAGGAAGTTGCCGGGCGACGTGTGCGGGATCGGGTAGAAGCCACCGGCGTCGGCGGGGAGCGCGTCCTCGGGAACGACCACCCACACGATGAGCGTCGTTCCGAGGATGACGAGCACGTCGCCCGGCGCGTCGGCTCCGGCGACGATCTGCTCGGCGAGCGCGTCGATGCATCCCGACGCGAGGACCGGCCCGTCGGGGCCGCCGACCCGGCCGCACTCCGCGGCGGTCGGAACGAGCCTGGGGAGCTGGTCGGTGGTGATCCCCGCCGCGGCCGCGACCTCGGGATCCCAGCGGCGCCAGTCGAACAACGGGAACGCCGTCGCCGCGGTCGACGTGTCGAGCACCGCTTCCCCGCCGAGGGCGCGGTTCGCGACCGCCTGCGCGGGCCAGAACCCGGCCGCGTCGGGACACTCCTGCGCGCACCAGCGGAGGAAGCCGACCAGCTCGCCGCTCTGGGCCGGGTTCCCCCCTCCCCCGGTGCCACCACGCACGTCGCCGTAGAGCAGGCCCGCGGTCTGCGGCACCCCACCCCCGTCGACCGCCGCGAGCGACGGCACCATCGCCGCCACCGAGAGTCCCCGGGCGGTGCGCCCGACGTCGCCGAGCTCGGCCAGCGCCTGCTCGGGACCCCGCCGCCACGCCTGGTCGGCGTCGTGCTCGAACCGATCCGGCGCGGTGATGATCACGGGGTGCGGCACCCGGGATCGGGCCACGACGTTGCCGTCGGCATCGGCGGCCACGGCTTTCACCGAGGTCGTGCCGATGTCGATCCCGACCGTGATCTCCGACGCTGTCCCCGACATGGCCGGCGACTGTACGCCGGTGCCGCGAGGTCGCGCGTGCCGTGACAACCTGGCCTCGGCGCGGTGCAAGCGGAGGAGGACCTGTGCGGATCCTGGTGACGTCGACACCCGGCGCCGGACACGTCCACCCGATCGTGCCGATCGCTCGCGCCCTCACGGATTCGGGCCACGAGGTGGTCTGGGCGACGGCCGAGGAGGGATGCGCGCGGGTCGCCGCCCTCGGCTTCGACGTTGCGCCGGCCGGGATGGGCAGCCGGGCCCGCATGCGGCAGCTGCTCGCGACCACCCCGGGATTCATGGATCTCGCGCCGCGATCCCGCCGGGCCGTCGCCTTCGGGGGGCTCTTCGGACGCATCGCGGCGCCAGTGATGCGTGACGACCTCGTGGCGGTCTTCGACGATGTCCGCCCGGATGTCGTCGTCCACGACATCGCGGAGCTCGCAGCCACTCCGATGGCCGTCGCCCGGGGGATCCCGCACGTGACCGTGGCGTTCAGCGGCGTCATCCCGACGGGCACCGTCGACCACGCTCTTGACGAGGTGGCTCCTCTGTGGGCCGCTGAAGGAGTCGACGTGGCCGCCGATCTCGGATTCGCCGATCACCTGTACGTGCATCCCTTCCCCGGCGCGTTCGGGGCGCCGCCACCGGGTCCGACCACCCGGTCGATCCGGCCACTTCACGTCGACGGCGCGGGCGACCAGGATCCGCCGCCCGACTGGATCGCCGCCCTCGGTCAGGACCGACCACTGCTGTACGTGACGTTCGGGACGGAGCTGGGCCCACGGGCGCCGTGGGGAGACCTGCCGGCAACGCTCGGCGAGCTCGACGTCGACGTGGTCGCGACGACCGGATCGGGGGTCCCGCGCGAAACCCTGGGCGTGGTGCCCCCGAACGTGCACGTCGAGGAGTACGTCGCCCAACGCTTCGTGCTCGACCGCGCCGCGGTGGTGGTGTCGCATGCCGGCGCAGGAACCCTGCTCGCCGCTACCGGCCGCGGCATCCCGCAGCTCTGTCTCCCCGTCGCGGCGGACCAGTTCGAGAACGCCGATGCCGTGGCGCGCGCCGGCGCCGGGCTCGTGCTCGAACCCGATGAGCGCGGACCTGCCGACCTGACGACGGCGATCACGCGCCTCCTCGGGGAACCGACGTGGCGAGACCGCGCCGCCGCCGTCGCGGCCGAGATGGAAGCCCTACCCCACCCACGCGAGTTGGTCCCCGAGATCGAGGCGTTGACCTCGACCTGATTCAGGCGCGCATCGACGCGAGCACGTCGTCGTGCAGGAGCCCGTTGGTGGCGAGCGCGCTGCCGCTGTCGGCCCGGACCTCCCCGGCGAGGTCGGTGAAGCGACCACCCGCCTCCTGCACGATCACCAGGAGCGGCGCGAGGTCCCAGATCTTCAGGCCCGCCGGCTCGAGTGCGATGTCGACCGCGCCCTCGGCGACCAGCGTGAATTGCCAGAAGTCACCGAAGCCGCGGCTCCGCCAGCAGCGCCGGGTCAACGCGAGGAACTGCTCGCCCAGCCCGGCGGCGTCGAACGCCGAAACGCTGTCGTAGGTGAGGTGCGCGTCTTCGACCGCGCCGACGCCGGAGACCCGGATCGGTTCGCCGTCGCGGAACGCACCCCCACCGCGCGTCGCCCACCACCGGCGCCCGAGCGCGGGCGCCGACGCGAGCCCGACCACCATGTCGCCCTCCGACTCCAGCGCGATCAGGGTCGCGTACACCGGGATGCCCCGCACGTAGCCCTTCGTGCCGTCGATCGGATCGACGATCCAGCGCCGACCCGAACCGCCCTCGGTGTCGGGGAACTCCTCCCCCACCACGCCGTCGTCGGGGCGGGCCGAGCTGAGGGTCGCCCGGACCGTCTCCTCGACGAGCCGGTCGGCCTCGCTCACCGGAGTCATGTCGGGCTTCGTCTCCACGACGAGGTCGGCGGCCCGGAAGCGCGAGAGCGTGATCACGTCGGCCGCGTCGGCCAGTTCCTGGGCGAGGGCGAGATCGTCTGCGAGGGTCGGATCCATCGCCGAACACTACGATCCCGGTCGTAGACACAATGCTCACACCCCGTCCGGTGGCCGCCACCGTCGACGAGCTCCTCGCCGGTGCGACCGACCGTGAGCCGATGCACGCGGCAGATTCCAAGTCGGGTGCCCGCTTCGAACGCGTCACCATCGACGGGGCGCGGTACGTCGTGAAGTACCTCTCGCGCGACGACGACTGGATCATGCGGGCGACCGGTGATCTGGCCTACCGCCCGCTGCTCGTGTGGCGGACCGGCCTCCTCGACCTCACCCCCGACTGCATCGACCACGCCTACGTCGGCGCGGCCCACGACGGCGACGGTGCTGCGATCCTCCTCCGCGACCTGGCCGACTCGCTGATCCCCGAGGGCGACGACCCGCTCCCGCTCGACGTCCACCTCGGGTTCATGGACCACCTCGCCGCCTTCCACGCCGCGACCTGGGACTTCGTCGACACCGTCGGTCTCACACCGCTCGCGAACCGCTACACCGAGTTCTCCCCGCGGTCGTGGAGTGCGAAGCCGCACTCGGCTTTCCGGAAGCGGTCCCGCGCGTCGTGCGCGACGGCTGGGCCCGCTTCCCGGAGCGCGCGCCACGCGCCGCGCCCGTCGTCACCGCGCTCCTGCGCGACCCCTCCCCGCTGGTGCGCGCGCTCGAGGACCTCCCGTCGTCGTTCCTCCAGGGCGACTGGAAGATGGGCAACCTCGGCCGGCGCGACGATGGTCGGACGATCCTCCTCGACTGGGCGAACCCCGGTGCCGGGCCGGGCGTCATCGAGCTGACGTGGTACCTCGCGCTCAACCGGGCCCGCCTTCCTCTCGGCCACACCAAGGAAGATGCGATCGCCGCCTACCGCGCCGCGCTCGAGGCCCTCGGCGTCGACACCGAGCCGTGGTGGGACCGGGCGCTCCCGCTCGCGATGCTCGGCGCGCTCTTACAGTTCGGCTGGGAGAAGGCCCTCGGCGACGCCGACGAGCTCACCTGGTGGGAGGAGCATGCCCTCGCCGGCACGACCCTCCTGTACGGTGTTGCACCGATATCACCGGAAGGAGGATTTCATGAAGGTACGGAGGTATCGCGCCCTTGGCGCACTGCTCGTCGTGGGACTCATGGCCGGCTCAGGGTGCGCATGGGTGTCGCGGGTCAGCGGTGACAGCCCCGGCCGAAACCCGGAACCCGCGCCCGGGAGCTACGGCCCCGTCGTGAGTGCCGACGGGCGATACGTCGCGTTCACCTCCGTCGACCCGGACCTCGTCCCGGGCGACACGAACGACGTCTCCGACGCCTTCATCCGAAATGTCGTGACCGGCGTGCTCGAACGGGCGAGCCTCGGCGCGGTCGGCGAGCAGGGAGCACTCGACAGCACCGTCACCGACATCAGCGCCGACGGCCGGTACGTCCTCTTCCAGTCGGCTTCGCCGAACTTCGTGGCCGGCGACACCAACGAGACGGCCGACGTGTTCGTGCGCGACCGCGAGGCTGCCACCACCGTCCGGGCATCGATCGCCGGAACGGGAGTCGAGGGCAACGATGCATCGGGGCCCTCGCGTATCAGTGGCGACGGTCACCGGATCGTGTACCGCAGCATCGCGACCAACCTCGTACCCGGCGACACCAACGGCGCCGCCGACATCTTCGTGCGCTACCTCGAGACCGCGACGACGGAGCGCGTCAGCGTCGACAGCTCCGAGCAGCAGGCCTCCGGCTCACCACGGGGAAGCTCCGCGCCCGCGATCGCGCGCGACGGAGGCTCGGTGGCGTTCGTCTCCGAGATGACCAACCTCGTCGCCGGCGACACCAACGCGATCAGCGACATCTTCGTGCGCGACCTCCAGGTCGGGACCACGGCGCGCGTCAGCGTCGACAGCGGCGAGAGCCAGGCGTCCGGGCCCGCTGGAAACGCACAGCCCGCGCTCAGCGACGGCGGGCGCTTCGTCACGTTCGCTTCAAATGCGCCGAATCTCGTGCCCAGCGACACGAACGGGCAGCACGGGCAGCTCGGCATCGACGTGTTCGTCCGCGACCGTCAGCTCGGGACGACCGAGCGCGTCAGCGTCGACAGCAACGAGGGCCAGGGATCGACTTCGAGATTCAGTGTGATCTTCCCGAGTCCCACGGTCAGCGCCGACGGTCGCTATGTTGCGTTCTCGACCGACATGGTGAACCTCGTCGCGGGCGACACCAACGACGTCGAGGACGTCTTCGTGCGCGATCGGGCCACCGGGACAACCAGCCGCGCGAGCGCCGGCCCGTTTGGCCAGCAAGGCGACGATCGCAGCAATGATGCCGAGATCACGCGCGACGGCCGCTACGTCGTCTTCGCCTCGTTGGCCGACACGTTTGCCGCACCGGGCGTGCCGTCGTACGGCGTCTACATGCGGCCGAACCCGCTCCCCGTCGTGACCGGGGCGAGTCCGGTCATGGCGGCGCGCGGCACGTCGACCACGATCACCGTCACCGGGACTTCGTTCCTCCCCGGCGTCACCGCGAGCTTCGGCGACGGGATCACGCTCACGGCGGTAGACCACACCGACGAGAGCACCGTGCGGTTCACGATCACCGTGGCGCCCGGCGCGGCTCCCGGTGCGCGGGCGGTCCTCGTGCGTCTCCCCGGGGCGGCGGCCGGGCCGCAGACCGGAGCCGCGGGAGGGTTCACCCTCACGATCGCCTGACGAACGGGGATCGGTGGGACCGCTCAGTCAGATCGGCTCGGCCGGGGTCGCGCCGAAGGAGTCGTACGGCACCCCGGCGGCGTCGGCCGTCTCTCGACCGTGCCGGTACTGGAACGGTGAGATGCCGCCGCGTTCCCAGGGCGAGACCGACCCTGCCGCGATCGCAGCGGGCGAACGGGACACCACGTGAAAGATCTCGCGCACCTCGTCGACCGGAAGGTCGGCATGCTCGAACCAGTCGACCTTCAACAGATCGACTGCGGCTCCGTGCTCGTCTCGCGGCTGCATGTGCCAGCCGGCGAGCGCGCCGCGGCGCATGGCGTCGGCGAGGCGGACGGCCATCCCGGGCGTTCGGGACAGGTGGCCACGGTCGTATTCGAAGAAACCCTTCGCGGCATCGAAGACGTAGCCGGTTTCGAACAGGCCGATCACCATCGCGAGCAGCGCGAACGCTTCGGGGTCGTCGCTCGCGCGCGAGATGAGCCCGAACACCTCGATCTCACCTTCGACGGTGGAGCCGTACTCGGCGAGCACGTGGATCCAGTCGTGCTGCGCGAGGTTCGGCGGCGCGCTGGCGGGAGCACCCGGGTAGCTGAAGCCGCGGGCGCGGTAGAAGCAGGAGACGAGCCGACCGAGCGAGCCGACCGGGCAATCGGCCAGCGCCGCCCACCGGTCGGCGAGGGCCCGGTCCGCCGGGCGGCTGTCCCATGCGTCCTGGAGCGCGTCGGTATGGAGGTGCTCGACCGTGCCGGTCATGCTCTCGAAGTAGCCACTGCGCTGGAAGTCGACCAGCGCGAGACCGAGCGAACCCCTTGCGAGTCGGTGAGCGGCGCGCAACATCGGGTCGTCGCCCACACCGAGCTCCCCGGCGTACGACTCGACCCTCGCCGCGAGCTCTTCCGGGAGGGGGACGAGGATCAGGACCAGGAGCTCCATCGTCTGCACGATGCGTGTCCGGAACGTGCGGTCGCGGCGGGCGAGCAGCGCGGCGAGCTCCTCCGGTCCGATCGGTCACGCCGACGCGGTCGCCGCGTCGGTGCGATACCCCGTCATCGAGGCACCGAGCTCCTCCAGCAGCGCCGCCTGCAGCGCGGTCAGGCCCTCTCCTCCGGAGATCGCACCGGCGATGCCGCGCGCGATCGCCCGCGCCTCTTCGGGCCCGGGCGGCTCGAGGTCGACCTCCGCCGCGGAAGGGAACGCAACCGGCATCACGCCTCCGTGACTATCTTGGGAGCGCGACCGTACCGCTCCCGGGTTCGATACGAGCGCGGCTGCCGCGCCCGACCGGTTCCCGGGCCTCCTCCCCCGACCGACTCCCGACTGCCGTTCCACCGCCTATCTCTTCGACGGGCCGGCTGAAGCGGCTCGTGAAGGTGACCTGACAGACTCACGCGTCGCATGCCCCTCACTCGCCCACCCACCGCTCCCGGGGACGCCGGACCGCTGCTGCGCCTCGACGGGCTCACCAAGCGCTACCCGGGCGTCACCGCGCTGGACCACCTGACGGTCGAGGTGCCCCGGGGACGTATCGGGCTCGTCGGCGCGAACGGTGCGGGCAAGACCACGATCTTCCGCCTCCTGCTCGGCCTCGCCCACCCCACCGAGGGCGACGTCGAGGTGTGCGGCATCGACGTCGCGCGCGACCCGATCGCGGTGCGGACCCGACTCGGCTACATGCCCGAGCACGACTGCCTGCCGCTCGACCAGACCGCGGCCGACGTCGTGTCGACGTTCGGCGAGCTGAGTGGCCTCCCGGCACGCGTCGCGCGGCAGCGCGCCTCCGACATCCTCGACCTCGTCGGGCTCGACGAGGCCCGCTTCCGGCCGATCGGCGGCTTCTCCACCGGCATGCGCCAGCGCACGAAGCTGGCGCAGGCGATCGTCGCCGACCCGGACCTCGTCCTGCTCGACGAGCCGACCGCCGGCCTCGATCCCCTCGGGCGGGAGGAGATGCTCGGGCTCGTCGCCCGGCTCGGGACGTTCGGCATCTCTGTGCTGATGGCCACCCACCTGCTCGACGACGTACAACAGGTGTGCGACCACGTGGTGATGATCGACGGCGGGCGCCTGGTGGTGTCGGGTACGACGGAGTCGCTGCTCGAACGCACCGGCATCGTCACGGTCGACGTCGGCCCGCAACGGGAGGAGCTCGTCGCCGGACTCACCGCGGCCGGAATGATCGCGACCGCCGTCGACGGGTTCGTCGAGGTGACGGTCGACGGCGACCACCACCTCGATCAGCTGCGCGACGTGATCGCCGGCCTGGGGCTCCCGCTCTACCGCCTCTCCACGCGGATCCGTTCGCTCGACGAGGTCTTCGTCCGCCGGGCGGGTGCCGCGTGACCGCCGTCGAGAGCGGTGGAGCGGGCGCGGTCTACGACCGGGGCTACCGCCCGTACGACGGACCCCGGGGTCGGCGCGCCGCGGCGACGTTCGCGCTCTACCAGGCGTCGATGCGCCGCGCGCTCGGGATCCGCCGGTCGTGGCGGCAGAAGGTCGCGCCGTTCCTCCTCCTGGGCGTCGTCACGATCCCGGCCATCGTGAACGTCGGCATCGGGTACATCACCCGGGGTGAGGCGCTGCTCGCCGACCGGATCGAGATCATCACCTACCGCGAGTACGTCGGCGTGTCGGCCGCGCTCCTGCTCTTCGTCGCGCTGGTCGCACCCGACGTCATCTGCCCCGACCGCCGCCAACGCATCCTCCCGCTCATGTTCTCCCGGCCACTCACCGGCGTCGACTACGTGCTCGCCAAGGTCGGTGCGATCGCGACGATCCTCTTCGCGTTCTCGTTCCTCCCGCAGGTCGTCCTCTTCGTCGGCAACATGTTCGTGAGCGACAGCGCGCTCGACTACTTCACCGGCCACCTCGACGTGCTCTGGCAGGTGCCGGTCGCGGTGCTCTTCCTCGCCGTGTACTACGCAGTGATCGGGGTCGCGATCGCCTCGCTCACCGACCGGCGGATCGTCGCGGGCGCGGCCGTGATCGGGCTGTTCCTCGTGACGTCGATCGCGTCCGGCATCCTCGTCGGAGAGGACTTCGAGCGCAACGGCGGCTCGCTCGCAGCGCTCCTCAACGTGCTCGCGCTCCCGCTCTACCTACGCGACCTCGTGTTCCTCGGCCACGTCGACTTCCGATCGCCGCTCGCAGGTGTCGACAACGGTGCCCTGTACGCCGTTGTCACCTACGTCGTCGTGCTGCTCGCGGGCATCGGTCTGCTGCTGCGCCGCTACCGGTGGGTGGAGCGGTGACCGCGCCGGAGGTACACGCGCAGAGGTCTGATCCCGCGTTCACCGACGACTCGACCGTCGAGGTCACCGACGTGTCGGTCTGGTACGGACCGAAGGTCGCGCTCTCGGAGCTCAGCTGCTCCTTCGGTCCCGGCGTCACCGGACTGCTCGGGCCGAACGGCGCCGGCAAGACGACGCTCATGCGGGCGATCGTCGGTCTGATCGGAGTCAACCAGGGCACCGTCCGCATCGAGGGTCTCGACCCGCGGCGGGATCGGAACGTGCAGGGCCGGGTCTCGCTCGTACCCGAGGACGAAGCGGTGCCGGCCGGCCTCACCGCCCGGCAGTTCGTCCGCTACGAGGCCGATCTCCACGGCATCGGCGACCGGAGCGCGCCCGACGACGCGCTGCGAACGGTCTCGATGCTCGACGTCGCCGACCGCCAGGTCGCCGGATTCAGCAAGGGCATGCGCCAGCGCACCAAGATCGCATCTGCGCTCGTGACCGCGCCCGACGTGCTCGTCCTCGACGAGCCGCTCAACGGCGCCGATCCCGTCCAGCGCGTGCACCTCATCGACCTCTTCACCCGCCTCGGATCGGAGGGCCGCACGGTGATCGTGAGCTCGCACGTCCTGCACGAGGTCGAGCGCCTCGCGGAGCGTGTGATCGTGCTCATCCACGGCCGGTTGGCCGCCGCGGGCGGGCACCACGCCATCCGCGACGCGATGGACGACCGACCCCGGCACGTGCTGGTGCACTCCGACGACCAACGGAGGCTCGCGGCGGCCCTCGTGACGCTCGAGTCGGTCACCGGGGTGACGTTCGACGCCATTGGCGGCGGGATCGTGATCCAGACCGGCCAGGCCCGGGAGCTCGCGAGCGCACTGCCGCGCCTCGCGCGCGAGTCCTCGATCCGGCTGCTCGAGGTACGCCCGCTCGACGACTCACTCGAGAGCCTCTTCCGGGAGCTGGTCGCGTGACCCGGCCCGCAGCGGTCGCCGGAACTCCGACGACCGCCCGACCGCGGTCACGCTTCGTCGCGATCCTCGTCTACACGTTGCGGTCGTGCATCCCGCCCAAGCGGCGGTTCGCGGTGCTGTTGCCGTGCCTCGGCGCGGTGCTGTTCGGCCTGCTCGCCCTCGCGATCGACGACACCGCGGAGCGCGCCTTCGCGAACGTGGCGGCCGAGGGCATCTTCGGTCTCGTCGTGCCGATCGCGGCGCTGGTGATCGGCGACTCCGTGCTCGGCGCCGAGGTACGGGCAGGCACGTTCCAGTTCACGTGGCTGTCGCCCACGCCCACGGGCCAGATCGTGCTCGGGCGCTGGCTCGGCGGCTCGCTCGTCGCGCTCGTCACGATCGTCCCCGCCTGCGCGCTCGCCGCCGTGGTGGCCGGTACACCGTCGAGCGCGGGGCCGGCCGCACTCGCGGCCGCGGTCGGCAGCGTCGCCTACGTCGCGATCTTCATCGCGATCGGCTGTCTCACCCGGCGCACCGCGGTGTGGTCGCTCGCGTTCGTGTTCCTCGTCGAGCGGCTGCTCGGCGCCGCGCTCACCGGCATCGCTCAGATCTCCCCCACCTGGGAGTCGCGGGCGATCTTCGTCGGGTACCTC
>Ga0105044_10008529_pt1 | contig 14063 bp, 10 predicted proteins | sample MAT01_FD_78092 | JGI IMG/M metagenome (GOLD analysis project Ga0105044, IMG submission 78092) | Freshwater microbial communities from Lake Fryxell liftoff mats and glacier meltwater in Antarctica - MAT-01 | ecosystem: Environmental > Aquatic > Freshwater > Ice > Liftoff microbial mat | place...
AGTCGGCGCCGTCCAAGAGCTCGAACGCCTCCGTTCGGGCCGGTGGCCAAGGGAACCGGTGCCGGCCGGCGCGACGATCGAGCTGAAGTCCCCGCGCTGAAGGCCGCGCGCGAACCTCCGGTGGTTCGTCGTCTCGCGGACGCCGCGGCACCGAGCCGCGGATCCTCTCCGCCACTCGAGTTCGCGGTCTCGGCCAACGACCTGTCGTTCGTGGGTCAGGTGTTCCGGGCCCAATCACTTGGGCATCCCGAGCGCGGGCACGGGGAGCTTCAGGCCTTCGATCGCGACCGCGCTTGGCCCGGCGGCGCGGGCTTCGACCTGACGGACACTCCGTCGGCCTATCGCACCGCTTAGGCACGTGGCGTCAGGCGACCCGACTTGTTCAACGGGTTGCTAGTCTGCGCGCCGCCGCATGTCCGCACCCAGCGTCTCGATCTGCCTGCCGACCTGGAACGGCGAGCGCGACCTCGCGCGGCTCCTGCCCGCGCTCGCGCGCCAGCGTGTCGAGGGCGGGTGCGAGATCGTCGCCATCGACTCGAGTTCGTCGGACGGAACGCGCGCGCTGCTCGAGCGGGCCGGCGCGCGCGTCGAGACGATCCCGCAGCGCGAGTTCGGTCACGGCCGCACCCGCAACGCGCTCGCGCGGCTCGCGCGCGCGGAACGCATCGTCTTCCTGAGCCAAGACTGCGAGCCGCGCGACGCGGACACGCTCGCGACGCTCGCCCGTGTCCTCGACGATGCGCGGACGGCCGGTGCGTTCGCGCGGCTCCTGCCGCGACCCGACGACGACCCGTTGACGGCGCGGACGGTCCTCGATCACGTCGATGCGAGCGAGGCGAGCTGGGTGGGGGAGCCGGGCGCCGCCGACGTGCGCTTCAACGACGTCGCCAGCGCGGTACGGCGATCCGTGCTGCTCGAGATCCCGTTCCCCGACGTCGCGTTCGGCGAAGACGTCGCCTGGGCCCGCGCGGTGCTCGCCCGCGGTCTGCGCGTGCGCTTCGAACCGCGCGCCGTCGTGTGGCATGCGCACCGATACACGCCCGCGCAAGCTTTCGAGCGCTACCGGATCGATGCCGCTTTCCAGCGCGAGCAGTTCGGCCGCCGCGTGCGCCCGGACGTGCTGTCCGTTGCGAAGGGGATCGCGCACGAGCTCGCGCGCGACCTGCGCTACATGGCGCGTCACGGTGGTTGGTCGCACTTGCCGCGCGCGCTCGCACTGCGCGCGGCCCAGGTCCGCGGGCAGCGCGCGGGCAGCCGCGATTAGAACCTGGGCGTGGATCGGCGTGCACTCTGGCGCGTCCCGCCCCGGGCCGCTCCAATGTTCCACCCGACCCGTCCGATCCACACCCGATGCGCCCCCTCCGTTCCATCTCCGTCCTCATGCCCACCTGGCAAGGGCTGGAGTTCCTGGACCGGGTCCTCGGGGCCCTCGCCGGGCAGAAGTGCGCCCTGCCGTGGGACTTCCGCGCCATCGACTCGGGGTCGAGCGACGGCACGTGGGAGTGCCTCGCGGGCTGGTCGAAGCGCTTCCCCGTGCCTTTCGCGTTCGAGCGCATCGAGCAGGTCGAGTTCGACCACGGCGACACGCGCAACTTGCTCGCGGCGCGTTCGGGGGGCGACCTGCTGGTCTACCTGACGCAGGACGCGATCCCGAAGGGCAGCGACTGGCTCGAGCGGCTCGCGGCGAACTTCGCGGACGAGCGCGTCGGCGCGGCCTACTGCCGCAACGTGCCGCGGCCCGATGCGCGCCTCTTGACCAAGATCTTCAGCGCGAACGACCTGGGCTACCAGGCCGGACGGCGAGAGGTCCGGTTGCCCGATTCGGGCACGTACGCGCGCATGAACGCGCACGAGCGGCGCGTGCTCTACAACTTCAACGACGTCGCCAGCGCAGTGCGGCGCGAGTTGTGGGAGCGCCATCCGTTCCCGCGCACGTGGTTCGGCGAGGACCTGCTGCAGGCGCGCGCGTTCCTCGAAGCCGGGTACACGGTCGTGTACGACGACGAGGCCCTCGTCGAGCACAGCCACGACTACGATCCCGACGAGACGTACAAGCGCGCGGAGATCGACGGCCGCTTCAACGCCGAGTGGCTGGATCGCGTGTGCGTCGCGTCGAAGGGCGACGCGCGCATCCTCGAGAAGCGCGTTCTCGACGAGGACGCGCTCGCGTTGAAGGCCGAAGGCCTCACCGACGCCGGGCTGGGCGCGATGCTCGTCGAGGCCGCGCGCTTGCGCGGCGCGGCGTTCGACGGGCTGCACGACGGCGGTCAGAGCGAGAAGCGTTACGCGGCCACGCAGATGCTCGCGTCGCCGCGCCTCAAGGTGCTCTACGTCGTGCACGGCTTCCCGCCGGACACCTGGGCCGGGACCGAGGTCTACACGCTCAACCTGGCGCGCGAGATCCGCGCGCGCGGTCACGAAGTCGTGATCATGACGCGGACTCCCGAGCGCCAGTCCGTCGAGGAAGGCGGACCGGCCGACTTCAGCACGCGCGAGGACGAGTTCGAGGGGTTGCGCGTGCTGCGCTTCACGAATCGGATCCAGTTGCGCAGTCTGCGCGAAAGCTACAAGGATCCGCGCGCGGAGGTCGCGTTCCGGCGGGTGCTCGAGCGCGAGCGCCCCGACGTCGTCCACTTCCAACACTTGATCCACCTCTCGGCGACGCTCGTGGACGTCGCGCGCGAGGAGGGTGTCGGCACGCTGTTGACGTTGCACGATTACTGGGCTCTGTGCGCGCGCGTTCAGCTCATCCGTCCCGACGGCGTGCGCTGCGACGAGAATCAGGGCGCGGGTTGCTACTTGTGCGTGAAGGATCGGCACCTCGATCGCATCGGAGCGGCCAAGGTCGCGGGCGCGCTGCTCGGACCCGTGGGCGAGCTCGCGGCCGGCCTGGCCGGCCAGGACGAGTACGCCGAAGTCATGGACCGCAACGAGGTCGTGCCGAGATCGTTCGCCGCCGCCGACCTGCGCGTGTCGCCCAGCCGATTCCTGCGGCGGAAGTTCGTCGACACGGCCGGCTTCGACGCGCACACGCTCGTGTACTCGGCGAACGGCATGCGCACCGATCACGTGCGCCTCACGTCGAAGCGCCCCGATCCGTCCGGACGCGTGCGCTTCGGTTTCGTCGGGACGCTCGTTTGGTACAAGGGCGGCGCGACGTTGGTGAAGGCGATGCGACGCCTGGCCGGCCTGAACTGCGTGCTGAACGTCTTCGGCGGCTTCGATCCCGAGCGCGACGAGCACCACGCCGAGCTGAGACAGCTCGCGGGTCCGAACGTCGTGTTCCGCGGTCGCTTCGACAACGCGAAGCTGGCCGAGGTCTACGCCGAGATCGACGTGCTCGTCGTGCCGTCCATCTGGTTCGAGAACGCGCCCATCACCATCCAGGAAGCGCAGCTCCTGCGCACACCGGTCGTCGCCTCGGATATCGGCGGCATGGCCGAGTTCGTGCGCCACGGGGTGGACGGAATCCACTTCCGTGTCGGGGACGACGGGGACCTCGCCGCGGTGATGGCGCGCTTCATCGCAGAGCCCGACCTCGCCGAAACGCTCGCGCGCTCGGTGCCGCACGTCAAGACGATCCAGGAGGACGCCGCCGCCACGGAGTTCCGCTACCGCCAGTTGGCGTGCAGCGCGGCGGCGCGTGTTCCCCAGGACGGCGCGCGAATCTTGCTCGACGCGGCCGGCATCCAGACCAGCGCGCGCGCGGGCGGCACGGAGCAGCAGGGCGCGGACATGTTGCTCCTGCGCGCGGGCACTGGCGCCGCGGCCGAGTACGACATCGCGGGTGCCGGTGGGGGATTGCGACGCATCCGCGTCGAGCAGTACGCGCTCGCGGGCGAACAGCACCTCGCCTTGGGCGCGCGCGTGCTCGTCGACGACCGACACGTCGGCGACATGCCCGCGTTCAGGTCCGGCGGACGCGACGGCTCGCGCGCGCACGAGTTCGAGGTGGACATCCCGTCGCATGCGCGGCGCCTGCGCGTGGAGACCGTGGGGTCGGGTCGCCACGAGAGCCATGCTCGGATCCTGCGCGTGCAGATCGAGCGTCCGGCGCGCGCGCACAAGAGGTCGGCGACGTGAGCGCACGCGTGGACGCGATCTCGTGAAGAAGATCCTGAAGAAGCTCGTCGGCCGGCCGGGACCGGCTCAGCCTTTGCGCGAGCGATCGTCGACGCTGACGTACGCGCCGGCTCCCGAACTCGTCGTGACGCCGGGCAAGGCCGTCGCCGAGCGCGACTTGCCGCGCGTGTCGATCGTGATCTTGAACCTGAACGGCAAGCACCATCTGAAGGGCTGCTTCGAGAGCCTCGCCGCGCTCGACTACCCGAAGGATCGGCTGGAGGTCGTGCTCGTCGACAACGGCAGCGACGACGGCAGCGTCGAGGAGATGCGCGCGAAGCACGCCTGGGTGCGGCTCGAGGTCAACGAACGCAACGTCGGTTTCGCCGAGGGCTGCAATCAGGGCACGCGCCTCGCGACGCGGCCGGAGGTGCTCGTCTTCCTGAACAACGACATGCGCGTGGCGAAGCCCTGGCTCAAGGAGCTCGTGGCGCCGATCGTGCGCAAGGAATGCGCCGCGACGACGGCCAAGATGTACTCGTGGGACGGCAAGCTCATGAACTCCGCCGGCGGCGGCATGAACTTCCACGGGATCGGGATCCAGCGCGGCATCAACGTCGAGCCGGGCCCCCAGTTCGACGTGCCCGTGAAGACGCTCTTCGCCTGCGGCGGCGCGATGGCGATGTCGGCCGACGTCTATCACGACGTCGGCGGCTTCGACGCGGAGTTCTTCGCTTACTACGAGGACGTGGACCTCGGCTGGCGCTCGTGGGTTCAAGGACATGAGACGCGCTACGTCCCGACCGCGGTGTGCTGGCACCACCATTCGAGCACGAGCAAGCGCCTGCCCGCCGAGATGGTGCGCCTCCTCCAGACACGCAACCCGCTGCTCGCGTGCTTCAAGAACTACGACGACACGAACTTGCGCGCCGTGCTGGCGCCGATGCTCGCCTTGCACACGCGCCGCACGTGGATGGTCTCTGGCCTGCACACGCGCGACGAGGAGTTCCGCATCGAGTCGGCCACCAACCCGAAGTCGGGCTTCTTCCAGCGCATGATCGAGAAGGCGCACCAGAAGCTGGACGAGAACGTCGAAGTCCGCCGCATCGCCGCCGCGGACATGATCGGCGTCAACGACCTGATCGGACGCTGGGACCATTGGATGGCGAGGCGTCACGTCGTCCAATCGAAGCGCCGGCGCGCCGACGCCGAGATCTTCGAGCTCTTCCTGAAGCCACGCTGGTGCATCGAAGGCGAAGGGGGCTACGTCGAACTGGAGCGCGGCATCGGCTCGTTCTTCGGTCTCGACACGACCTTCCCAGCCGACACGATGCCGGACCCGCGAGGCTGACGATGAAGCTCTCCGTCGTGATCCCCGTCTACAACGAGGAGAACACCCTCGCGGAGATCGTGCGGCGCGTCCAGGCGACGCCGTTCGAGAAGGAGATCGTGCTCGTGAACGACGGCTCGCGCGATCGCTCGCGCGAGATCATGGCCGAGCTCGAGAAGCAGTACCCGAACGTGCGCTGTTTCCATCACGAGGTGAACGCGGGAAAGGGCGCGGCGCTCTCGACGGGCTTCTCGAAGGTCACGGGCGACGTCGTGCTGATCCAGGACGCCGATCTCGAGTACGACCCGGACGACTACGCGGCGCTGCTGCGTCCGATCGAGGAGGGCAAGGCCGATGTCGTGTTCGGCAGCCGCTTCGCGGGCGGGCGCTACGCGCGCGTGCACTTGTACTGGCACTACGTCGGCAATCGCATGTTGACGACGGCGTCGAACATGTTCACCAACCTGAACTTGTCCGACATGGAGACCTGCTACAAGGTCTTCCGACGCGAGGTCGCCGACCGCATCCAGATCCAATCGCGCACGTTCGCGGTCGAGCCCGAGTTCGCCGCGAAGGTCGCGAAGCTGCGCGCGCGCGTGTACGAGGTGCCGATCAGCTACGCCGGCCGCGACTACTCCGAAGGCAAGAAGATCGGACTGAAGGACGCGTTCATCGCGCTGTGGGCCATCGTGCGTTGGAGCGTGTTCCACCGCATGGAACCGCTGAAGCGCGCCTGAGCCGCCGTGAGCGCGCCGGCCGCGACTGCGCTGGTGACCCGCCCGGCGACGCTCCTGGCCGCGGCGTTGTGCGCGTTCGCCGCGAACTCGCTCCTGTGCCGCGCGGCGTTGGGTTCGGGCGCGATCGACGCCGCGTCGTTCACCGGCGTGCGGCTCGCGTCCGGCGCGCTGGTCCTGGCGCTGCTCGTGCGCGCACGCGGCGAGAAGTCGGGCGGCGGCGGACCGCGCGGCGGAATCGCCTTGTGCACGTACGCCGTCGCGTTCTCGCTGGCCTACACGCGCATCGCGACCGGTCCCGGCGCGCTGATCCTCTTCGGCGTCGTGCAGGTGACGATGGTCGGCGGCGATCTCGCGCGCGGTGTGCGCCCCACGTCGAGGCAGTGGGCGGGGATGCTCCTGGCACTCGCGGGACTCGGCGCGCTGCTCCTGCCCGGTCAGGCAGCGCCCGACGCGCGCGGTGCGGCGCTGATGGGCATAGCTGGGGTCGCGTGGGGCGTGTACTCACTGCTCGGTCGCGGGAGCACGCGACCGCTGGCCGCGACGGCTCAGAACTTCCTGTGGAGCCTGCCGCTCGTCGCGCTCTTCGTCGTCGTCGAGCACGAGCACCTCCGGGCGAGCACGCGCGGCGTCGTGCTGGCCGCGGCGTCGGGAGCGATCGCTTCGGGACTCGGCTACGCGGTGTGGTACGCGGCGCTGCGTCACATCAGCGCGTCGCGCGCCGCGATCGCGCAACTCGCCGTGCCCGTCCTCGCAGCGCTGGGCGGAGTCCTCGTGTTGCGCGAAGCCCCGTCCGCCCGCCTGTTCGTCTGCGGCGCGATCGTGCTGTGCGGCGTCGCGATCGCAATCGCGCCTCGGGCTATGCCCAATTCCGCGGCGTGAGAGCTGGGTCCGGTGCGAGATCGCAAATCGGGCCACGGCGCACCGCGACCTGCACCGAATGCGGGTCTCGGTTCCATCCCCGGGTGAGTCCGGGACGTCTCCCTGGCGGACGCTTCGAGCGAGCGCGTCCATCCGACTGTTCCGGGCACCACTCCTCGCGGCATGACCCGCAATGGGATACGATAGGCTCCGAGGCGACATGGTTTCGCACAGGTCCCGCGCAAGGGGACCTGGGACAAGCGCCCGTAGGTACCCGGCTTTCCCACCGATCCGAATCGCCTCGGCGCGATGCGCTACGCGAACCGCGTGTCGTCCAATGACGTCGGCTTCTCCCTCATCCCAGACTATCGCGCGCGGGCTGCTCTCTTGGGAAGCGGCCCGCGGCAGCGCAGGCGCTGATCGGCCGATGTGCGTCCACGCGGTTCAAGTCTGCGACAGGTTGCGCGGCGCGCTCACCACCTTTGCCGGAACGGCGGGCTTCCGCGCGCTGCTCTCGCGAGCGCTGGTGTTGGCGAAAGCCGAATCCACGGTGCTCGCGTCCGTCCAGGTTCGCGAGGACGGTACCCTCGCCGGCCTCGACACCATCGTCGAGGGCAAGGATGGAAGCTTGCCGCCAGGTGGTGGTGAGGGCGCGCCATTGCTCGTCTCGCATCTGCTGGATCTGCTCATCGCACTGATCGGCCGATCCCTGACGATGCGGCTCGTGGGTGACGCATGGCCGGACGCGCCGGCAGGAACCTGGAATTCGGTCAACGAAGGCACGGACAAACCATGAGCGCGTTCGACAAGGTCGTCATCAGGAAGCTCCCGACCGGGGTGCCGGGCCTGGACGAGGTGCTCGGGGGTGGTCTGCCCGAGTTCAGCTTCAACATCATCGCGGGATCGCCCGGGTGCGGGAAAACCACGCTCGCGCACCAGTTCATGTTCGCCAATGCGACGCCGGAGAAGCCGGCGATCTACTTCACGGTGCTGGGCGAGCCGGCGATCAAGATGCTGCGTTACCAGCAGCAGTACTCCTTCTTCGATCAGTCTCGGCTCAACAGCGCCATCCGGTTCGTCAACCTCAGCGAACTCGTGTTGGAGAAGGACCTGGATGCGGTGCTCGCGCGGATGATCCAGGAAGTCGAGGCCGTGGGCCCCGGGATCGTGATCGTGGATTCCTTCCGCACCGTCGCGCGCAAGTCGCGGGCCGACGGCGGCGAAGTCGAGCTCCAGTCGTTCATCCAGCGGCTCGCGTTGCACTTGACCAGTTGGCAGGCGACCACGTTTCTGATCGGCGAGTACACCGAGGGTGAGCTGCGCGACAATCCCGTGTTCACCGTCGCCGACGGGCTCCTGTGGCTGCACCAGGCCGTCGACCGCAACTCCATCGTGCGCAAGCTGCAGGTCGTCAAGCTGCGCGGTCAGGGCTCGGTTCCCGGGCTGCACACGTTCCGCATCAGTTCGGACGGTCTGCAAGTCTTCCCACGGACATTCGGGCTGGACCGCAAGTACAGCGAGCCGAAGGGCACACACCTCTTGTCGATCGGCATCCCCGAGTTGGACGCGATGCTCGGCGGCGGCATTCCGTCGGGACACAGCCTCCTCGTGGCCGGCCCGTCGGGCGCGGGCAAGTCGATCCTGGGCCGGCAATTCATCGCCGAGGGCTTGCGTCGAGGCGAGCCCGGCGTCGTCGCCATGTTCGAGGAGCTGCCCGACGAGTACGTGGCCGCCGCGAAGAGGATGGGGATGGACTTCGAGACGCCGCGGAAGGACGGCAGCTTGGAGATCCTCTATCTGCGACCGCTGGACCTCTCGGGGGACGAGACGGTGCACGAGGTCGTGGCCGCGGTGAACCGAACGAAGGCCAAGCGGCTCGTGATCGACTCGCTGGTCGGCTTCGAGATGGCGCTGGCACCCGATTACCGCACGGACTTCCGCGAGTCGCTGTATCGCATGATCTCGGCGCTCACGCGCCTAGGCGTGACGATTGTCTCGACCGTCGAGGTCGAGGAGTCGTTCGTCTCCATGGGCCTCTCGAACTTCACGATCTCGTTCCTCACCGACTGCATCATCCGGATGCGCTACGTCTCGATCGACGGGCAGTTGCGGCGGATGATGATGGTCGTCAAGGTGCGCGGCGGCCGCCACAGCATCGACTTGCGCGAGTTCGAGATCACGCCGAGCGGCTTCGTGATCGGCGAGCGCCTGCGGGGCTACCGCGCCCTGACGAGCGGCATCCCGGAACCGTTGGACCAGGGCTTGGCGAGCATCGCGCGCGCGCTGAGCGAGAGGAGAGGCGGACCCTAGTCCGCGACCGCGCTCACGCGCGGAGCGCAGGCGGGTAGACCCATGGTCACGAACAAGCTCGAGCGCTTCGCCGACTGGCCGCAGGATCTGCCCCAAATCCGGGCGTACTTCGCGGAGCAGTCGCCACAGCCGCTGGTGGCGGTCGAAGGCTCCGCGCACACCATCCGCTTCGCGAACGCGGCCTTCTGCCGTCTCGCGGGTACCACGAGCGCGAGCCTGATCGGCCGCGCTTTCGAGGTCGCCGTACCGGAGGTGAGGGGCGCACGTCGCGCCGCGATGTTCTCCCGCGTGCTCGCCACCGGGACGAGCGAAGAGTTGCTGGAGCAGCCGCGTGCGTCGACCGGGTCCGCCGGCCCTGTCGCGGAGTCGTCGTGGTCCTACCTGGTGTGGGCGATCCTCGGCGCGGACGCGAGCGCGGCACCGGTCGGACTCATGATCCAGGTCACGGATGCGACGGCCGCCGCCGATTTCCGCAGGACGTCGGTCGCTTTGACCGCGGCGTTGCTCGAATCGGGGCTGCGCCAGCACGAGCTGGCGGTCGAAGGCGAGTCGCTGCGCGCCGAACTGCGCTCGACCTCGCAACACATCCGCTCCGTGCTCGACTCGATGCCGCAGATGGTGTTCACGGCGGCGCCGGGAGGCGGCGTGGACTACGTCAATCTCCAGTGGAGCGAGTTCACGGGCCTCGCGTTCGAGGACCTAGAGGGGTCGGGTTGGAACCAGGTCGTCCACCCCGACGACCTGGCGGCGAACCTCAGTCTCTGGCGGGAGTCCATCAACTCCGGCAAGACGTTCCAGTGCGAGCACCGATTCCGCCGAGCGGACGGCGGGTACCGCTGGCACATCAGCCGCGCCGTGGCGCTGTTGGACCGCGACGACCGGATCCAGATGTGGATCGGTTCGACCACGGACATCGAGGACCTGAAGCAGGCCGAGGAGGCGCTGCGCGCGAACGAAGTCCGGCTCTCCGGACAGAAGGAGGCGTTCGAAGCGGCCGTCGACGGCTTTTCGATCGGATCCTCTCTGCAGATCCTGGTTCGCACCGCGATGGAGCAAGTGGGGGGCGACATGCGCGCCGCCTTCTTCCGCGTCGACGAGGCGGGTACCGGCCTGCACGCCATCGACGGCGCGGGCTCCATGCCCGAGTCCTACGGGCGCGCCGTGGACGGGTTGCCGGTCGGACCGGGCTCGCCGTCGTGGGGTTTGGCCGCGCATCTCGGGCGACCGGTGATCGTGGGCGATGTCACCCAGGACGCGCGGTGGAACCCCTGGGTTCACCTCGCAGAGGAACACGGCTTCCGCTCGTGCTGGTCGTTCCCGATCCGCACGCGCGCGGGCAAGGTCGTGGGTACGCTGGCGATGTTCCACAAGGAGCCGCGGGAAGCCGGACCGCGCGAGCTGAAGCTCGCCGCCGTGCTGACGCAGTCCGCCGCGATCATCATCTCGCGCGACGCCGAGGCCGAGGAGCGCCGGCGCGCCCAGGTAGCGCTGCGGAAGAGCGAGGAACAGGAACGCGCGTCGCGGCTGGAAGCGCAGTCCGCCAACCACAGCAAGGATGTCTTCCTGGCGATGCTCTCCCACGAGTTGCGCACGCCGCTCAGCGCGATCCTCGGCTGGGCCACGGTGCTGCGCACGAACGGCAAGGTTCTCGACGAAGAAGTTCTGCACGGCCTGCGGGTCATCGAGCGCAACGCGCGGACGCAGGCGCGGCTCATCGAGGACGTGCTCGATGTGGCCCGCATCACGTCGGGGAAGTTCCTGCTCGACACGCGACCGCTCGATTGGACGGCGCTCGTCCTCGCCGCGATGGAGACCGTGCGTCCGTCGGCCGACGCGCGGAAGATCCAGCTGGTCGCGTCGGTCGGCCCGGACGTGCTGGGCAACGTCTGGGTGCTCGGCGATCCGCAGCGACTCCAGCAAGCGATCTCCAACCTGCTCACGAACGCCTTGAAGTTCACAGCCGCAGGCGGCCGGGTGAGCATGCGCGTGGAGCACGTGGCCGGCGCTCGCATCGGTCTGGCGCGCGTCTCGGTGCAGGACACGGGCAAAGGCATCGATCCCGCGTTCCTCCCGCGCCTTTTCGAAGCGTTCGAGCAGGCCGGCGAAGGAACGACGCGGTCGTACGGCGGCCTCGGCCTCGGGCTTTCGATCGTGCGTCACATCGTCGACGCGCACGGCGGTACGGTGCGCGCGGAGAGTCCGGGCGAGGGCCTGGGCGCGACGTTCACGATCGAACTGCCCGCGCTGGCCGAGCCCGTGGAATCGATGCCGAGCCTGGCGCCGGCGGAAGCGACTCCTCCGCGTCTGGACGGCGCGCGCGTGCTCGTCGTGGACGACGAGGAGGACGCGCGGATGCTGGCCGGCACGGTGCTCGAGTCGGCCGGAGCGCGGGTCGTCCTGGCTGCCTCGGCGGACGAGGGCTACCGGCTCGCGCACGATGCCTTCGACGGCGCCGGGCCGACGGTCGTGGTCAGCGACATCGGCATGCCAATCGAAGACGGCTACTCGTTCCTGCGTCGTTTGCGCGCGAGCGGGCGCGCGGACTCGCTGCCCGCGGTGGCGGTCACCGCGTTCGCGGCGCCGGAGGACAAGCAACGCGCGCTCCAGGCGGGATTCCAGGTGCACCTGGCGAAGCCGTTCGGTCCGGGCGCGCTGATCACGGCTATTGCGGGACTCCAGAAGCCGTAGATCGTGTGAAGCTCCGCCGCTAGGAGGCGGTTGAACCAGTCAGGTCGCCCGACGCTACGTGCCCAAGCGCTGCGAGGAGGCCGACGGAACGACGGCGGAGGCGGCCTTCCTGGCCGCTAGCTCGGCGTGACGAGGTCGACGAAGCAGCGCGACGGCACGTAGCGTCAGGCGAACCGACTGGTTCACGGGCGGCTAAGGCGTCAGCAGGGCGCGCGATTTCCAGAGCGGATACGGCGTCCCCGACGCCGCGTGAGCCATGTGGGCCAGCATCACGAGAAGTGCGCACGACGCGACCACGACGACGATGTGCCAGGCTTCGGGCATCGAGCCCAGCGAGACGATGAGCGTCGTCGCTCCTGCCGGCGGATGCGGCGCGTCGAGCAGCAGCATGAGCAACGTCGTGAAGCCCAACGAGATCGACGTGGCCAGGATGTGCGGCAGCCCGAAGAGGTGCGACAGCGTCGCGCCCGTGGGATCGACGGAGCACGCGCGGATGCAGATCCAGCCTGTCGCCGCGCCGACGAACTGAGCCAGGATCACGTTGCGCGGCGCCGCAGCCGGCGAATGCGGGACCGCGAACACGATGAAAGCCGACGCGCCCAGCGCGGGGAAGAGGAACGGCATGCCGGTTTTCCACGCGATCGCGCCGACGAGCGCGGCCGCGATCGTGGCGAAGACGGCGGCGCGCACGGAGCGCGCCCAGGGCGGTCGGGGGGGCGTCATGGAGAGCTGCTGCGCGCGAGCGGAGCGGCGTAGCGTAATCGACGCGCGTCCTGTGCGCAGCGCTCTCACGCGTGAGGGAATCCGGATGCTCCTCGCTCCGGGTTCGCGCTGGCCTGGAGAACCGACGGCGGGTACAGGAGCGCACCCAAGGAGATTCCCATGAGCTACGTCGACGGATTCCTGCTGGCTGTCCCCAAGAAGAACTTGAAGGCCTACGCCTCGATGTCCAAGCGCGCGGGCAAGGTCTGGCGCAAGCTCGGCGCCGTCGAGTACCGCGAGTGCGCGCTCGACGACGCGAAGGCCAAGGGCTGCGTCGCCTTCCCGAAGGGCGCGAAGGCGAAGAACGACGAGACCGTCATCTTTTCCTGGATCGTCTACGAGTCGAAGGCTCAGCGCACGAAGATCCTGAAGAGCGTCATGAAGGACCCCGGCATCCTGGCGATGGTGCAGAGCGAGGCGTGCCCCTACGATCCGAAGCGGATGATGTACGGCGGCTTCAAGATCATCGTCGACATGTGAGCCGCGCGCTGGAGAGGGACGCGCTGTGCGTGAGCGCGCATCCCGCTGACAGCGCTGCGCGCGCTGTCGCCCGAGGCCGTGTCCGCTGCGGACTTGGCTGAGCTATGTGGCCGAGCTATGTGGCCGTGGACCTTCCAGCGTGGCTACTGGAGCAAGCCATCGCTCCTGCAACTGCAGGGCTTGCCGCTCCCGAGGTCGTGAGCGGTGCCGGGTCCCGCGACTGGGCTCCGGGACGATGTCGCGGAGCGCGCCGCCTTCCGTCTGCAGAACTGACGAAGTCGTGGTTCGTTCCCCGCGGCATCAGCTCCCAGACACGCGGGAACGGTCGCGGGCGCGGCGACGTAACGCTTCGGCTAGTCCTCGATCGACGTTCCGGAACTCGATCCACGCCCCATCGCTCTGCAGGCAGATCTCGCCCGCGATCACCTGGCACCAGCTGGCTAGGGAACGAACGTCGTCCTGATCGCCCCCGACCTGGTCGAGGTGTTCCCGACGCGGCCTCCGGGAACGAGGCGCTGCGTGAACTCGCGGTTGTCATCCGCGGTCGGATTGAGAACGCGTGAGCCACTCGAGCTCACGCCCGCTCAGCGCCTCCCGGAGCTGTTCCGCGGCGCGTAGCGCGTGAATTCCGCGTGGACTTCTGGGTCAGGTCCGGACGTCGGCGTCGTAACGCGTCGAGCCGCCTCGGTGGAGGAGCTGCCCGATCCGCGGCACGCGCGCTGCGGCACGAGCGCTGCGGCACGAGAGCTGCGGCACGAGAGCTGCGACACGAGAGCTGCGACACGAGAGCTGCGACACGAGAGCTGCGACACGAGAGCTGCGACACGAGAGCTGCG
>Ga0105044_10008537_pt1 | contig 14059 bp, 12 predicted proteins | sample MAT01_FD_78092 | JGI IMG/M metagenome (GOLD analysis project Ga0105044, IMG submission 78092) | Freshwater microbial communities from Lake Fryxell liftoff mats and glacier meltwater in Antarctica - MAT-01 | ecosystem: Environmental > Aquatic > Freshwater > Ice > Liftoff microbial mat | place...
CAGGGCGCGGCGAGGTGCCAGAGCGTTTTCAGCGACGAGAGGTCGTACCCAGCCTTCACCTCGTCGGGCAGGCGCCAGATGCGGCCCATCATGGTCGGCACCATGTAGACCCAGGTGATCTGGTGCTGGTCGATGAGGCGGAGCGTTTTCTCGGCATCGAATTTCGGCATGACGACAACGCTGGCCCCGACCTCGAGCGCCGCAAAGGTCGTGATGAGCGGGCCGTTGTGATAGAGTGGCCCCGGCATGAGCACGCGGTCGTTCGCGCCGATGCGCCAGACTATCCCCATCAGCCCGGTCGACGCCGATGTGGCACCCGATACAATGAGCTTGGGCCGCCCGGTCGACCCGCCTGAGGTCGGCGCTTTCCAGCTTGGCGAGAAGATATCCGGCAGGTCGCTGTCGTCGGTTGAGAGCGCCAGCAGATCGTCAATGCCGAGCGAAGGGCGGCCGGTGTCGAACGGCGCACCGATGATGATGGGGCCGCTAGCGAGATCGGCGATCGCTCTTAGCTCGGCTTCCGGCAGGCGCGAGGAGACGGGCTGCGGCGTCGCGCCCATTTTCCAGAGGCCATAGCAGATTTCGATGAAGCCGATGCCGTTGGGCAGCGCGATGGTGATGAGATCGCCTTGGCCGACGCCCTTGGCGGTAAGCGCGCGGGCGAGGCGGTTGGAGCGGCGGTGAAGCGCGCCCCAAGAGATCGTCTCATCCTCAAAGATGACGGCGATCTCGTCGGGCTTGAGCGCCGCAATACGGCCAAGCTGAGCACCGAGTGACACGAGCTTTTCAGGATGCGCCGCAGCCTCGGCGGCGCGCGCCAGATAGGCCGCGATCATCGCGTCGGTCGCCGCCGCCGGATTGGATTTCAATGACATGTCCGCCCTTCGAATTTTCTTATGGCGGAAACTTATGGGGGCGCGGTGCGGTACGCTACCCGCCCCGGACGAAATCAGCCGTTGGTAGCGAGATGGCGCTCAATCCGGCGGTCGGGCACCAGCCAGATCAGTGCGACGAGGATGTAGGTCGCTATCGCCGCCCAGGGGGTGACGAAGGCGAGGGCGATGCCGATTACGTAGAGCAGCGGCGACAGCTTTCCCTTCAGATCGCGGCCCACTGCCGTCTTCAGCGCGGCGTCGCTCTGGGCGCGGATCGTGACGATCTGCAGGATGTAGTAGGCGATCCCCGGTAGCAGCAGGGTCACGCCGTAGAGCGCGACCGGTGCGGTCGCCGCATGTGTCTCATCCATCCAGGCCGTCGTGAAGGGGATGATCGACAGCGTGAACAGTAGAGCGAGGTTCGCCCACAGCATGGCGCCATTCACCCGCTCGACCAGCTGGAACATGTGGTGATGGTTGTTCCAGTAGATGCCGATGTAGATGAACGAGAGGACGTAAGACAGGAAGATGGGGAGCATCTCGCTGAGCGCCTCGAAGGTCGCTTCATGCGGCGCTTTCAACTCCAGCACCATGATGGTGATAACGATGGCGAGGACGCCGTCGGTGAAGGCGAGAAGCCGTTCCTTGCCCATATTGTCAGCCTTTCAGCGTGCGGCGCCAGGGCCAGTCGATGACGGTTCCAGCATAGAGCGCCCACCATACGGCGACCGGCTGAAGCGGCAAGCGTGGGACGTGATACCAGAGCTTCGCGTAGTCGTGGTCGGCGATGATGTCGTTCCATGCATGCTGGAGGTTGGCGGGGTATACGCAGACCGCATAGGCCGCGAGCATCACGCCCGCCCACCATCTGAGGCGTGGGATGTAGAGAGACACCGCGCCGAGCAGTTCGCAGATGCCGGTGAAGATGACGACTTCATGCGGATAGGGCACGAAGCTCGGCATGACCGGCAGGAAGACCGCCGGGTAGACGCAGTGGATGACGCCCGCGACCAGATAGAAGATGGCGATGATCGCCCGGAAGATCTCGCGGTGCCGGTCCAGGGGTCCGGCACCGCGTGTCACGCTCAGAACGCTTCGGCGTCGAGGGCCATCAGCGGAGCGGCACCGGTCTTCAGCTTGGCGAGATGCGCGCCCGCATCGGGCAGCATGCGCTCGACGAAGTAGCGGCCGGTGATGAGCTTATTGGTGAAGAAGGCGTCATTGTCGTTCGACGACTTCGTGAGCGCCACGTCGGCCATGCGCGCCCAGGAATAGGCGAGCGCGGTGAGGCCAAAGAGATAGAGATAGTCCATCGAGCCCGCGCCGGCGTTGTCCGGGTTGGTGAGGCCGTTATTCATCAGCCAGGTCGTGCCCTCTTCCAGCTTTGCGCGAGCGTCTTTCAGGCCGGCGATGAAGGGCTCGAGCCCCGCGATGTCTTTCTTCTCGGCGATGAAGTCGTCGAGCAGTTTGAACCATGCGAAGACCGCGCGGCCGCCATTGGTAGCGAGCTTGCGGCCGACGAGATCAAGCGCCTGCACGCCGTTGGCCCCTTCATAGATCATGGCGATGCGGGCATCGCGCACGAACTGTTCGGCACCCCATTCGGCGATATAGCCGTGGCCACCATAGACCTGCTGCGCGTCGGTGGCGTTGGCGTAGCCCTTGTCGGTGAAATAGCCCTTCAGCACGGGTGTGAGGATGCTCATCATATCGTCACCGAAGGCGCGCGCACCTTCATCATCGGACTTGTGGGAAAGGTCGCCCTGCAGCGCGGTCCACATCATCAGCAGGCGCGCGCCTTCGTTGAACGCCTTGATGTTCATCAGCACGCGGCGGATGTCGGGGTGGACGATGATCGGGTCGGCAGGCTTCTCCGGTGCCTTCGGCCCGGTGAGCGAGCGACCCTGCAGACGGTCCTTCGCGTAGTTGACGGCGTTCTGATAAGCCACTTCGCTCTGCGAGAGGCCCTGAATGGCGACGCCGAGACGGGCCTCGTTCATCATCGTGAACATGGCGCGCATGCCCTTATGGGCTTCGCCGATGAGATAACCGACCGCGCCGTCATAGTTGAGGACGCAGGTCGAATTGCCGTGAATCCCCATCTTGTGCTCGATCGAGCCGCAGACGACAGCATTGCGCGCGCCCAGCACACCGTCCGCACCGACCATGAATTTCGGCACGATGAAGAGCGAGACGCCCTTGATGCCGGCAGGCGTATCGGGGCCGGCGATCCTGGCCAGCACCAGATGAACGATGTTCTCCGACATGTCGTGTTCGCCGGCCGAGATGAAGATCTTGGTCCCCGAAATCTTGTAGGTGCCGTCGCCCTGCGGCTCTGCCTTGGTCCGCATGAGCCCTAGATCGGTGCCGCAATGCGGCTCGGTCAGGTTCATCGTGCCGGTCCAGACGCCTTCGACCATTTTCGGCAGGAACATCTGGCGCTGTTCGTCGGTGCCGTGGACGTGGATCGCTGAATAGGCACCATGCGACAAGCCGGGATACATCGTGAAGGCCATATTGGCGGCACAGACGATCTCATTCGTCGCCGAGCCAATGACGTGCGGCAGCCCCTGTCCGCCGTAAGCGGGGTCCGAGGTGAGGCCGCCCCAGCCGCCGTCTGTGAATTGCTTGTAGGCTTCCTTGAAGCCCTTGGGCGTGGTGACGCTGCCGTCGGGATGCCGGGTGCAGCCTTCCTGATCGCCGGAAAGATTGATCGGCTGGAGCACTTCCTCGGCCAGCTGCGCCGCGCCATCAAGGATCGCGTCGATTAGATCGGGCGTCGCGTCGGAGAAGCCGTCGAGGTTGGAATAGTTCTGCACCTGAAGCACGTCGTTCAGGATGAAGCGATAGTCGCGCAGCGGCGCCTTGTAGGTCGGCATGTCTCACTCCCCGGCGCCCGCAGCGGCGCTCCCCGGACTGTTTAGTTGAATTCTTTCAAGACAGGAAACATTTGGGCGCGTCGATGCATACCCGCCGCAGAGTCCCGTTCAATCCAGCAAGGCTCGAACCCTTTGACGAAGGATCGGGACGACGGTCTCGCCGAACCACGGGTTTTTCGTCATCCAGATTGTACTGCGCCAGGATGGGTGAGGCAGCGGCAGATAGGCGGGCAGGTAGCTTTCACAGCGGCGGACGGTCTCTGTCAGCGTCTTGGCGGCCTGCGCCCCGAGATAGTTCTGTTGCGCGTAGCTTCCCACCAAGAGGGTCAGTTGGCGTTCCGGCAGGGCCGCGAGAACGCGCGCGTGCCAAAGCGGCGCGCATTCCGGCCTTGGCGGCAGGTCGCCGCTGGCACCTTTCCCAGGATAGCAGAACCCCATCGGGACAAGCGCCACGCATGAGCCATCATAGAATTCGGCCTCGGTGAGGCCGGTCCATGCGCGCAGGCGGTCACCACTGTCGTCGCGCCAGGGAATGCCGCTTTCATGCACCCGTGCTCCGGGAGCCTGGCCGATGATGACAAGGCGCGCTTTCGCCCCGAACTGAACAACCGGCCTCGGCCCGGCGGCGAGCGCCGGCGCACACAGCGTGCAGGCCCGGATTTCACGGGCGAGCGCTATGGCGGATTGTGGACGGCTTGGCAGATCGAGGCGTCCCGTTGCGGCCGCAGCCGAGGATTTAGGTGCCGGTGCGCGGCATCACGCCGAAGCCGACAAGATTCAGCGACTTGTCGCGGGCTTCGGCTTCTTCTCCGGTCTTGATGCGCTCGTCCATCCACGAGATCGAGTGCTTGAGGCCCTCGATGGAGGCGTCGATGTCGATGCGCTGCTGCTCGAGTGCTGTGATGCGGTCGGAGAATTTCTTGCGGCTGACCTTGAGCTGGGTCACCTGGCCATCGCCGATGTCGTAGAGGTCGAGCATTTCGCGGATCTCGGCGAGCGAGAAGCCGACGCGCTTGCCCTGCACGATGAGACCGAGGCGGGCGCGATCGCGGCCCGAGAAGATACGGGTCTGACCCTGACGGGCCGGGGCGATCATGCCTTCCGATTCATAGAAACGGATGGCACGCGGGGTGATCTGATATTCGCGCGCGAGTTCGCTGATCGAGAAACTGGTCTTCATGGCTTGCTCCCTCCGACGATTTTACGCCTCGGTGTTTTCCACCCTTGGGAGCTTTGTACAGTTCCTTGACGTAAGCGGCAACGTCAATTTTGAGCAAGTTTACGTTAACGTCAATCCCGCTTAGGCTTGGGCTTCTTGGCCTTGGCTTTGGGTGCTTTGAGGGTGACATCGATCTGAACCTCCGGCGCGTCGGCCGCCGACTCCAGAATAGGCTCCGGATTGGCGAGCGGCCCCTCGGCGGCGTCTTCTCTGGCCTGCGCAGCGTCGGCCAGCGGCGACACGACCGCCAGCGGCGCGGCACCATGCGCCTTCCGGTAGTGCAGAATAACCGACGGGATGAGGGCGATCTCGACCTCGATCTCGTCGAACGCCATGCCGACGAAATTGGTCGCCCGTTGGATCGAGCGGACATTATGCAGCCGCTCGATCAGCTGGCGTGTGAACCACTTGCCTTCGCAATCCTTAAGCAGTGCCGCCCGGACATCGTCGCTGATCTCGTCATCCAGCATCATGTGCAGCAGCACTTTGGGCGGCACCGAAAGGCCAAGCTCGATCTCGGAGACGCGGTAGCCGGCGCGTTCCACATAGGGCAGCGCCTCGTTGATGTTCCGCACCAACGCCTTCACCGCCTCGCTGGAGGCGGTGGCGATGGTCGCCGACGCGCTGCGGGCGATACCCGCAGTCGTTTCGCCGACCGACTTGCCGACCTTGGCGAAGGCGGCGCCGGTTTGGCTGCGCACCTCGTCGAAATGCGAGACAGTGTGCTTGGCCATGCTGGCGCTTTCATTGACCCCGTCGCGCGCCACATGGACGGTTTCGCGCGCCACCTCCGCCGTGACATGGCCGACCTTGGCGGCAGCATCGGCGGTAGCGTGCGCGACCTTCTTGGCCGTGGAGGACATGCGCGACCAGAAGCCGCTCTTGGCCGCCCCCTCAGGCGGCGTCGCTTCGAGCGGCGGCTCGGTGGGCGTTTCGTCCGGCGCGGGCGGTGTCTCGCCCGGATCGACCGGTGGCTCTTCAATCGGCGGGGGGGCTTGATCGGGCGGATGGCTCATGGGCTGCACTCAAACGCTGAAACGGCCTTGATGGCGCTGTGGCGAGAGGTCACATTCTAATCTTATGTCGCACGGTGACCTCACCCCCAATCGCGCCCAGCATCCGATCCGCGCCTATCGCGACTTCTGGCCGTTCTATCTGCAGGAGCACGGCAGACGCGAAACGCGGGCGATGCATTATGCCGGCAGCGCGCTGGCGATCGCCTCGATTGGGGCGGGAATTTTCGTTTCGCCCTGGTTCTATATCGGTGCGGCGATCGGCGGTTACGGCTTCGCCTGGGTCAGCCATTTTTTCATCGAGCACAACCGCCCGGCGACCTTTACCTACCCCGCCTGGTCGCTGGTCAGCGACTTTCGCATGGCCGGTTTGTGGTTCGTGGGGCGTCTCAGGCCGCATCTGAAGGCCGCCGGAGTTCTTTAGCCGGGCCCGGTTTTCGGCAAAATCTTCATCTTTCCTAAGCTCACGGTCACCAAGGTTAACGCAAGGCGTTAACCTTTAACCTGTCATTAACGCCAAACGTCCCAACGTGGCACGGCCAGAGGAGGTTTGGCGCGGGAGCGATTCGTCGCGGCCCTGCCCGCACCGCCGCTGGGGAGTTCAAGGTTAACCACTGTTACCGGATGGGTCCGGGTTAAGGCCAAGCATGAGATCGCGCGTTCCATGGAACGTGTCGGGTATTCCGCCAGAGCTTCGGGAGGCTGCGCGCCGCGCAGCTGAACAGGCAGGCGTGCCTCTCAATGAATGGCTGGAGACCCTCATCGCGGAACGCACGGGGGGCGGCGCACCGGTTTTCGGGGCACCGCCGGATCAGGGAGCCGGCGAAATGAGCGCGGGATCGTATTTGCGCCGTGACGAGAACGGGTACGGATATTCGCGGGTGCCGGGCAATCGCCCGCGTGAGACCGCCGTATCCGGTTACGGAGCGCCTTATGGCGGTGAACCCGGTGGGGCCTTTGGCGATCTCCACCGCCGGATCGAAGACGCCGAACGGCGTCAATACGCAGCCGTCGAACAGCTCGACAAGGCGGTCGCCGCCGTCGCCGACCGACTGGAATCGGCCGACCGGCTGAAGAACGCCGCCGACAGCGCGATGCGCGCTGCGGCCGAAGCCTTCGACGCCTCGACGAGAGAACAGACCCATGCCTTCGAGAGCCTTGAGCGCTCGGTCGGCGGCATGATGCAGAAGCTGGAAGACGCCGCCCGCAAGGCCGACGCTGCCAGCGACATCGTCCCTGCCTTCCAGAAGGCGATCAGTGAACTGAAAGATCGCATTGATGGCGCCGCCAGCCGCGCCTCGGCGACCGATGGCGATCTGGAGAAGGCGATCACCACGCTGACCCAGCGCCTCTCGACGCTGGAGCAGACGCAAGGAACCTCTGTCGATTCAACCTTCACCGAAATCAAGCGCCAACTCGCCGCCGCAGAACAACGCGCGCTGGAGTCGGCCAACGCCGTCACCTCGTCCTTCGCCGCGCTATCGGGCCGCCTCAACGGTCTCGATGAACGTCATGGCCTGATCGGTCAGGACAGCGGCCGTTCGCGCGAGATCATGTCAGGGCTCGACGCCCAGGTCGCGCATCTGCGGGGTCAGGCCTCCGCCGCCGAAGCCCGCGCCAATGAAACCGCGCGCGATCTCGCGACCGGCCTTGGCCAGATCGCAGAACGCCTCGCTGCCTTTGAAGGCCGCACCGCGCTTTCGGCTGCTGAAGCCGACCGCGCGCGCGGGGCTTTCGACTCGTTCGAAGCCTCGATCGCCTCGCTGAAAGCGCAGGCCGCACAGTCAGAGTCGCGCGCGAATGAGACCTCGACCGCCGTCAACGCCTCGCTCGCCGCCATTGCCGAGCGCCTCGCCGGTTTTGAAGAGCGTCAGACCTCCGCCGCCCGCGAGCTGAAAAAGTCGGTCGATGACACCTCTGCCCTCCACGCGGGCGAGATCAAGACGTTGCTGCAGCGCCTCAACGATCTCGATCAGCGCCAGGGCGGCGCCCAGCGCGAATCCGAAATGGCGCTCGCCAAGGTCACCGGCCGTCAGGACGGTGAATACCGCGCCATGGCCGATCGCCTCGGCGCGCTCGAAGCCCGCAACGCGGAAACCGCGCGCAATCTCAAGGACACGCTGGTGAAGCTGGTCCAGCGCTGGGAAGAGCGTTCGTCCGATCCGCAAATGTCGCGGGCCCAGGAAGATGCCACGACCGCGCATGCCTCGACGCTGCTCAGCCACTCCAACCTCTTCAAGACGCATGACGACGCGCTGAAGGCGCTTGAGACCCGCACACGCCAGCAGGATGGCCGCCTCGGCGCGCTCGACGATGCGCTGCGCGCCGCCGACAGCCGTCTCGCCGATGCCGAGCAGCGTCTCGCCGCCCGCATCCAGGAAGGCATCGCCGGCCACGCCGTGACGGTCGCCGACCATGCCCGCCGGATCGAGCATCTGGAAACCCGCGGCGGCGAACCGGCCTCGTTCGCCTCCGATCCCGACTTCGACCTGCTGCGCGTCGGCGTTGCCGACTCGGCCGCCGGTCTTGCCGTCCAGACCCAGCGCCTAGATTCGCTGGGCGAAGAACTGGCCGCCGTCCGCGCCCTGGCCGACAGCGCCGCCAATGCCAATGCCGACCTTATTCGCCGCCTCGAAAGCGGCGAGGGAATCGAAAGCACCCCGGATACCGAGACTGTAACGCGCGTCGCCTCGATGGAGCAGAACCTCCAGACCCTCGCAGTGCAGATCGGCCATGCCGAGCGCCGCCAGGGCGAAGCCGCCTCGACCGTGGAGCAGGCGCTGCGCGGCGTCGGCCAGCGCGTCGAAGCCAGCGAGAAGCGTCAGCGCGACACGCTTACCGCGCTGCAGGGCCAGCTCGAATTCGCGCTGCGCCGTCTCGAAGCGCTGGAGCAGGCGCCGGCCCAGTTCGCCGACGAGGTGCAGACCTCGCGCTTCGACGATCGCGCGCCGGAGCCGATGGCCCCACCGGTGATGGAGCCCGTCGCGCCGCCGGTTGCGCCTGCTTTTGAAGCCCCGGCCTTTGCCGCCGAAGACGATCTGCCGTTCGACGACGAAGACGATCTGCCGCCCTTCGAAGATACCGACGAGGCCGACTTCGCCTCGTTGACTGCCGACGAGGTCTATCGTGCCCCTGCGGCCGAGCAGACCGACGAGGTGGAAGCCGCCATCGCCGAAGTGCTGGGCCGTCCCGACGAGCCGCCGACGCGCAAGACCGACGATTTCCTTGCCGCTGCACGCCGTGCCGCCCAGGCCGCCGCCGCCGCCGAGGCCGACGCCATCGCCGCCAAGGGCAACCGGAAGGGCCGCACGCGCCGCGAGAACGCCGTCTATGACGCAAGCCCGGCTCAGGGCACCAACTGGATGAGAATCGGCGCGCTGCTGCTCGGCATTCTGGTGCTGGCCGCTGGGCTCTACTTCTTCGTCGTGAAGCCCAAGCAGGCCGCCCCCGTGGCCCCTGCAGGAACCGAAGAGCCCGCAACGCCGCCCGCCGCCGAAGCGCCGTTCGAAGAGCTGCCGCCGCCGCCGGCCATGGAAGGCGACCCCGCCGCCCAGCCCGAAGGCGTGGCCCCGGCCGAAACGCCTGCTGCCATGCCGGGCGAAGAGCCTGCCGCCGGTCCGGCTCCGGGCGCGCCGGAAGCCGCTCCTGAAGCCACGCCCGCTCCTGAAGCTGCCGCCGAGCCCACCGACCCGATGGCCAAGCTGACAGCCGATGCCGAAGGCGGCGACCCGCGCGCCCAGTTCGAACTTGGCCTGCGCTATGCCGATGGCGAAGGCGTCAAGAAGAGCCCCAAGGAAGCCGCCAAATGGATGCTGCGCGCCGCCCAAGCCGGCCTGCCGCCCGCCCAGTACCGCATGGGCGTGCTCTATGAGCGCGGCCTCGGCGTGCCGCGTGATCTCGGCCAGGCCTCGATCTGGTACGAGCGCGCCGCCAATGCCGGCAACCGCAAGGCCATGTACAACCTCGCCGTCATCATGGCGGACGGCTCGTCCGGCCAGCCCGACTACAAGGTCGCGGCCAAGTGGTTCCTCGCCGCCGCCGAACTCGGCCTTAAGGACTCGCAGTTCAACATCGCGATCCTCTACGAGCGCGGTCTGGGCGTCGATGTGAACCTGGTCGAAGCCTATAAATGGTACACTGCCGCCGGTATTCAGGGTGATAGCGATGCCGCTGCCCGCGCCGCGGCTCTCGAAGGCCGGATGCCCGAAGGCGACGTCAAACAGGCCAAGGAGGCGGTCGCCGCCTTCCAGCCTAAGGCCATGAACGCCGCCGCCAACGATGTTCCGTCACTGAAGTAACAATCGGTGACGGCCTGAATGGGTGTGATTTCGAGGCGCGCCGTTCTAGGAACGGCGCGCCTCATCATTTGATAAGACGCCGGGTGCATGATCGCCGCCCGGCGTTCCGATCGGTCCGATGCAAATCTATCTTCCCATCGCAGAGATGTCGGTCAGCATTTGGCTGATCCTTGCGATGGGCGGCGCGGTCGGCTTCGTGACCGGGATGTTCGGGGTCGGCGGCGGCTTTCTGATGACGCCGTTCCTGATTTTCACCGGCATTTCGCCCGCCGTCGCCGTCGCGACCGGGGCGAGCCAGATCGTTGCCTCTTCGGTTTCAGGCGTTGCGGCGCAGGCGGGCCGCAAGTCGGTCGACTTCAAGATGGGCGTTGTGCTGGTGGCCGGGGGTATTCCCGGCACGATCATCGGCGTCTGGATCGTCTCGCTGCTCAAGGCGAGCGGCCAGATCGATCTGGTCATCAAGCTCGCCTATGTCGGGCTGCTCGGCTCGATCGGCCTGTTGATGCTGAGCGAGGCCGTTCGCACGCTGCTCCGCGCCCGCAAGGCGCTTCCCGCCAAGGCTAGGGTGACCCAGCATTATTGGGTCCACGGCCTGCCGTTCAAACTGCGCTTCCGGGTTTCAAAGCTCTACATCTCGGCGCTGCCGCCTTTGGGCCTTGGATTCCTCTCCGGTTTTCTCTCGGGTATCATGGGCATCGGCGGCGGCTTCATCATGGTCCCGGCCATGATCTACATTCTGCGCATGCCGGCCTCGGCGGTGATCGGCACCGCGCTCTTCCAGGTGCTCTGCATCACCGCGCTGACCACCTTCCTGCACGCCTGGATCAACCAGACCGTCGACATCATCCTGGCGCTCATCCTGATGGCCGGCGGGGTGATCGGCGTCCAATACGGCGCTCGGGTCGGCGCGCGGATCCGCTCCGACTATCTGCGATTGATGATCTCGCTGCTCATCGTTTCGATGGCGCTGCGTCTGGCGGTCGAGCTGGTGACGCCGCCGGCCGACCTCTACGAAATCGCGCCGGTCGGGGAGACAGGCTAATGCGCCGCCTCGCGCTGATCCTCCTGGCCCTCATCGGTCCTGTCGCCGCGCAGGATGACGGGCAGGAGGAATCGCTGGTCGCTGCTCTGACGCAGGACGTCGTCCACATTACCTCCAACTTCACCGGGGCCGAGTTCGTCGTTTACGGGGCCATCGAGGCACGCGACGCCTTTATCGGTGCGTCCGAGCGCGACATCGTCATCATCGTGCGCGGCCCCGAAGTGCCGACCACGGTGCGCAAGCGTGGGCGTGTCTCGGGCATCTGGCTGAACACGGATGCGGCAACTTTCGACAACGTTCCGGGCTTTTACTATCTCGCCAGCACCGCGCCGCTCGACGCCATCGCCGCCCCTGCCGTGCTGAAGCGTAAGAACATCGGCCTCGCCAACCAGAACTGGACCGGTCCCAAGCGCCGCGACATCGGCGAGTTCCAGAAGGCGCTGATCCGCAGCCGCACCGCCGATCATCTGTTTGTCGAGGAAGAGGGTTCGGTCGAGATGAACGGCGCGGCGCTGTTCCAGACGCGCATCGTCATGCCGGCCAATGTGCCGGTCGGCGATTACCGGGTTGAGGCCTATCTCTTCCGCAACGGGCAAGAGATCAGCGTCTATTCCGCGACGCTGGTGATCGACAAATTGGGCATCGAGCGCACGGTCTATAATTTCGCAACCCAGCGCAGCCTGTTCTATGCGCTGGCCGCTATCGTGATCGCCGTGCTGATGGGCCTCGGCGCGGCGTTCGTCTTCCGCGAGAAGGAATAGCTGGGGTTGGATGGCTTTGAGCGGCCTGAAGGAGCTTGATATGATTGCGCTCGCCGCGTATCGCCAACTGATCAATCGCGCTCCGACTGCCAAGAGCGAACTGATAAGTCTTGCGAGGACCTGATGCGAGCCCGGCTGTCCTTGATCGTGCTCATATGCGGATTTCTCTCAGGTCTTTCGGCCTTCGCGAATGCAGATCCCTTCGCCGATCTGCGAACTGCTTATGCGGCGCGAGATGCTTCTGCCGCTGCGGCGGCTTACGCGCCGGACGGGATTGTCAACTATCGCTATGACGGTGCCCCAGAAGAAATTTATCACGGCCACGCGGCAATCGAGTAGTCGTTCCGCGATCTCTTCGCCCGATTCCCCGACGACGCGAAGATTGATCTGAACTTCCGTGTGAGTGAACGCACCGGGCAGATCGTGCGCGGCGTCTATCGGCTCAGGTTCAGCCCGAATCTGGTCGATTTCGGAACCTTTGAAGTGACGTTGAATGCCGAAGGAAAATTCCAGATCGACACGAGCGGCAGCGCGACCATTGAGGACTTCGAGGAGATCGCCGGGCCGGATCTCTTGGATGCAGCTGACGACACACTTGATTCCGATTACTACGGTCGCCTAACCGGTCGCTACACCTTGCCAGACGGATGCAAGGTAGTGGTGACGAGGTCAGTTGTGCGGCTATTCATCCGAAATAGCTGCACCCAAAGCTGGCGCGGTCTTGTTCGCGACAATGCGCTGTACTGGCGGGCTGGCGAAAAGGTGTTGTCGGACGCTGTGTCCATGCATATCCGGTTCGCGCCGCCAGGCTCGAAATCGAGTCCGTCCATTGTTTTGACCTCAGGCGGTCGAGAGGTGAGTGCGCAGAGGTCCGATGTCTATCGTCGCGAGAGCGTGACATTTTCTGCATCCGACGGATCCACCTTTGCAGGCACGGTCTATATCCCTGAGGACGGAAACGCCCTGCATCCCGCAATGGTGATGATCCACGGATCGGGGCCGCAGGATCGCGACGGCTATGCCTCGATAATGGCCGTCATGGCCGATGAGCTGGCGGCGTCTGGCCGGGTTGTGCTGACCTATGACAAGAGAGGGGTCGGTGGATCGGCTGGCGACTGGTCGCGCGCGGGCTTCGATGTGCTGGGCGGCGACGCCGGCACCGGAATAGCCTTCCTCGCGACACTGCCCCAGGTCGATCCGTCTCGGATCGGGTTCGACGGGTCTAGCCAAGCCGGCTGGGTGGCTGCTGCTGCCATCGCCGGTGGGGTTACGGCGCATGACGTATTTCTGCTTGGCGCGGCTGGGACGGCGCTGACTGTCGAGGAGCAGAACCTCTACAATACTGAAGTTTTGATGCGCTGCGCCGGCATCGGCGCTGACGATATTGCGCTGGCACTGAGTCAGCAGCGCGCCTTCTTCGCCTTCCTGGCCGATCCGTCGAAAGCAACAGCACTCGATGACTTGACGCGCGCAGCGGCAACGCGCCCAGCACTTGCTGACTGGCTTTTCCCGGATTCATCATCGACGGATCGGTCAGCGGGCGCATGGTATGTCGTGCTCGATCCGCGCTTTGACCCGCTTCCAGTTTGGCGCGGCTATAATGGGCGCGCCCTGTTTGTCTTCAATGCCTATGATGACTCTACGCCAACCACCAAGGCTATCGGTCGACTCAAAGGCATGTCAGTCGAAAGCCGCCTTTTGGAGGACAGTCAGCATCTGGGTCTCAGGGCTGCCGATGTTTGCCACGCTGAACCGGGCGATGCCGACAGTTTTGCACCAGACTTCTTCAAGGCCCTTGACGACTTCGCACGCTAGCCCGCCGATTTTAGCCGCTTGCTGGTGATCGCGTGCACCGCCCCTTTGCCCAGCATGAAGGCATGAAACTGCGGCGCAAAGAGATCGCGCAGCGCGGGATCGAACACGTCGAGCCCGCCAGCATAGGCGCCAAAGGCCGGCATCACGAGGCGCTCGC
>Ga0105044_10008538_pt1 | contig 14058 bp, 11 predicted proteins | sample MAT01_FD_78092 | JGI IMG/M metagenome (GOLD analysis project Ga0105044, IMG submission 78092) | Freshwater microbial communities from Lake Fryxell liftoff mats and glacier meltwater in Antarctica - MAT-01 | ecosystem: Environmental > Aquatic > Freshwater > Ice > Liftoff microbial mat | place...
CTGCCGGCGGCGACATCGATGGCCAGGGCAACCTGCAGGAACGCCCAGGCGGCCGCCACCTGCAACTGCTCGACCTCGCGCCATCCGCGACCGTGTGACTCGTGCGTGCCCTCAGCGGTGTAGCGGAGGTACTCGCGCACGAGATCCGGAAGGTCGGCAACGTGGTCGGCGAGCTCGGCGTACAACGCGATGTCGCTGATGGCTTGGTGGCCGGCGCCGGCCAGGTCGAGCCGCCAGGTCGGCTCACCGGCCAGCAGCGCCCACGGTCGATCCGCGTCGACTGTCGGCGGCGTGACCTGGTCCTGCTCGGAGACGATCAACAGCGTGGGGACGCTGACCCGGGCGAACAGCGCGTCACTCATCGACCGCGTGTATGCCTGAAAGCCGATGATCGCTCGCACCGCGGGGTGCGGATCGACTCCCCTGCTACCAGCAGCGATCGCAAACGCGGTGTACGCACCGTACGAGTGGCCCGCAAGTGCCACCCGATCGTGGTCGATCGCCGACGTGACGTCCGCCGGCACCGCCGGGTGCCCTTCCAGCAACGCGTTCAGAACCAGGTTCGCATCAGCGACGCGATTGACCTCATTGGTCCGGTCATCGGACTGTGTGCCAGTGAGCCAGTCGAACAGCGTGTCGCCCGGATGCTCTGGCGACACGACGATTGCGCCGCGAGCGGCGAGGGCCTCGCAGACCAGCGAGTACGAGATCCGCATTCCCGTGCGGCCATGCGACAGCAGGACGAGCGGAAACTGACCATGGAGCGCCGGTGCGTCGTGCTGCGCGGCGGCCCCAGCGAACGCGACGCCGGGGAACACTTCGTAGATCGACGGCTCGACATCGGACGGCACCGCCGGGTACCAGAGATCAACGGCGAGCGTTCGGCCATCCCGAGCCGGATCGACGAGCGAGATGGTTCGGCGGCCGACCGAGAAGTGCGGCGTCTCTAGCGGTGAGCCAGCGGACAATGTCGTCACGACTCGTCCGCCTCGGGTTCGTCATCGTCGGCAATCCCCAGCGCTGCCAGCCGTTCCAGCAGACCGTCGCGGATCGACACGCCAGGCTCGCGGGCCTTGTCGCCAGCGATGCGCCAGCCAAGCCGACTGGAGTACAGCAACGGCGGCTCCTTCAGCCGACCGGGCTGCACCGCCAGAACGCGGGCGAAGAACAGCACATGGTCGGCCATCTCTTTCGTGTCGAAAACGTCGCAGTGCAACCACGCGATCGCATTGCGAACGACGGGCAGCTGTGTGCCGGGAAACGTCACCAGGAACTCGTCTGCCAGGTAGCGGAACCTACGACCCGGATAGGAGAAGTACTGCCCGGCCGCAACCTGGTCGCCAGCGAGCACACTCACCGCGAACTGGCCGGTGGCCACCAGCAGCGGATACGTGTCGTGCTTCGGCGAGACGCTGGCCATCAGGATCGGTTCCTCGAAACTGACCTGGCTGACCCAGTGGCTGCAGTAGGCCCGGCTGACACCTTCGTAATGGGCACCGACCACCTGCACGCCGTGCATCATCTGCCCGAGGGAACGCTTGAGAACTTGGTCGATCATCAGTTCCAGTGTCGCAGCCAGCGGGCATGTTCTGCGCGCTCCTGCGCCAACTCTGGGTATGCGCCGCGCAATGTGGCCAGCACGCTCAGCGGACCCGGCTCGTCCATCGCGACCAGAATGTTCTTCAGATTGTTGAGCATGCGGAGGAGGATCGAGCGGGTGTGGGTGGGCTGTACGAAGCGCCGCTCCAGATCACCGGTCATACCGGTGATGCGCTGCCAGGCAGGTTCGAGTTCATCGGCGCTGTAACGCCGCCCGCCATGGAACGGGTCCGCGTACTCGCCGTTGCACATGATGAGGAAGTGGCCGGGCAGGCCGACTCCGTGAATCGGCACATCGAGCCGACGACCAACTTCAATTGCGCACACGCTGAGCGTGATGGGAATGCCCAGCCCGGTGGCAAGTACGCAGTGCAGATACGAGTTGGAAGGATCGCCGTAGTCGGCGCGGTTGCCCGCCAGCCGGCCCGACATGAAGAGCGCAGCGAGGATGGAGTCGAACGACGGAGCGCACTCATCGGCAAGGTGATCGAGGCCGACGATGGCCTGACCGACTATCGCTTCCGCCGTCTCGGCCGTCGCTGCGTGACCGGTGTCGAAGGCGGCGCCGATGAGGGCCGCCATCATGTCGAGATGGGACTCGGAGGCCGGCCGATTCACCAATTCTGCGAAGCGTGCCGCCGGATCCATGCCGTGAACGTACCGTCGGCTACGTTCGACGCCATGTTTCCTGGTGCGTTCCTGAACACTCATCCCGACAAGCCCGCCATCATCATGGGCGGCAGCGGCTTCACGCAGACCTTTGCTCAGCTCGATGCGGCAGCCAACCGGCTCAGTCATTTGCTGCGCGCTGCGGGCGTGCAACCCGGCGATCACGTGGCCATCTGCATGGAGAACCACGGCCGCTACATGGAGATCGTGTGGGGCTGTCACTACGCCGGCGCGGTGTACACGTGCACGTCCAGCCGGCTCACCAGCGGTGAGCTGAGCTACATCATCAATGACTGCGCAGCGAAGGTCTTCATCACCTCTCACTACAAGGCCGACCAGGCCACCGAGATCATTGCCACCACTCCCAACGTTGGCCTGCGGCTGATGGTCGACGGCGTCGTCGATGGCTACGACTCGTACGAGGCGGCTGTCGTCGATCAGCCTGCGACGCCCCTGCCCGGCGACCGCATCGCTGGCCTCGACATGCTGTACTCGTCGGGTACCACCGGCCAGCCCAAGGGCGTGTCGCGCGCGTTCGTGGAGTATCCGCTGGAGACCACCGCCAGCGGCGTCTCACCGTTGCTGACACTGCTGTTCGGTGTCACCGGCGACAGCGTCTACCTGTCCCCAGCGCCGTTCTACCACGCCGCCCCGCTGCGCTTCTGTATGGCCGCGCAGCAATTGGGCGCCACGGTCATCGCGATGGAACACTTCGACCCAGAGCAGTATTTGGCGATCGTGCAAGAGCATCACGCCACGGTCAGCCAGGTCGTGCCCACCATGTTCATCCGCATCCTCAAGCTGCCAGCGGAGGTGCGCGAGAAGTACGACGTGTCGTCGCTCGAATGCGTCATCCACGCTGCTGCTCCGTGCCCCGTGCCGGTGAAGCAGCAGATGATCGAGTGGTTCGGGCCGATCATTCACGAGTACTACGCCGGCACCGAGGGCAACGGATTCGTCTACTGCAACAGTCTGCAGTGGCTGGCGCACCCGGGCACCGTGGGCACCCCGATTGGTTGTGTGCTGCACATCTGCGGTGAGGAAGGCGAGGACCTGCCGCAGGGCGAATCGGGCACGGTGTACTTCGAAGGTGGCGCCCAGTTCGAATACCACAACGACGCCGAGAAGACGAAGAGTTCCCGCCACCCCAGCCAGCCGTGGAGCACGCTCGGCGATGTCGGCTACCTCGACGCCGACAACTTCCTGTACCTCACCGACCGCAAGGCATACATGATCATCTCGGGTGGTGTGAACATCTACCCGCAGGAGGCGGAGAACGTGTTGGTCACGCATCCAAAGGTCATCGACGTCGCTGTCTTCGGAGTTCCCAACGACGACTTCGGCGAAGAAGTGAAGGCCGTGGTGCAGCCGGTCACGATGCCCGCGTCCGACGAGGCGGCTGCAGCGTTGTCCAGGGAACTCATCGCCTACTGCCGTTCACAGTTGGCCGACGTGAAGTGCCCGCGCAGCATCGACTTCCGTGAGGAGCTCCCGCGTCACCCCACCGGCAAGCTGTACAAGCGGCTGTTGAAAGACGAGTACTGGAAGGCCGCCGGCCGCAGCATCTGAGCTGGGCCCCGGCACTCATGCGCGCAGAAGAGTGAACAGGTTCGAGCTGTGCCTCGATTCTGGGTGTCCCCAGTCCCGCGGAATCCGGGGGCAATTACACCCAGATTCCGGATTGAGACGATGCCTGCCCAGAAATCCCTTGCGCGCGCAAATGGGTGTGTTTCGTGTCAGCTGGCCGGGGGCTCAGTGGACGCTGGCGATGTGTAGGCGCTGCAACACGTCGGCCAGGCGCGTGCTCTCCACTCGACCGAAGACTGGCGCGGCGTCTCCGGCGACGACGTCGGCGAAGTGGCGCACCATGTCGGCGTAGGCGTCGCCGCCTTCACATGAGAGGGTCTCGACGGTGCCGTCGCGCCGGTCGAGGATCAGCTCGCTGGGTTCCAACGGACCAGGCGCATGCCAACCGGGAAGCGTCACGACGACCTCACTGCCGGTGACGGCCATCGAACGGTGCGCGGGCGCGTCGAAGGAGACCGCGAACGAACTGCCGAAGCCGGCACCCCAATCGACCCAGCCGGTCATCGCCACGTCGACGCCGGCCATGTTGCGGACTGCATTGGCCCCGACGACAACCGCATCGCGGCGGGCCATCAGCATGAACGGCGCGAGGCAATAGATGCCAACGTCGAACAGTGCACCTGCACCGCGCAGGTCGAGCCGATGGTCGCCACCTGCCATGTCAATCGGCCAGCTGAACGCAGCACGTCCGTTCTGTAGCCAACCCAGGTCGCCACTTCGCGCCAGCTGCAACAGACGGCGCGCACGTGGGTGGTGCGGCCACATGTATGCCTCGAGCAAGGTGAGGCCGGCCGTCTCGGCGTGATCGAAGACCTCGGCGGTGTCGGCCGGCGAGAGCGTCAGCGGCTTCTCGCACAGCACGTGCTTGCCCGCATCGAGCGCCTTGTGCGTCCACTCCGCATGGAGGTAGTTGGGCAGCGGGTTGTAGACCGCATCGACATCGTCGCGGGCCAACATCGCCTCGTACGGCGCAAGCGATTCGCCATCACGGCTGGGCTCGGCGACAACAGGGTGACCCGCGGCCATGAATGCGGGCAGCAGGCTCTTGCGGTAGATGTGGCTCGACCCGCCGAGGACTCCCCAACGCAGCGGTCGACCGGTCACGACGACAGCACGACCATGCGGATCTCGGTCATTTCCTTGACGCTGAATGCCGGCCCCTCACGGGTGTTGCCGCTGTCGCGCAGGCCACCATACGGCTGCTGGTCGGCGCGCCATGTGGGAACCTCGTTGACCAACACGCCACCAAAGTCCAGCGACTTGACGGCGAGCAGCGCCTTGGAAATGTCGGAGGTGAAGATGGCCGCCTGCAGGCCGAACTTGGTGTCGTTGGCCAACGCGATTGCTTCATCGAGCGTGTCGTACGCAGTCACCGCGACAACCGGGCCGAAGACCTCCTGCGAGCACACCTTCAGGTCTGGCGTCGCGTTGGCAATGACGGTCGGTAGCAACACGCCGTCGTCCGTGATCGACCCACCCGTCGCGACGGTGGCACCCGCAGCACGGGCTTCCTCCACCCACGATGCAACTCGGTCGCGCTCGCTGCGCGAGATCAGCGCCGAGACATCGGTGGCCTCATCCATCGGATCGCCCACCACCAAGGTGTTGACGTGCTCCACCAACGCCGCAGTGAACTCGTCGGCGATCGAGCGATGCACCAACACACGCTGGGTGCTGATGCAGCTCTGGCCGGCGTGGCTGAAACCAGCCATCTTGATCTTGGCGGCCGCGTTGCGCCAGTCGCCGTCGGCCTCGATGATGCACGGTGCGTTGTTGCCCAGCTCCAGCCCCACCCGCTTGCGCGGGGCACGCGCACGGATACCCCAACCGACCTCTGGCGAGCCGGTGAATGTGATGAGAGCAATGTCTGGGTGGTCAACGATCGCGTTGCCCACGGTGCCGCCACCGCCGGTGATGACATGCAGGTACTCGGCCGGCAAGCCGCATTCCTCGATCAGCATCTGGGCCAGCGCGATGCTGCTGAACGGCGTCTGGCTGGCCGGCTTGAGCACCACCGGGCAGCCTGCTGCGATGGCCGGGCCGACCTTGTGTACCACCAGGTTCAGCGGAAAGTTGAACGGCGCAATCGCACCAACGACGCCGATCGGGATGCGCAGCGTGAAGCCCAACTTGCCCTCGCCGGCGGGGATGGCATCGAGCGGAATCATCTCCCCGCTCAGCTTGCGGGCCTCGGCGGCAGCGAAATGGAACGTGCCCGCAGCCCTCTCAGCCTCGACCCGTGCAGTCTTGAGCGGCTTGGCCGCTTCCCGGGCCACGATCTGCGCGAACTCCTCGCGTCGTTCGGTCAACCGAGCGGCGGCCCGATCGAGAATCTCGGCCCGCTTCCACAGCGGCAGCGGGTTCGAGTGCAGCGCCGCTTTCGCAATCGCCACCGCCCGATCCACGTCGGCTGCGGTCTGCGCAGGAATCTCGCCGATGAAGGAATCGTCGTAGGGCGAACGAACAGTGATCACGTCGGTCATGTTCAGCGACGATACTGGGCCAGATGACCCCTCATGATCGAACGACAAATGATCGAACGACCGGGCGACTCCACCCCTACCTCGAATGGGATGGGCCCATCCCGTTCGCTCATCGCGGCGGTGCCAGCGACGTTCCCGAGAACACCATGCCGGCCTTCCAGTACGCAGTCGACGCCGGGTATCGCTATGTCGAGACCGACGTACAGGTCACCGCTGACGGCGTACTCGTCGCCTTTCACGACAACGACCTCACCCGAACCTGCGGCCGTGCCGGTCTCATCAGCGAGCTGCCATGGAGCGAGGTGAAGACGGCGTTGGTCGACGGTGCAGCGCCGATCCCGCTGCTCGAAGAGATGCTCGGCACCTGGCCCGACCTGCGCGTCAACATCGACTGCAAGACCAACAACTCAGTGGCCGCACTCGTTGCTGCGCTCACTCGTTGCGACGCAATCGATCGCGTGTGCGTCGGGGCCTTCAGCAACCGTCGCATGCGCGAACTCAAGTCGCTGCTGGGCGACAACCTGTGTACCGCACTGAGCCCCAAGGGTGTCATCTCGCTTCGCTTCGGAAAGCCGCGCCGGCCAGCCGCCAACGCCGCCCAGGTACCAGTGAGCCAGGGCCCGATCACGGTGGTCAACGAGAAGTTCATCGCCAAGGCGCATGCGCTCGGGATCAAGGTGCACGTGTGGACCATCGATGATCCGGTCGAAATGCACCGCCTGCTCGACCTTGGCGTCGACGGCATCATGACTGACAAACCGTTGATCCTGAAGGACGTGCTCCACACCCGAGGTGTGTGGCGATGAGTGCGCCGTTCAGCACCACACGCTCACCGCACTACATGGTTGCCAGTGCCGACGCTCTCGCGACCCAAGCTGGCCTCGCCATCCTCGCAGCGGGCGGAAACGCCGTCGACGCAGCGATCGCGGCCAACGCTGCAATCGCCGTCACCGCACCGCACCTGTGCGGGATGGGCGGAGACCTGTTCGCACTCGTTCACGATGGGTCGAGTGTCCAAGCGCTGAATGCCAGCGGACGCTCGGGCAGCGGCGCCAGCGCAGGCGTGCTCACGGTGGACGGTCATACAGCGATGCCGTTCCGCCACGACATTCGGACGGTGACCATTCCTGGCTGCGTCGACGGGTGGATTGCACTCCACGAACGCTTCGGCGCTCTGCCGCTCGCAACGCTGCTCGCGCCGGCAATCGCTCTCGCGGCGGATGGCTTTCCCGCAAGCCCGCTGCTGGTCGGGTCCATCTCCCGACTCGACCCGCAGGGTCGCGAGAACCTGAGCGAGCTGTGCGGCCAAGCCCGCAGGCCCGGCGATCGCGTTCGCCGACCAGGAGTCGCCGCCGCCCTTCGGGCCATCACTGTCGGCGGTCGCGAAGCTTTCTACGAGGACGAGTTCGGCAAGGGGCTGCGGGAACTGGGTGCCGGCTGGTTCACGGGCGAAGACCTCGCCCGCAGTCAAGCCGAGTGGGTCACTCCCCTGTCGGCGAGCGCCTGGGGTGTGGATCTGTGGACGATTCCGCCCAACTCGCAGGGCTACCTCACGTTGGGTGCAGCCGCGCTGGCCAGCGGCCTGGCACTGCCGATGAACGCCGACGACGAACACTCCGCCCACCTCCTCATCGAAGCAGCCAAGGTCGCAGGCTTCGATCGCCCATCCGCTCTGCATGCCGCCGCCGACGGACAGGCACTGCTGCACGCAATTGCCTCGCGAGCACATCTGCTGGACACCGAACGGGCTGCGAACTGGCCAATGGCTGCTCGGCAGGGCGACACCACCTACCTGTGCACCACCGACTCGGGCGGTATGGGCATCTCGCTGATCCAGTCGAATGCGTCCGGCTTCGGGTCATGGCTGGTGGAGCCGAAGACGCAGATCAACCTGCACAACCGTGGCCTCGGCTTCAACCTCGAACCCGGCCACCCGGCCGAGCTGACGCCCGGCACCCGCCCACCGCACACACTCTCGCCGGCGCTCGCCACCCGCGATGGTCAATTGGCAGCGGTGTTCGGCACCATGGGCGGCGACGCGCAGCCCCAGATCCTCCTGCAACTCGCCGCTCGCCTGTTCCACTATCAGCAGTCGCCGGCGACGGCCATACACGCCGGCCGTTGGGCGCTCGCTGGTCCCACCACCGGCTTCGACACGTGGACCGCACCAAGCGGACCGATCCTCGAGATCGAGGGCCACGCCCCACCGGGGTGGGCCGCGGCCTTGTCGGCGCGCGGTCACACGGTGAGCGGGCGGCCCGAGTACGACAGCGACTTCGGCCACGCGCAGATCATCATCCGCGATGCCAACGGATTCTGGGCCGGCGCCAGTGACCCGCGAGCGCGAGTGGGGTCGGTAGCCGGTGGCTGATCTACCGTCACTGCGATGAGCCCAGCGACTTCGCTCACCATCACCAACGCCCTACTCGCCGACGGCACCGTCACGACGGTGTGCATCGTGGACGGCGTTGTCACCGATCGACCTGGCCTCGGGGCGACGACGCTCGACGCTGCCGGCCGGTTGCTGTTGCCCGCGATGGCTGAAGCGCACGCACACCTCGACAAGGCGTTCCTTGCCGAGACGGTGCCGAACCCGACGGGCGATCTGATGGGCGCGATCATCAACATCGAGGCCGCCCGCGACCGGATCACCGAGGCCGACACCGAAGCACGTGCCGAGCGCGCAGCTCGTCTCATCGCCGCCAATGGCGCCACAGCCATTCGTACCCACGCCGACCTCACCGACGCCAATGGATTGACGTCGATCAATGCGCTCCTGCGTGTGCGAGACCGTCTTGCGGGTCTGGTCAGCATCGAGGTGTTCGCGCTCTGTGGCTGGCCGAGCATCGGTGCCGCCGGCGCCGAGCAGAGGGCGCTGCTGCGCGAAGCAGTCGCCTTGGGGATCGACGGAATCGGCGGTTGTCCACACCTGGAGGACGACCCCATCGCAGCCAATGACAACTTCCTGACCCTCGCTGCCGAAGCCGACCTGCCCGTCGATCTCCACACCGACGAGACCCTCGACCCCACTCGCTTCGCGCTGGAGGACCTTGCCGACCGAGTGCTGCGCACCGGTTTCCCCCAGCGGGTGACCGCCAGCCACTGCGTCAGCCTGGTCATGCAACCCGAAGCAGTGCAGCAACGGGTCGCGGAGAAGTTGGCTGCCGCCGGCATCTCGGTCGTCGCGCTGCCCAGCAGCAACCTGTTCCTGCAGGGCCGCAACCATCCGGTGGCCACACCGCGGGCACTGACCCCTGTCGGCCTGCTGGCGGCAGCGGGTGTCAACGTTGCTGCCGGTGCCGACAACCTCCAGGATCCCTTCAACCCGGTCGGTCGCGGCGACTGCCTGGAAACGGCCACCCTGATGATCATGGCCGGCCACGTACTGCCACCCGACGCTTACGTCATGGTGAGCGGCGCCGTCCGCCGCATGATGGGCCTGGGCACCGCCGGGACTTCCCCCGGAGATGTCGCTGACCTGGTACTTCTCCCCGCAGCAACCGTCCGCGAGGCCATCGCGTTCGCCCCCGCCAGTCGCACCGTCATACGCGCCGGCCACGTCGTCACCCCCTGACCACCAAGTGTTTGTGCACCTTCGCTCGCCTGGCGAGCGAAAGTGCACAAACGCCGACGGGAGTCACACGCGTTTGTGCGTTTCCGCTCGCTATCCGAGCGAGGGTGCACAGACGGATGAATCGGCTGCGATCACGAAACAGACTGTTCACACCACCTTGCGCCAGTGGCAACAGTCGCTGTCCTACGATGCTCTGCGTCATGGTGACCGAACGCGACGCCCCCGCTGGAGGCCGCCTCGCCGGAAGGCGGGTGCTCATCACAGGGGCGGCGCGCGGGATTGGTGCCGCCATCGCCGAAACGTTCGCCGCGGAAGGCGCCAACCTCGTACTCCTCGATCGTGAGGGCGATCAGTGCCGGGCAACGGCGGATCGGCTGGGAGCGCGGGCGCTGGACGTCGATCTCTCCAACCCGACCGATACTCGCGAGGTCACACAGACCGCAATCGACGCTCTCGGCGGCATTGATGTGCTGGTCAACAACGCAGGAATCCTGCTGATGGCCCCACTGCTCGACATCACCGTCGACGACTGGGACCGCACCTTCGACATCAACGTCCGGGCAATGCTGCTGACCACGCAGGTGGCGGCACGGGCGATGATCGGCGCCGCGCAGGGCGGCGGTTCCATCATCAACATGGCCAGCATGGGCGGCAAGGTGGGCTCGCCGAACCAGGCTCACTACGCGGCCTCCAAGGCTGCAGTCATCAGCCTCACACGCGTCTCGGCACTCGAGCTGGGCGAGCATGGCATTCGGGTGAACTGCATCTGTCCGGGCTATGTCCTCACCGAGATGGGCGCCGCCACGCGCACGCCCGAGATGGTTGCCAAGTGGTCCGCGATGTCGCCCCTCGGGCGCTGCGCTGAGCCCGGCGACGTCGCCGATATGGCACTGTTCCTGGCGTCTGACCAGGCCCGATACTGCACGGGCCAGGCGATGAATGTGAGCGGCGGGATGGTGATGCACTGATGCACGCCACAGGGTGGGAGGCAACGACCGCACCAACTATGGTTCCTCAGATGGGTACTGCTCCGGCTCTCAGTTTCAACAGCGTGTCGATGGTCTACCCCGACGGCACGCACGCCCTCAGCGAGACCAGCTTCGACGTGTCGCCCGGCGAGTTCGTCACCGTCGTCGGTCCGTCTGGCTGTGGCAAGAGCACGCTGCTGAAGATTGCGTCCGGTCTCAACCCGCCCACCACCGGCTCGGTCACCGTCGACAGCCGGGCAGTGGGCTACGTATTCCAAGACGCCACATTGCTGCAGTGGCGCAACGTGCAGCGCAACGTCGAGTTGCTGGCGGAACTGGAGGGTGTCGGTAAAGCCGAACGTGCCCGTCGGGCCGCCGACGCAATCTCCCTGGTGGGGCTCAAGGGTTTCGAGAAGAAGTATCCGAAGCAACTGTCGGGCGGTATGAAGATGCGAGCCTCGCTCGCCCGCAGCCTCGTGCTGGACCCGAAGGTCTTCCTGTTCGACGAACCGTTCGGCGCCGTCGACGAGATCACTCGCGAGCGTCTGAACGACGAAGTCATCTCACTGTTCGCCCGCCAAGGTTTCGCCGGCCTCTTCATCACGCACTCCATCAGTGAGGCGGTCTTCCTGTCCACACGGGTGCTGGTGATGAGCGCCCGTCCGGGCCGCATCGTGGCCGATTATCCGATTCCGTTTGAGTACCCGCGCCATCCCGAACTCCGTTTCTCCCCCGAGTTCGCTCGCATTGCCGGCGAGATCTCTCACACCCTGCGCGGAGCCCACGCATGAGCTACAACTACCAACACCCGGCAACCTCGATCGCAATCACCCAGGCGGAAGTCCTTTCACACGACGCGCACCCTGCGCCCGTGCACGTCGACCTCGACCTCGACGCACCAACTGCTGTCAAGCCGCGCCGCGAGTGGAACACCGTCGTCGGGCCGATCGTGGTGTTCTTCTTGTTCATCGGGTTCTGGGAGTACATGCACCGCGATGGCATGCGCCGCTTGCTCGACAAAAAGGGCAGCCTTTTGCCGTCGCCCGTGACGGTCATCGATCAAGCGTTCCTCGACAGCGGCGTGCGTGGCAAGTTGATCGAGGGGCTCGGCTGGACGACCTATGCGGCTGGCATCGGACTGGCTATCACTATCGCGCTCGGCATGGCCCTAGCCGTCTTGATGGCCCGGGCAGTGTGGCTGGAGCGGTCCATCTATCCGTACCTCGTTGCCTTGCAGGCAACACCGGTACTGGCGATCGTGCCCATCATCTACTCCATCTTCGGCGGCGGCATGTCGTCGCGCATCTACGTCTGCGTGATGATCTCCATCTTCCCGATCGTCACCAACACCCTGTTCGGTCTCACGTCAGTGGATGCCTCGCAACACGACCTCTTCACACTGCGCAACGCCGGCAGCTTCACTCGCCTCTTCAAGCTGCAGTTCCCTGCTGCAATGCCAGCCATCTTCACCGGCTTTCGCATCTCGGCCGGCTTGGCCGTCATCGGCGCGATCGTCGGCGAACAGTTCTTCCGCCAGGGCCAAAAACCTGGTATCGGCATCGTGATGGAGCAGTTCCGCCAGAAGCTTCGTTACCCAGCCATGTACGGCGGCCTACTCATCGCCGCCGCTCTGGGTATCAGCGTGTTCTTCCTCTTCAGCTGGATCGCCAAACTCGTTGTCGGGCATTGGCACGAGTCGACTCGACGAGGCAGCTGAACCCGTACGTACCAAAGATGTCCTTACCCACCGAGATTGTTCGCAATCTCCCGAGCAGTGTGAACCCACCAAAAACCAAGGAGCAATGAATGCAACAGCGACGCAGCCGCACTCTGCTGGCAATTTCACTCGTCTCGCTCGTCACCCTCGCCGCCTGCGGCGACGATGAGACGACCGATACGGCCGATACAACCGCAGCAGTAGAAACCACAACAGCAACGGAAGAGACCGCAGCCCCCGACACCACGGTGGCAACCGAGGAAACCGCTGCACCAGACACCACTGGCGGGGAGGCCGCTGGTGCACTGACCGGTGTCTGTCCCGACACGGTGGTCATCCAGACGGACTGGATGCCCGAGGCCGAGCATGGTTTCATCTACAACATGGTCGGCGATGGCTACGAGATGGATGCCGACAAGGCATACGTCACGGGCCCGCTGCTCGACAGTGAAGGCGTCGACACTGGCGTCGACATCCAGGTCCGCTCGGGCGGCTCGCCCCAGCAGTTCAGCCCGGTCACCCAGCTGCTGTACAACGACGACGACGTCATGCTCGGCTTCGTGTACACCGACGAAGCCATCCAGTTCTCGGGCGGTGAGTTCCCGACCGTTGCCGTCATGTCCGGCTTCGAGAAGAACCCGCAGATGATCATGTGGGACCCGGCCACCTACCCCGACGTCACCGGCATTGCTGATCTCGGGACCGCTGGTGTCACGGTCCGCTACTTCGGTGGCGCTGCCTACATGGACTTCCTCACCGCCACAGGCGTGCTGAGTACCGAGCAGGTCGACGGTTCATACACCGGTGACCCAGCGCTGTTCATCGCCGACGAGGGCAAGGCAGCACAGCAGGGCTTCGGCTCGGCCGAGCCGTACCTGTACGAATTCGAGCTCGCCGATTGGGGCAAGCCGGTGAAGTACGAGTACATCAACGACATCGGCTGGCGCAACTACGCCCAGAGCATCGCCACCAAGCCGGAGAACATCGAGAAGTACGCCGATTGCCTCACCGCGATCGTCCCGATGATCCAGCAGTCGTCTGTCGACTACCTCACCGACCCGGCCCACGGCAACGAGGTCATCCTCGCTGCTGTCGAGTCGTTCGGCGGGGACTTCGGCTGGGACTACACCGCTGGTGCCGCCGACTTCGGTGTGAAGACCATCAAGGCCGATGGCCTGCAGGCAAACGGCACCGACGGCACGCTGGGCAGTTTCGACATGGATCGTGTCGCCGAGCTGATCGACCTTGCCATCCCGGTGTACACCGCCCAGGGCGCTCCGCCCAAGAGCGGCCTCGTGCCTGACGACATCGTCACCAACCAGTTCATCGATCCCTCGATCAAGCTCTGATCGAACCCGATACCTGAAGTAGTACCTCGAAGGGGGCGTCGGCTGCGGCCGGCGCCCCCTTTGCGCGCCGCCCTTCTGGCTGTCCTCTGCTAGATCAGCAGCTGGACCACGA
>Ga0105044_10008544_pt1 | contig 14052 bp, 16 predicted proteins | sample MAT01_FD_78092 | JGI IMG/M metagenome (GOLD analysis project Ga0105044, IMG submission 78092) | Freshwater microbial communities from Lake Fryxell liftoff mats and glacier meltwater in Antarctica - MAT-01 | ecosystem: Environmental > Aquatic > Freshwater > Ice > Liftoff microbial mat | place...
CATATCAATTCCCAAAGCTCGGCTCGATTGCCCGAAGCAATCATCCCACAGCTTAATCCCCCACGGCAAGAGATGCTTTGGGGTCGGGAGCGCGCCCCCCCTCACCTAACCCAAGGCACCACCCCCTCCCCCTCCGGCCCGCCACCCTCCGCGTACTTCCGTTGCAGCAACTCCTGCATCTTCGCGCGCGATGCCTCCACCACCTCCGGCCCTTCGTCCACCCACGCCTCCCCCACCTCCCGGTCAATATCCCCGAACTGCGGCTTCGGGCCGTCGTGCACCTCGGCCCGGCGGCGGTAGTGCGCCATCGTCTCGGCCCCGCGGATCACCCCGGCCAGACGCGCGTGCATGTAGGCCTTGAGCACGTCGTTGATCCGCGGGCCGTAGCCCTCGCCCATCGACTTGAAGAACTTCACCACATCCGCCTCAAGGCCCAGGTTCACCTTCACCTTGCGCCCGCGCGGGGTGGCGGCGGCGATCTCGTGCCAGGCTTCGGGGATGCGGCCGGTCATCTCGATGGTGTTGTGCAGATCCCATTCGAGGCGCCGCATCACGTCCATCATGTAGGTCATCTGCGCCCGCTGGCGGGAGGTCTGTTTTTGAAGGTCAGGCATCGCGTGCTCCTTTGCGGCTCCAGCGTGACCCCGCTTCGTTAACCCGCGCCGACCGGGGCGGGCGCAGAGACGGAAGGAAGATCACGGCAAGACAGAAGAAAGACGACCGGACGGGGCGAAGGCTGCCGAGTTAACCTCGCGTTCTCAAAGGGCTGGAGCCGCTCGTGAAGGCACGGGCAATAGACCCTCTGAGCCGCGCCACCCTTCGGCAGCTTTGCAACGCCCCGGCGGGAAACCCCCCGGACGATGACGTTTTTCCTGCGCGCAGTTGACGTTACCTGCTAGGCTCACTGCCAAATCATCAAGAAAAAACGGGCAGCCTTACCATGATCGAACAAGACCTGCGCGACCGCATCCTTGCGGCGCCCGAGGCAGTGCTGGAAGACCGCGACGTCATGAACGCGCTGGTCGTGGCCAACGAACGCGCGTTGGGCGCCAACATCGTCGACCTGCGCGGCATCGCGATGCAGCGGCTGGAGACCCGGCTTGACCGGCTTGAGGACACGCACCGTTCGGTCATCGCCGCAGCTTATGAGAACCTTGCAGGCACCAATCAGATCCACCGCGCCATCCTGCAGATGCTCGATCCGCTCAGCTTCGAGGATTTCCTCAAGGGTCTTGTAGGCGAGGTGGCGCAGACCCTGCGCGTCGACTGCATGCGCCTCGTGCTCGAATCGGTTCAGGAGGCGGAGGACCCCGCCCTTCGCCGTCTGGGCGCGGTGCTTTACGTTGCCCGCCCGGGCTTTGTCGCCGATTACCTTACGGCAGGGCGCAATGTCCCGCAGCGCCCCGTCGTGCTGCGTCAGGTGCAGCCGTCGGACGAGGCTCTATATGGGGATAAGGCCGCCCAGATCGGCTCCGAAGCCTTGATGCGGCTGGATTTTGGCAAGGGCCGTCTGCCCGGAATGCTCGTGATGGGCTCTGAAGATCCGCATCACTTCCGACCGACGCATGGCACCGACCTGCTGGCCTTTTTCGCCGGCGTGTTCGAGCGGACCATGCGGCGCTGGCTGTCATGACCGGTGAGGCGATCCCCGGGCTCGTCCCCGCCTGGGGTCAGGCTCTGGCAGGCTGGCTTGCCCATCTGCGCGGCGTGGACGGCGCGGCTGCGAACACCGTGCTCGCCTATGGCCGCGATGTCGGGCGTTACCTGCAGTTTCTGGCCCGCCACCAGGGCGGCGGCACGGGGATCTCCAGTCTCACCGCGCTGCCCCAGGCGGACCTGCGCGCCTGGATGGCGGCCGAACGCGGGCGCGGCCTTTCGGCCCGCTCGCTTGCCCGGGCATTGTCGTCGATCAAGGCATTCACCGCCTGGTTGGCCGAGCGCAGCGGCGCCGATGCCACAACCATCCTTTCGGCCCGCGCGCCGAAGTACCGCCGTCCCTTGCCCCGCCCCTTGCCTGTGCAGGGCGCCCGCGACATGCTCGCCCTCGTGGCCGACCTGCCCGGGGCCGAATGGGTCGGCGCCCGGGACCGCGCCGTGGTTACCCTCCTCTACGGCTGCGGCCTGCGCATCTCCGAAGCGCTGTCCCTCACCGGCGCGGACCATCCTTTGCGCGACACCTTGCGCATCCTCGGCAAGGGCGGCAAGGAACGGCTCGTCCCCGTCCTGCCCGCTGCGCGTGCGGCGGTGGGCGACTACGTCCGGCTCTGCCCGTTCGATCTTGCCCCCGGCACGACGCTTTTCCGTGGCACCACCGGCAAGCCCCTGTCCCCCCGCCTGATCCAGGCCGCAATGCAGAAGGCACGCGCCACTCTCGGCCTGCCCGCCACCGCCACGCCCCACGCCTTGCGCCACAGCTTTGCCACCCATCTTCTCGAGGCCGGCGGCGATCTCCGCGCGATCCAGGACCTGCTCGGCCATGCCTCCCTCTCCACCACGCAAGCTTACACCGCCGTCGATGCCGCCCGCCTGATGGAAGTCTACGAAAAGGCCCACCCCCGCGCCTAATTCCCCCATCTTCATCTATTCAAAAATATCCCGGGGGAGGCTTCCCGGATGGGAAGACGGGGGCAGCGCCCCCTTTTTCTTTCTTCGGCGCAAGAACGGCCGCGCATGCGACCATCTCCGTAAGCGGCACTTTCTTGCCCGCCTGCCGATTGCACCGCCGTTCGCTTTGGGGCATCAAGACAGCATGACCATACGGATCAAAGCCCTGTCCGTCCACCTGCTGACCGCCACCGGCGCGGTCCTTTCGATGCTGGCCATGTTGGCCGCTGTGGAGGAAGACTGGAGCATGATGTTCCTCTGGCTAGTCCTCGCCTTGCTGGTCGACGGCATCGACGGCCCGCTCGCCCGCCGATACGCCGTCGAGGTGAACTGGCCCACCTATGACGGGGTCTTGATGGATCTGATCGTCGATTATCTGACCTATGTGTTCATCCCCGCCTATGCGCTGTTCAAATCCGGGCTGCTGCCCGGCTGGACAGGCTGGATCGCCATCATCGTCATCGTCTATGGCTCTGTCATCTACTTCGCCGACACGCGGATGAAGACGAAGGACAAGTCCTTTGCAGGCTTCCCTGCATGCTGGAACATGGTCGTTCTCGTGCTTTTCGCGGTGGAGCCGTCGCAGGGCGTGATTCTCGGGATCGTCATTGCGCTGACAGCGACCATGTTCACCAACCTCAAGTTCGTCCACCCCGTGCGTACCGAACGCTGGCGCGCGTTCACCCTTCCGGTGGCCGTAGCCTGGGTGATCTTTGCGGGCTGGGCCGCCTGGGTGGATTTCAATGCCGGCACCTGGGCGCACTGGGGATTGGCGGTCGCGTCGATCTATCTGTGCCTCGCCGGGATCGCACAGCAGATCGTGCCTGCCAACCTCATCCGCCGCCTGCGCTGAGCCGCAGCCCCCAATTGTCACTGGCACAATTTGGCAGTCGCCAAGGTGCAGCGCGCGAAGTATCACCTGCCTATGGCGCGCCAGCAAATGACCCTCGCCGAGGCACAGACCCTCCCCCCGTGGCGGCGCCCGGAAGCGCTGTTGTTTCTGATCGCCGTCGCGATGCCGTTGGCCTTCGCCACTTGGTCGGCGCTTTTAAACAACTTCGTCATTGAAGTGGCGGGCTTCACCGGCGTCGAGATCGGCTGGCTGCACACGGTGCGCGAGATCCCGGGGCTTCTGGCCGTCGGGGTGATTGCGCTCCTGCTTTTGATGCACGAACAGCTGCTGGCCATGCTGTCGCTGTTTCTGCTCGGGGTCGCCACCGCGTTCACCGCGTGGTTTCCCAGCTTTGGCGGCATCCTGACGCTCACCCTGCTGTCCTCCATCGGGTTTCACTATTTCGAAACGGTGAATCAGAGCCTGCAGTTGCAATGGATCGACAAGGACCGGGCACCAAGGGTCCTGGGCCGCATCGTCGCCGCAGGCTCGGGGGCCTCGCTCGCAGCTTATGCGGCCATCGTCTTTTTGTGGGACCCGCTCGGGCTGACCTACACCATCGTCTACGCTACAGCGGGCAGCCTTACTGCCGCCATCGCGGTCTTTGCGTATTTCGCCTACCCGCGCATTGAGGCTCCGACCCGCCAGCACCGCCATCTCGTGCTGCGCCGCCGCTACTGGCTTTACTATCTTTTGCAGTTCATGGCGGGCGCCCGGCGGCAGATTTTCGTGGTCTTTGCGGGTTTCATGATGGTCGAACGTTTCGGGATGAAAGTGTCCGAGATGACGGCCCTGCTGCTGGTGAACTACATCCTGCAGACGGTCGCCGCCCCTGCGATGGGCCGCGCCCTCGGCCGATATGGCGAGCGTCGCGTGATGGTCTTTGAATATGTGGGTCTTACGCTTGTCTTCCTCGCCTATGGCGGGATTTACTGGTTCGGCTGGGGCCTGATTATCGCGGGCGGGCTTTACATCCTTGATCAGATGTTCTTCGCGCTCTCCTTTGCGCTGAAGACCTATTTCCAGAAGATCGCCGACCCTGCCGACATTGCCCCCACAGCTGCCGTGGCCTTCACCATCAATCACATTGCCGCAGTGTTTCTTCCGGCATCGTTCGGGTATCTGTGGTTGCAGTCTCCGGACTACGTCTTTTTGATGGGTGCAGGAATGGCTCTGGTGGCGCTTGGCCTTGCCTTGCTGATCCCGCGCTATCCCGAGCCGGGGTTCGAGACGATTTTCGGCAGCCCAAGACCGCTGGCCGCAGAATGACGGCACCGCTGTAACACGGATCGCTGCAAGGTGATGCCAAAGGCGCTAGCCATGCCGTCCCGGCCCATCTATATCTTGTGGGCAACAGCCTGTAGGAGGCCCAAATGTTTTTCCTGGATCGCAAAAAAATGGATATGGTCCGCCCCGAGGACGCGCTTCCCGGTCGCTCCACCCCGCTGCCGACGGCAGAGCGGCACTTCCTGTCCGGGCTTCCGCTGAAATCCCCGGTGCCCGATGGCATGGCTGAGGCAATGTTTGGCATGGGCTGTTTCTGGGGGGTAGAGCGGAAGTTCTGGGAGCTGGACGGCGTCTGGCTGACCATGGCGGGCTACGCCGGTGGCTACACGCCGAACCCGACTTACAAGGAAACCTGCACTCAGGCGACTGGCCATAACGAGGTGGTGCGCGTGATCTACGACCCTGCCTTGATCTCTTATGAGGCGCTCTTGAAGCTGTTCTGGGAGGGGCACGACCCCACTCAAGGCATGCGGCAAGGCAATGATATGGGCTCAACTTACCGATCGGGCATTTATGTCTACAATCCCGCGCAGGCTACTGCGGCCAAGGCGAGCAAGGACATCTACCAGACAGCACTGAAAGCCGTAGGCAAGGGCTTCGTTACCACTGAAATCCTGCCCGCGCCGGCGTTCTACTTTGCCGAGGACTACCACCAGCAGTACCTCGCAAAGAACCCCAATGGCTATTGCGGTATCGGGGGCACCGGGGTCAGCTGCCCGATCGGCAGCGGCATCACGGCCTGAACCCTGAAAGGCACACGCGGCACCCCGGCATGATCCTTACGCATGATCTTGTTGTGATCGGCGCGGGGCCTGCAGGCAGCGCCGCGGCGCTGCGGGGGTGGCAGTTGGGGCTGTCTGTCGCTCTGATCGACAAGGCCCGCTTCCCGCGGGACAAGCTCTGCGGGGGCGGGATCACCGGGCGCTGCCGGGGGCATATTGATGCGGTTTTTGCGCCTCTTCCCGACACGATCTGGCGGCAAGCGGATGCGGTGCACCTGCACGCCGCCGGGGTCGAGATCGCCCGCCTGACCGACATGCCGCCCATCGCCTACACAATGCGCAAAGCCCTCGACGCGGCGCTGCTGACCCAAGCCTTGGCAGCGGGGGCCGACGATCTGACCGGCCAGCGCATCGCCACCCTCGATATTGCCACCCGCACCCTGCGCACAGCAGCGGGCCGCGAGCTTGCGGGCCGGGTGATCCTGGGCGCAGACGGTGTGCATTCCCTGGTCGCCCGCTGCCTTTACGGCCGTGCACATGACCCCGAACGCATCGGCTTTGCGCTCGAGGCCGAGGTGCCGCTGCCCGAAGGCGAGGTCATGCCGATGCTCGATGTGACCGCCGCCGACTGGGGTTATGCCTGGGCCTTCCCGAAGCATGGCAGCATGACAGTCGGCATCGGCGGCAGACAGTCGCGCAACCCCAACCTCAAGGCGACGTTCGAGGCCTGGCTGGTGGCAAAGGGCCACGACCCCGCCGCCCTGCGCATCCGCGGACATCATCTGCCCTTTGGCGACCGGCGCCCGCCGCCCGGTCGTGGAGCTGTGCTGCTGGCGGGTGACGCTGCGGGCTTTGTCGACCCGATCACCGGCGAGGGCATTGCCTGGGCGGTGAAATCCGGCGCTCTCGCCGCCGAATCCGCCGCCGAGGCGCTGGCCCGCGGTCAGGCCGCCGCCGCCATGGCCGCCTACAGCCGCCACATCCGCCCGGTGCTGACCGAGCTTTCGCGCGCCCGCCGCCTCGCCCGTGTCGTCTATCACCCCCGTTTGCAACCACGCTTCGTACGCGCGCTCGCCCGGTCCGAACGGCTGCAACGGCGCTACTTCGACCTTCTCGCAGGTCGGCTCGACTATGCCGACCTGGGCCCGGCAAGCCTCGCCCGCATGGGCTGGCGCCTGCTGACCGGAAAGGGATGACCTGCGCGCGCCCCCCTTTTTCCACACGCTTCCCGCGCCTTGACCTCCCCCGTCCCCCGGTCTATCCGGCTCCATCTCTTGCTGGAGACCGCCATGCCGACCCATACCGCCCTCACCACCCTGCCCGGCGAAGGGGCCGCCCTTGCCCTCGCCGACGCGCTGGAGCGGATGGAACCCGAACCCACCGGTGTCGGCGTCTTTGAAATCGAGGATGACTCGGGACTCTGGGAAGTTGGCGCTTATTTCATCGAGCAGCCCGACGAGGTGTTGCTCGATGTGCTCGCGCTCGCCTTCGGAGCCAAGCCCTTTGCCCATTCCGAACTGCCCGAGATCGACTGGGTCGCCAAGGTCCGGCGCGAACTTACGCCCGTCGAGGCAGGGCGGTTCTTCGTCTATGGCAGCCACGATGCAGGCCGGGTGCCGCAGATCATGGCCGAAGGGGGCCGCGTCGCCCTGCAGATCGAGGCGACCGTGGCTTTCGGCACCGGACACCATGGCACCACACTTGGCTGCCTGCGTGCCTTCGACCGGCTGTTTGACGCAGGCTTCCGCCCCGCCTGCGTGGCCGATATCGGCTGTGGCACTGCCGTGCTTGCCGTGGCTGCTGCGGCCGTGCTGCCGCACGCACGCGTCATCGCCTCGGACATCGACGCCGTCGCGGTTGACGTGGCCCGCGCCAATGTGGACATCAACGCCCTCTCAGGGCGCATCGAATGCCTGGAGGCCGCAGGGTTTCGCCACCCCCGCCTGGCCGCGGCTGCGCCCTATGACCTGATCTTTGCCAACATCCTGAAAGGCCCGCTGATCGAGCTTGCGCCCGACGTGGCCGCCCACCTGGCCCCCGGCGGGCTGGCCATCCTGTCCGGTCTGTTGGTCGTTCAAGCCGATTCGGTGACAGCGGCCTATGTCGCCTCCGGTCACAGTCTCGAATCTCGCGAAGATATCGGCGAGTGGTCCACGCTCGTCCTGCGGCGCGCCTAAGGCAATTCGTCAAAAAGCGCACCAAATTGGCGCAATCGGGCGGGTTTGCCCAAATTTTGCCACAAAGATACCCTATCAGCGCCTTAGGCGGGGGCCTGGCAATATTCGGTGTCGAACATGTGGGCGGACCCCAATCTTCAGGATTTTCAAAGCCGAGTGCAGCGCATCGAAAAGGCGCGCGCAAAGGGTTATGGGTTTGAGGCGACAGGCACCCTCGGGCGGTCGCATTACCTGCGGCCTGCACGGCGGACGACCTCATTCATCAAGCCCGTCCTCTTCGCCTTCCTCATCGTCGTCAGCCTCAAGGGCGTGATCCATTTCAAGATCGGGGGCGATGTCTACCAGACCCGGGTGGATGCGATGTTAGCCAGCGACGGCTTCGACAGACTGGGCGGCTGGCTGATGACGGTGGACCCGGTTACCCGCGCCGTCTCTGATTTCCTCACGCAACAAATTCCATCCAAGATCTGACCCTCCCCCTGTGCAAAACAGATGTGCAAAACAGAAAAGCCGCATCCCGGACGGGTGCGGCCTTTCGTTTCGGTCGGACATTCTGTCGGCACTCGGGACTTATGCCCCGGCGAAACCGCAGGGCGCTCAGCGGCCCATACGTTCGACGTCGCCCCGGCACAGGCCGATGTCGTCCAACTCGCGGTTAGACAGTTTCGACAGAGCCTTGCGGGTCACGCGCGCGTCGTTCCAGCCGCGTACAGCAGACAGAATGGCGGACGCGGAGGTCAAGGCACGGAAGGTAGAATTCGCGCCAAATGGCGCCGGGCGGGTCGTTTGAATGGCTGCCATGATGTATTCCTTTTCAAAAGCTGCTCTAAGCAGAGGCGATCCCTCTGTCTGAGGTTTAATTAGTCGTGCTGCGGGTGCATAGCAAGCCAAGGTCCAAGCATAGCCAAGTTGCAGCCACTGCATGGCTGCCTTCACAATTTTGCCATCTTTTTCCGTGCCATAGCTCGTTGTTCGCCAGCTTTGTCGCTTCCGCATGACGCAGCGTCGCTTTCGCTGCACCTGCAGACCTCTGGCGTCAAGCCGCGTAATGCTTGTCGCCGCATCCGCAAAAGGCTTGGCGGATGTTCTCTTTTCGTGCTAGTTCACAGAAAATGCGAAAAGCAGGGTGAGCATGCGGGTTTTGGGCATTGACCCGGGGTTGCGCAACCTCGGCTGGGGGGTGATCGACGTGGCAGGCTCTCGCCTTGCGCATGTCGCGAATGGCATCTGCCATTCTGCGCCCACCAAGGATGACCTCAGCGACGGCGACCTTGCGCAGCGCCTGCTTTCGCTCTTCACCCAGCTGACCGAGGTACTGCGGACCTACGCGCCCGATGCGGCAGCGGTAGAGCATACCTTTGTCAACAAGGATGCCGTGGCCACGCTCAAACTGGGCCAGGCCCGCGGCATCGCCCTGTTGGTGCCCGCGCAATTCGGCCTGACAGTGGGCGAATACGCCCCGAATGCAGTAAAGAAAACCGTTGTTGGTGTTGGACATGCGGCCAAGGTGCAGGTCGACCACATGGTGCGCATTCATTTGCCCGGCGTGATTATCACGGGCCCCGATGCTGCCGACGCGCTGGCCGTCGCTATCTGCCACGCGCACCATCTGCAGTCCGCAGGCCGGTTGCAGGCCGCGTTGCGGAGGGCTGCGGGATGATTGGCAAAATCTCCGGTCGTCTGGACTGGCGCGGCCCTGACCATGTGCTGATTGACGTGCGGGGGGTCGGTTATATCATCCATGTCTCGGACCAGACGCTGGCGGGGATGCCCGGGCTGGGGGAGGCCGTGTCGCTTTACACCGAACTGATGGTGCGAGAGGATCTGCTGCAACTTTTCGGCTTTCCGACGATGATCGAGAAGGAATGGCACAAGCTCCTGACGACTGTTCAGGGGGTCGGGGCCAAAGCCGCACTGGCCATCCTCGGCACACTGGGTGTAGACGGCGCCGCGCGCGCCATCACCCTCGGAGATGCCCGCGCAGTGCAGGCGGCGCCAGGCGTTGGCCCCAAACTCGCCCAGCGGGTGATCCTCGAGCTGAAGGCCAAGGCGCCCGCGCTGATGGCCGCGGGGGCAAATCTCGCCGTCCGGGCGGAGGTGGGCGATGTGGTCGAAGCGTTTCTTGCAGCGCCTGCCGCCATTCGCCCCGCTGCCACTCCTTCGGCAGCACAAACCCGCGCCGGCGATACCGCTGATGCCCTTTCCGCCCTTCTGAACCTTGGCTATGGCCATAGCGACGCTGCCCAAGCCGTCGCAACCGCTGCAGCCCAATGTGACCCCGATACCCCAACCCTTATTCGCACCGCCCTGCGGTTGCTCGCGCCAAGAGGATAGCCGATGGAGTTTCGCACTGTCCTCAAGACAGAGGGCTTCGATCCGGCTCAGGTGGCGGTGCTGTTCCACGTCTCAGACAAGCCGGCCCTGCACCGTGCACTGCCGATGCTGGCAGAAGAGGAACCTGCTCTTTTCGACGCCTTCCAGAATCAGCACGGCCCGCAAACCGAAGCAATGCTGCGCAAGCGGCGGTTCATGGCGGCCTTTGTCAACACTGCGGCTCGCGACTATTGCTTCGCAGGCCTCTACGAAATCGGGGGCAACCTGTTCCGCACGATGGCAGAGCTTGACGCCGATCCCCGGCGGGTCGAATTGCGAAATCGCTTTGGCGACACAGGCTTTGTCGAGCACGGCCTGCGTTATGGTCAGGCAGGGCGAATGGTTTTCTCCCTCTTACTGCGGCCCGAGCTTGCCGCATTCATTGGGCGGTTGTTCGTTCAAAAACCTGAAGGTCGGGCCTATGCGCGCCTTGCCGAGAACCTTGCGGGTCCCATCGTCGAGATCACGCGCGAAAGACGGCTGGTGCCGCCGCCCCCCGACTGGGTGTCCTTTATCGTTGCGGCGGCCCAGGTTCGCGCCTTGCCGAAGACCTGGGCCGCGCGACTGCGAGAGTGGCGGGGGGTTTACCTAATCGTCGATCAGGATGGGCAGCGCTATGTCGGCTCCGCCTATGGGGAGGAAAACCTGCTCGGCCGCTGGGTGACCCATGTGGCGGGCAATGCCAGTGTGACAGTGGAATTGGCCGGGCGCAATCCGGCAGGCTTTCGCTTCTCGATCCTCGAACTCGTGGCACCTACAGTGCAGCCCGAAGCGGTGATCAAGGTAGAGACGAGCTGGAAAGACCGCCTTGATACGCGCATTTGGGGGCTCAACCGCAATTGACTTCTGACCCTACCCTGCGCCCTGAAAAGCTGCCTGAAGACACCGACCGCGCCCTGCGCCCACAGGCGCTGGACGATTTCATTGGCCAGCACGAGGCGCGGGCCAACCTCAGGGTTTTCATCACCTCTGCCCGGATGCGCGGCGAGGCAATGGACCACACGCTGTTTCACGGCCCTCCCGGTCTGGGCAAGACGACCCTTGCGCAGATCATGGCGCGAGAGTTGGGCGTGGGTTTTCGAATGACCTCGGGGCCGGTGCTGGCCAAGGCCGGCGACCTCGCGGCAATTCTGACGAATCTGGAGCCGCGGGACGTGCTCTTCATCGACGAAATTCACCGGCTCAGCCCGGTTGTCGAAGAGGTGCTTTACCCCGCGATGGAGGATTTCGCGCTCGATCTGGTAATTGGCGAAGGGCCCGCCGCGCGTACCGTCCGGATCGAGTTGCAGCCCTTTACCCTCGTTGGCGCCACCACGCGGATGGGCCTGCTGAGCACGCCCTTGCGTGACCGTTTCGGGATCCCCACCCGGCTGCAGTTCTACACCGAGGATGAGCTTTTCGAGATCGTTACTCGCGGTGCCCGTCTTCTGGGGGTCGAAGCGGAGCCGTCGGGCTGCCGCGAGATTGCCCGCCGCGCCCGCGGGACGCCGCGTATCGCAGGGCGCCTGCTGCGCCGCGTTGTCGATTTCGCACTGGTGGAGGAGGGTGGCCACGTCAGCCGCGCGCTGGCCGACCGGGCGCTGACGCGGCTTGGCGTCGATCACCTCGGGCTGGACGGTGGCGACCGGCGCTACCTCGCGCTTCTGGCCGAGAACTACGGCGGCGGACCGGTGGGCGTCGAGACCATCGCTGCCGCACTGAGCGAGGCGCGCGACGCGATCGAAGAAGTGATCGAGCCCTATCTCTTGCAGCAAGGCCTGATTCTGCGCACATCGCGCGGCCGGATGCTGGGCGTAAAGGCCTGGGCCCATCTGGGGCTGGAGCCGCCCAGAGCCGCCTCGCAAAGCGATCTGTTTGAAAGCTGAGCGAAAGGCGCCCGCATTGCGAGCGTTGAGGCCTGAGGAAAATCGCGGTATGCCGGGGGATAGGTTTTGAGCCGGAATGAAAGGGCATCTTGTGACACCGGAAGAAATTGCCGCGCTTTTTACGCGCAGCGATGGCCAATACCTGTTTGCCCGTTGGGCTCGTCCCATCGTGCCGGTGGTTTTTGGGGTGCAGGATGCCACGCTCTCGATTTTGAAGGGAGCCATCGAGGCGGTGGTGATGCTGGCCGGGCACAAGATGGCCGAAACCGACCCAGAGCTTGGCGCCAACCTGATGGTGTTTTTCTGCCGGGAGTGGGCGGACCTCTGCGAGGTTCCCAATCTCGACCGGCTGATCCCCGATCTCCTCCCCTTGTGCATGCGCCTTGAGGGGGCAGAAGCGAATCAGTACCGGTTGTTCCGCTTCGACCCCGAGGGTGCGATCCGCGCGGCGTTTCTTCTGATCCGGATGGACGCGCATCTACAGGCCGTTCCGGCCGAGACGCTGGCGCTGTCACAGGCAACGCAGGCGATCCTGCTCTGGTCGGATCGGGCCTTTCTCGGCTGCTCGCCTCTGGCCGAGGTGAACGGCCACGTGATCCTTCGCCCCGAGATCGGAGAGCTGATCCGTGCAGGCTACGATCCGGTGCTGCCCGCAATCGCAAGTGATGCCTCGCATGCCTTGCGCCTTGCGGCGCGGGTTGGGCGTCCGGGCTGACAGTCCCTTCAGACGCGGGTCTTGGGGCTCAACAGTTTGGCAGGCCGGAGTTTTTCTGCAGCCTTGAAGAGGCCGAAGGTCTGGTTGACGTAGTTCACCACGCCGGAAACCTGTTCCATATACGTCTGAAGCTCGGCCGTCCGCTCCGCCTCGACCAGCTGGATGGGCCGGTCCGGCCCCTCGCCTTCGAAGCCGCAGTAAAACAGCGGCTCGCCGCGCCGCAGGATGATGTCCCGCTCTGGCTCGTGCCATTCAAAGGCCCACATCAGTGGCCGTGGCCATAGGTTCAGCGGAAAACGCCCGCCAAATATGGTACCGGGCAAGGAGTCGCGGCGATAATGCATGAAGGCCGACAGTTGCGTTACAAAGACCATCTCGTCTGCAATGAAGCAGTAGGGCAACACCAGCTGAATGGTCGGACGATCAGGGTAGCGCCATTCTGTTTCGCTCACCAGCGTCAGCACTTCGCCCAGCTTGCTCCCCCTGATGGGCGAAGCGACCCCCGCACGGTTCATCAGCTGAGGCTTGCCTTTGTCGTCGCGGGCAAAACCGATGTGGATGTCAAACGGGCATTTCACCATAAAGTACCGGCTTTCCATCTGGATCACGGCCGGGCAGCGGCTGGCACTTTTTGAATGCGCCTTGTTTGTCTGCCGGAAGGTCACCCGTTCCGGCGGGTCAAAAAGCACAGCACCCTTGTCCGAAGTGAGGAACCAACCGACCGAGATCGGCCCTGACTGGGGTTCGTCTTCAGGGCGATCAAAGTTCAATGTGATGTCCATGGCAGACCTTTGCAATTTTGCATTAAATCCCCTCAAATGCAGGCCTCTGTCAATGGATGCTTGGTAATTCGAACTGGATGCTCAGTCCGGGCGATTTGATCGACAAGAGCCATGATGCTCTCGCGCCCCGGCCCCGGCCTTTTGGCTCACTCTTTGCGGTCCCTCATAGGAACAGCGCCGAAATCTGCCCATCCGTCATTATGCCCAGCTGTGTCGTGGTAAAAGCCCCGACCTGCACGCTGGTGAGCGCCGCAATATCTGCGGTTTCCATCGCGGTGACCTGCACCGACGTCAGGGCGCCAATCTGTCCGGTTGTCAGCCCGAGCACCTGAGCTGTGGTAAGCGCAACAATTGAGGCACTCGTCAAGGCGGCCAGCGATGAGGTGGACAGGGCGCCGATCTGAGCGCTGTTCAGCGCAACTACTTGAGCCGAGGAGAGGTTAAGCGCCTGAACACTTGTCAGCGCCGCCATTTGCGCCGTCCCGATCCCCCGAATGGCGCTGCTGGAAAGAGCCGCGACATCCGCCACCTCCAGCGCCGCAACCTGACCGGTTGTCAGCGCGGCCATCTGGCCCGAGGTCAGCGCCCCTGCCTGCGCCGTTGTCAGCGCCACGATATCCGCCGTCTCCATCCCG
>Ga0105044_10008546_pt1 | contig 14051 bp, 16 predicted proteins | sample MAT01_FD_78092 | JGI IMG/M metagenome (GOLD analysis project Ga0105044, IMG submission 78092) | Freshwater microbial communities from Lake Fryxell liftoff mats and glacier meltwater in Antarctica - MAT-01 | ecosystem: Environmental > Aquatic > Freshwater > Ice > Liftoff microbial mat | place...
CGTCGCCGAAATCTACGGCCCTACCGAACCCGACCGCCACGCGCTCGCCCGCAAGGTGCGCGACATTTTCAAAAGCACGCCGGGCGTCGTGGATGTGGACTGGTATGTCGAGGCCGACCAGCCCAAGGCGCGCTTCATCATCGACAAGGAAAAGGCCGCGCTGCACGGCATCAGCGCCGAGACGATTTCGCAGACCCTGCGCATCGCCGTCGGCGGTGAGTCCGTCGATCTCATGCACCTGCCGGGCGAAAAGGAGGACGTGAACATCATGCTCGAACTCCCGCGCAGCGCCCGCACCACGCCCGACGAATTGCTCGCCCTGCGCGTCCGCTCCGGCGACGCCAACGCGCTGCCCGAGCCCGGCGCCGCCGGCACCGCACCGCTCATCCCGCTGCGCGAACTCGTGCGCGTCGAGCAGACCGTCACCGAAAAAAGCATCTACCACAAAAACCTCATGCCCGTGACCTACGTCATCGGCGACGTCGCCGGCGTGGTCGAGAGCCCCGTCTATGCGATCGGAAAAATGAACGACGCGCTCGCGAAACTCGACACCCGCGAGTTCGGCGGCGACGGCACCGCGCTGCAAATCTTCAACGCCGTCCAGCCCTTCACCGACGCACGCCCTGCGATGAAATGGGACGGCGAATGGCACATCACCATCGAAGTCTTCCGCGACCTCGGCAGCGCATTCGCCGCCGTGCTCGTCATTATCTACGTGCTCATGGTCGGCTGGTTTCGCAGCTTCCTCACGCCGCTCATCGTCATGGTCGCGATCCCATTCTCCCTCGTCGGCATCCTCCCCGCGCACGGCCTGCTCGGCGCGTTCTTCAGCGCCACCTCGATGATCGGCTTCATGGCCGGCGCCGGCATCGTCGTGCGCAACTCGATCATCCTCGTGGACTTCATCGAGCAACGCCTCGCCGAAGGCATGCCCCTCGCCGAAGCCGTCGTGGACGCCGGTGCCGTCCGCTTCCGCCCCATGCTCCTCACCGCGCTCGCCGTGGTCGTCGGCGCGAGCGTCATCCTCGCCGACCCGATCTTCAAAGGCCTCGCCATCGCCCTCATGGCCGGCGAAATCGCCACCCTCCTCATCAGCCGCATGGCGGTGCCTGTCCTCTACTTCATGGCGAACAAACACACTCACCCCGCATCACAACCCAACAACAAACCCACATCATGAAACAGAACATCGGAACTATTGATCGCATTCTCCGCATCATCATCGGCCTCGCGCTGGTAGCCTACGGCATCATCAATCACACTTGGCTCGGAGCCATCGGCGCCGTGCCACTGCTCACCGCCTTCATTGGCTTCTGCCCCGCCTACTGCCCATTGGGAATCCGCACTGCCGGAAAGAACGACGGCGCCTTCGCCGGAGGAAAATAGGCGAACGAAATCACCAGAACCAATCAGCACGAACTGGCATGAAAACATCAACCGCACTCCGTATCACCGCGGCGGCCCTCGCCGTGTCCGCCGGCACTTTGCTCGCCGATCCAGCCCAGCCCCGCGCTCGTCACCCAGGCCCAGGGGCTGTTCAAACCCATCCCCTACGGCGTCCCGGCGCTGAAAGGCAACAGCGTCACCCCGGCCCGCAGCGAACTTGGCAAGATGCTCTTCTTTGATCCGCGGCTCTCGAAGAGCGGCATCATCAGTTGCAACAGTTGCCACAACCTCGGGATGGGCGGCGGCGACAACCTTCCGACCTCCGTCGGCCACGGCTGGCAGAAAGGTCCGCGCAATTCACCTGCCGTGTTCAACGCTGTCTTCAACGTCGCGCAATTCTGGGATGGCCGTGCCGAAGACTTGAAGGCGCAGGCGACCGGCCCGATGCAGGCCAGCGTCGAGATGGCCAGCGAACCCGCGACCGTGGTCGCCGCACTCAAGAGCCTTCCGGAATATGTACAGCGCTTTAAGGAAGCGTTCGCCGAGGACAGCGATCCCGTCACCTTCGTCAATACGGCGAAGGCGATCGAGTCCTTTGAAGCCACGCTGGTCACGCCGGACTCGCGCTTTGACCAACTGCTGAAAGGCAACGCCAATGCACTCACCGCCAAGGAACTCCGTGGACTGCAACACTTCATGAACAAGGGCTGCACCGCCTGCCACAACGGCGTGAACCTCGGCGGGCAAGGCTACTTTCCCTTCGGTGTCGTCGCCGCACCGGATGCCAAGGTTCGCCCGCCCGGCGACCGCGGCCGTTTTTCAGTTACGAAAACGGAGACCGACAGCTACGTGTTCCGCGCGGCCCCGCTGCGCAATATCGCGCTCACCGCGCCGTATTTTCATTCCGGGCAGGTGTGGGATTTGAAAGAAGCCGTCGCGATTATGGGCTCCACCCAGCTCGGCGCGACGCTCACTGATTTGGAGATCGATGAGATCACTGATTTCCTCGGCACTCTCACCGGAAAGCAGCCGGTCCTGCAGGTGCCTATCCTGCCCGCTGAGACTGCGACAACTCCGCGTCCGCAGCCCTGAGACACATCACTTCCAAAGCGACCCACCAGCTACGACCGCCAATATGGACATCAATACAGGCATCACAAAAATGACCGAACGGAAATCGGCGCGGGTTTCTCGCGGCTCATGAACCCCACTGCCAAAAAAATCATCATCGTCGGCGGAGTCGCTGGTGGAGCATCCTGCGCTGCGCGTGTGCGCCGGCTCGACGAGTCTGCCGAGATCACCATCTTTGAGCGCGGGCCGCACGTCTCCTTTGCGAACTGCGGTCTGCCTTACTTCGTCGGCGGTGAAATCACCAGCGAGGACGATTTGCTGGTGCAGACGCCGAAGAGCCTGCACTCGCGTTTCAATCTCGACGTGCGGGTGAACAGCGAGGTCGTCGCCATCAACCGCGAGGCGCGTGTGGTGAAGGTGCGCGGGCTGCCGGGCGGACGCGAATACGAGCTGCCTTACGACGCGCTGGTGATCTCTACCGGAGCCGCGCCGCTGATGCCGCCGATCCCCGGCATTCAGAACGAAGGCCATTTCACCGTGCGCAATGTGCCCGACGTGGTGCGCATGAAATCATGGCTCAGCGGGACGGCTGCGACGTGTGCCGTGGTGGTGGGCGGCGGCTACATCGGATTGGAAATGGCGGAGCAACTCGTGCGTCACGGCGGCGTGTCCGTCACGCTGGTGGAGGCGCTGCCGCAGGTGATGGCTCCGCTCGATCCCGAGATGGCCGCGTGGCTGCATTTGGAATTGAAGCAGCACGGTGTCGAGCTTGCCATCGGCAGTGCTGTGGCGGCTTTTGAAACGCCCGCTGGTGACGAGGCCGCGCGCGCCTCCGTCGTCGTGCTGAAGGATGGCCGCCGCTTCCCAGCCGACATGGTCGTGCTCGGCCTCGGCGTGCGTCCCGAGACGGGACTGGCAAAGGGCGCGGGTCTTGAAATCGGTGAGCGCGGCGGCATTCGCGTCAATGCGCAGATGCAGACGAGCGATCCGTCCATTTACGCCGTCGGCGACGCGATCGAAGTGCGCGATGTCATCACCGGCGCATGGAGTTTGATCCCGCTCGCCGGCCCTGCAAACCGGCAGGGCCGCATCGCCGCGGACAACATCGCCGGGCGAAGCGCGAGCTATCACGGCACGCAGGGCACCGCCGTGCTGCGCCTCTTCGGGCTCACTGCGGGATGCACTGGCGCGAATGAAAAAACGCTGCGCGTGGCGGGCATTCCATATCAGGCCCTGCATCTGCATCCCGCCTCGCACGCAGGCTACTATCCGGGCTCGGAACCTATCGCGATCAAGATGCTCTTCGCGCCGGACACCGGCAGGCTTCTCGGCGCACAGGCCGTGGGCCGCGATGGCGTGGACAAGCGCCTCGATGTCTTCGCCACCGCATTGAAAGCCGGGATGACCGTCCACGATCTCGCCGAGCTGGAGCTGGCCTACGCGCCGCCTTTTGGCTCCGCCAAAGATCCCGTCAATCTCGCGGGCATGGCCGCGCAGAATGTCCTCGCCGGCGATGTCGCGCTCGCGCAGTGGGATGAGATCGCCAAGCTCGATCCCGCGAAGTCGCTCGTGCTCGACGTGCGCCGCGCCGACGAACGCGCCAAGGGATTCATCCCCGGCTCCATGCACATCGCGCTCGATGAATTGCGCGCACGTCTCGGGGAACTGCCCCGCGACCGTGAAATCATCGCCTCCTGCCAGAGCGGCCAGCGCTCGTATTTCGCCTGCCGCCTGCTGATGCAGCACGGCTTCCGCGCCCGCAATCTCGCGGGATCGTGGCGGACCTTCAGCACGGCCAGTCGCTAAGAATGCACCACCATGAGAACCATCATCGTCCTCATCGCGCTGTTTTTCACCACCGTGATCATCGGCCGGGAAACCAGCGTCAAACCCGGCATCAACGACAAGTTTCTCGATGCCAAGCCCAAGGTAAACCGCCAAATCTCTGGCCCAAGCCGTGACTGATCTCCAAGCCTCCGTAAAGCTGCATGGCTAGGGGCGTGCTCCATAACTACGACCTCAAAGAAACTCTCGCGAGCAAGGGTTTCGACATTCCAAACGCCTGCCACATTCTTGAGGTGAGCGACCCCATGCAACCCGCCGCCGTGCTCATCTCCGACATCGGCATCAACATCGCACTCCCTTGCCGTATCTGCGTCTATCAATACGGTGGTAATTCCTTGATCGGCATGGTGCGCCCTGCCGTCCTGCTTGCATCACTGTCGAAGTCGGCAGAATTGAAGCTCATCGCCGAACAGGCGGAAAAGGACACCATTGTCATGATCGAGGCGGCCAAGCGCATGGTTTGACATTGATCGCATCCCCGCTATCACTCGCATGAATCCAAACAATATGAGACTCTTGAAACTGAGCAGCTTGATGGTCGCAGTGTGCCTTGTGAATGTTTCGTCCGTTGTCCATTCACAGGAAAAGAATGACGCGAACCCCTTGGGACTCACCAGCAACCAACTGCTGATGCGCGATAAGCTCAGCCAGATGAATCGTGTCCTGGAGGGGATCACGCTCAATAGATTCGACCAGGTGGAAGCGAGCGCCAAGACTTTGGGAATGATCAGCAAAGCCACTTCGTGGCACATTGTGGAGCAAACCCCTCAATACAGGAAATTGCTCAAGAATTTCCAAGAGCAGGCATCCGATCTGGAGCGGCATGCACAGCAAGGGAACGGGGAAGCGATGACTCTCGATCTGGTTCGCATGAACATCACCTGCACCGCCTGCCATCAACACATGCGGGAAGGGGCCGTTCGAGGAAAGTAAGCGGGCCACCTTCGGATCGACTGCCGCATCCTACCCCGGGGCATTTGTTTCCGGCACCTCGACAATCGGCTTGAACGCCGGTGTCGTGAATCACCGCGGCGCGGCCGTTGTTCAAAGCGCTCGCCGCGTTCGGCGTGCCGCACCCTGAAGCCGCGCCGTTGCTGATGCTCGTGTCGAGTCTTATGGTCACGACGTTGGCGAACGCCCAGCCAAGGAACTAGCGAGGCCACCTCAAACCCATCGCGTGCCCTCGGGGAAGATCAGTTCTGGCGGCGCTGACTGCCTTGCCCAAGGCCCTGGCAACCATTCCCCGGCAGCAAATTATGGCACCCGAACCCAACGCTGCCGGGTTCGAGAAAACTGATGAAGGCGGAAGAGTCCTAGCCAAGCGCAGCGTCGAGTGCGCGCAAGGCCTTCATGATCTGCTCGTGACAGGCCTTTGTGGCTTCATGCTCGTGCTTGTGCCGGGCGTGGTTTGTTTCGGCATCCTGATGCGCGGCGGTCGCGGAATCGCCGGCTTTCTCGTGGATCGCGATTTCCTGTTCATGCCGGGCGATTTCCTGCTCGTGCGACTGCACGCTCGCTTCGTGCTCTGCGATGGCTTTGCGTGCGCGTCCCAAGATGGCTTCAGCTTCCTTGTGGTCGTGTGACCACACTGCGTGCTCGTTTTTCCAAGTGGCGTGATCCTGTCGGTCTTTGGAGTGTTCGTCGGCTGCGGTATGAGTTGGCATAGTGTGGATGGGGTTAAGGGACCGAAGGAGGTTGAAGCGAATGGCCGCCGCGCCTTACGAGCCCTTGGTGTGGCTTGACGATCACTAGGAAAACGTCAGAGCCGTGGCGGGGAGCTTCGTGAAGAGATCGCCGTGTCCGGTCACGATGGCGCCTTTGATGAGATTGGACTCGGCGACCTTGGTGACCGCAGCGCAATGCCCGCAAACGTAGAGTTCGCCGCCTTCAGCCACAAAACTCGCGAGCATTTCCTTTACGGCCGGGAAGTCGGCGAACTTCAAGTCCGCCGGCAAATCCGCAGCCGCGAGCGGGACGGCGTGAACATTCAGGAAGATGTCCGATCGACGCCCGGCCTTGATCGCGTTGCTGGCGAGTCCGATGCCCATGCAGGCGGCGTGAAGGTCTTCTTTCCCACACGTGATGTTCACCATGACGGTCGGTTTGGCGGCTGTTTTCGCCGAGGAAATTTGGGCGGATGCGGTGGGCGGAAGCAGCGGGGAAAGTCCGGCGAGCGCCAGGACGAGGATTGAGATGATCTTGCGGCGAAGTTTGCTGGTCATGGAGTTCTCAAGATGGCTGGTTGTTGCGGCCTTGCGGAGGAGCGGACCAGCGGCCCGTGCTTCTCAACGATTCAACTCTGGAGTAGTGGCGCACTCGATGCTCACCTTCTCTTGTCGGAAGGCCACCGCATCTTGCCCGCTGGCCGCGCTATGCAAAGGCCGAGGGCAGACCGCTTCCGCATTCGGCACCAAACGAGCTGCCTTCTTCAACCTAGTGCGCGGTCGAACCCGGCTCTCACCCCGATCAAGGCTTCTGCTTTTTTGTCTGTTTGAGCTGCGCAATGTAGGAGGTCACCAAATTCTTTTGCTCCGGGGTGAGGTGCCCTTCGGTAAGCAGCTTTTCCAATGTATCGAGCGCGGCGGGGTAGGCTTCTGCCTCGATTGCCTGCGCGGCCTTGCCTGCGCGGCTCTGCTCTTCCGGTCCTGCGGAGGCTAGGGTTTTCCGGAGTTCGGCTGCATCGAGAGTCACCGGGGCTGCGGGGGGCGCGGGTGCGGTCGGGGTGTTCGTGGGAGGCGGTGCCGCTTCGGCGACGTGTGGTCGTCTGTCGCAAGCCGCGAGAAGGAGGGTGGAGGAAATGGCGGTGAGGAAAGCCAAGGAGGGACGGTTCATATTTGGGAAGGTTTTCAGGTTTGCTATGGCGACGCTACCTCTCTTTTGCGAAACACGCTGCGCGCCTTGCCATCGATTCGCCGCACCGGTGAAGTTTGCCCGCATCGTCACCACGCTTTCGAAGGGATCGCAGGCAGGCGCACGGTTCGCGGCGCTCTCGGCGAAGAGCGGAAAGTTCCTGTCGCCGAACTGGGGCGAAACGGGCTGTGAGTCGCCCGGTTTGCCAAGAAAATTCCTCCTGTGAAAACATCACCCTCGCCGGGCAAGAGGGCCAGTCGCAGGGTCGTGTCCTATTTTGAATTTGGAAGCCATGAAGTCAGGAAAAACGCAGCCGAGCACTCCTTACCATGACATTTCTTCATCCCATTCATGGCTTCGTGGCTTCCAAATTAGGACACTGCCAATCGCAGCAGCCGCTTGAACTACTTGGCAAACTGGCAAAGTCTCAAAGCGTGAAAGCGAACCGCAAAGCCAAGAAGCCGAAAACGCCGGCGGATTTCCGGCAGGCGTCCGAGGTATTCAAGGCTTTGAGCAATCCGAACCGGTTGCTCATTGTGGACGCTGTGGCGAAAGGGGAGCTTTGCGTGGCCGACCTCACTGCACTGGTAGGGTTGGATATGTCCACGGTTTCCAACCATCTCTCGGTCCTGCGGAATGTCGGCATCCTGAAGGACGAGCGCCGCGGGACGCAGGTCTTCTACTCGCTGAGGAAGCCGTGCCTGCTGAATGTCTTTTGCTGCCTCGATGAATTCCACGCGGAGGACGAATATTGAGAAAACTCCAGTGATAGAAACCAAACCAGCAATCATCCTATGAAAGACGAGACCAAACCAAAAAAGGGGTTCTTTGCACTCATTCGCGAGTCCCTGAAGAAGACCGGCGGATGCTGCGGCGCAGGGGAAACCTGCGGCACTCAGCCAAAAGACGGCGAGAAGGCTCCAATCAAGGAACCCAAGAAGCCCACGGACACCAAGCCGGCGTAAGGCAGGATGCCTGACGATCGCAATCCGCTGTCGGTTTGCGAAGTCGTGACCAACCGCCGGGGATCGCCGCTGCGACCAGCGGTGCGCCCATAGTTTGAACCCATGGAAGAGCCCATTAAAACTGAACGCAATTACCGGGAGTTGCTCGTGCTGTCGCTGGTGCCCGGCATTGTCGGCGCGCTGATTCTGGCAAGTTGGGCTTTGGCCGCATGGCACATCGGGCCACTTTACCTCAATGCGGGACTGGCCTTGGTGGCGACGCTCTTCGGTGGCTCGCAGCGTTTCGTCACGGGGTTCAAGGACATGTTCAACCGGAAGATCACGGTGAATGTCTTCGTGGTGGTGGCGCTGATTGCGACCATGTCGATCGGCGAGTTCCGACCAGCGGCGATCATCGTTTTCATCATGGCAGTTGTCGGTGCCTTTGAGACCTACACGATGGACAAGAACCGGCAGAGCATCCGCAATCTGCTCGATCTCACTCCACGCACGGCGACGATCCGGCGCGGCAAGGAGGAAGTGTCCGTGCCCATCTGCGAGGTGGCAGTCGGGGACATTGTGTTGGTGGGACCGGGGGACCGCATTCCGGTGGACGGCGTGGTGGTGTCCGGCACGAGCAGCGTCGATCAGGCACCCATCACCGGCGAATCGATCCCGGTGGATAAGTTCAAAGGCAGCGAACTTTTCAGCGGCACGCTGAATGTCACCGGCCGCCTGGAAGAGCGGGCGACGAAAGTGGGAGCCGATACGACGCTTGCAAGGATCGTTCATCTCGTCGAGGAAGCGCAGACCACCAAAGCGCCCATCCAAGCAGTCGCCGATCGCTTTACGGTTTGGTTTTTGCCGACGGTGCTGCTGCTGGCCATCGGCGTCTATTTCACGACTCACGACATTAGGGTTGCGGTCTCCATTCTGCTGGTGGCCTGCCCCTGTGCATTCGCCATTGCGACTCCGACCGCAGTGACCGCCGGCATCTCGGTGATGGCCCGTCGTGGGGTGCTGGTGAAAGGCGGGATGTTCTTTGAACTCGCGGGGAAAATAGATGCGCTCGTGGTGGACAAAACAGGGACGTTCACGATGGGCCAGCCCAAGGTCTCGGAGATCGTGGCCTTTGATGGAGTGTCGGAGGCCGATGTGCTCCGCGTCGCGGCCATTGGTGAAAAATTCTCCGAGCATCCCGTGTCACGCGCCGTCACCGCGCTCGCCAAGGAAAGACATCTCGAAGTTCCCGACCCGGATGATTTTCAAGCCGAGATCGGCATGGGCGTGACAGCCCGCTGGAACAACACCCGCATCGCGGTCGGCAAAGAAGAATATCTGCGCGGCCTCGGCATCACCATATCCGCCGCGGCCGCAGACGGAATCGCCGCGCAAATGCAAAAGGGACGAACTACGCTCGCGGTCGCCCAGGGCGATCAACTGGTCGGACTGATTGCAGTGGCCGATGAGGTCCGCCCGGAAACAGCGGGAGCCATCACCGCACTGCACCGCGTGATGGGGAACGAAAACATCACGATGCTTACCGGGGATAATGAACTGGTGGCCCGCTCCGTGGCGCAACAAATCGGCGTGCGCGACTACAAGGCCGGCCTGCTCCCGGATCAAAAGCAGGCGTTCGTAAAAGCGCTCCAGGAGAAAGGCCACACGGTCTGCATGATCGGAGATGGGATCAACGATGCGCCCGCGCTGGCCTTGGCAGACGTCGGCGTCGCGATGGGCGCGGCAGGCACCGACATCGCGATCGACACGGCGGATGTCACGCTGATGAACGATGACCTCTCCCGTGTCGTGGAGTTCATGCTGATGTCGAGAAAGGTCTTTCACCGGATCAAGCTGAACATCTTCTTTTCGATCATCTACAACGTCATCGGAATCGTGCTGGGTGCCTTCGGAATGCTCACGCCGATCTGGGCAATCTCGTTCCAAGAGGCCGGCTGCGTCACCGTGGTGTGCAGTTCGATGCAGTTGCTTTGGGCCAAGCCGCAACTTCACACCTGAGTGATGGCTATGTTTCGCAATACCCCGACCGCCAACCTCGCTGGCCCGATCGGCAACGGCGTGGCCATCGCGTTGCCAGACGTGAAAATCATCTCGCACCCCGGCATCCGGCCGGTGGCGGTCGATGCTCCGCGTCCGGGTCTATAATATGCTCTGGACCGTCGTCATCGTCGTCATCGTGATTGCAGTTGTTGGCGGCTGGTATGCGTTTGAAGCTTGGTGGGATCGCCGCCTGTTCTCCGCCGCGCCCGGTCAAGTGTGCGCCAACCTGAACGCGAAACAGGCCAGCGCCTACCTCAGCGAACATCCCGAGACACAGGTGCTCGACGTGCGTTCCGCCGCCGAGTTCGGTAGCGGCGCATTGCCGCAGGCCGTCAATGTCTCCATTGGCGACAAGGCGTTCGACGAGAAACTCGCGCAGCACGACAGGGATAAGCCGGTGCTCGTGTATTGCGCGGGCGGCTTCCGCAGCCGCAAGGCGGTGGACCGCCTGAAGCAGCTTGGCTTCAAAAATATCCAGCATCTGCACCGGGGCTACATGTCCTGGAAACCCGCCGCGCGGTCTCATTGAGGCGCGAATTTTCGGGTGGCACGGACATTCTTGTCCGTGCCCTCGTGCGCAGACAGGAGTGTCAGCATCACCTCAATTAGGGAGCTTCAGAGGCTCTTGCAAAACCTACACGGTCACCGACGCGCGGCGTCATCGCTCAGAGGAGTGAAGGCATCTCGCCCTCTTACGGCTGAGGTTTTGCAAGAGCCTCTTCAGTAAGTGGTTTCTCGGAAAGCTTGCCGAAAACTTCTCCACCGGCAGGGGTGCCTGTCGTGCAGTCTGGGCGCGATTGCTTTCCGAAAGTCGCGGCTTCCCGTGATGAACTATCCCACCGGGCTCGAAGCACGCGAAGTCACCGAACACCTCGTTGACGCAGATCAAGCCGCGGCAAGACTCGCCCTCGTGCGTGTGTCTCACCGTGCTACGTTCCGGTGCTCATGAATGCCACCGATCTCCATCCCGCCGATCGCGCCGACATCACCGGTCGCACCGACATCGAGCGCCTTGTGAACACATTCTACGGGAAAGTGCGCGCCGACGATCTGCTCGGTTTCATTTTCAATGACGTGGCGAAGACCGACTGGAGCGCGCATCTGCCGAAGATGTACGCGTTCTGGGAAACGATGATTTTCCGGAGCGGTGGCTTCGTCGGCAATCCGCTCGCCGCGCACGCGCGACTCGTGCCGCTCACGACGATGGGGCGCCCGCAGTTCGATCGCTGGCTCGCGATTTTCACCGCGACGGTGGATGAGCTGTTCGCCGGTGAGAACGCCGAACGCATCAAAAACACCGCGGCCGACATGGCGAATGTCATCCATGCGAAAATCAACGGCGTCGCGCAGGCCCCCTACGCCTACTCGAAGCTCACGTCCGAGCAACGCGCCCGCTATGGCATCGGTAACGCGAGGCTGGCGTAGCCGCGAACTACACAGACAGGCCGTCGGGAGAGCCGAAACGGACGTTTCCATTCACATCGCCGCGTGTGACAAAGGTGTTCGCGACTCTAGCTACGCGACCCCACCGCCGCTTCCTGCATTCAGGCATTCAGTCTGAATAGAATCGTATCACACGCGCTCACCGTGCCTCGCCTGCCGTCGTGGGTTCCGCGCCTGCGGTTCCTTCGGCGCTCCCGCCGTCAAAACGCCGGCAAGCCGCAGTGGTTCACGTCCCGGCACACGCTGCCAGTCCAGCGACAGCGCAGCCGCCGCCGTCTCCCGGTCCATTCCCCGCTCCTGCGCGAGGAACTCGAAAAGTTTCTCCCCGATCGTTTGCAGGGCGATCTGGTGCGTGCGCCGCAGCGTCGCGTAGAGCCAGTCGCTGAAACGCAGAAATCCGCGGAACGGCGACCCATCGTCCTGCCAAAGAAGCGGAAGTGATTCCAAAAAGTTCCCGCTGTTGGCCACCAGATCCCAGTAGCGGGCGAACCTCCGCATCCGCTGCATCATCGCAAAATCGAGGTCGCGATTTTGCAGGATCTCGTAGGGCGGATGCGGCGAGTAAACGATCCGATACTCCGCGTCGTGCCGGACGATCGGCGTGCCTCGCAGCCGTTTCAGGATGCCCACCTGAATCTCCTGCGGACGCAGCCCGACCAGCCTGTCAAAGCCCCGCCCGAAACTCTCCAGCGTCTCCCCCGGCAGCCCGACGATCAGATCCGCATGCACATGCACACCGGTTTCCTCGCGGAGGAAGCGCAGGTTGTCACCCAGGCGTTCGAGATTCTGCCGCCGGCTGATGTTCTTCGAAGTCGCGTCGTCAAACGTCTGGATGCCGACCTCAAACTGCACCGCGCCCGGCGGGAACTCGCGGATGAGCGCGCGGAGTTGCTCCGGCAGCCGGTCGGGGATCATTTCGAAATGCAGGAAGAGCCCGTCGCGCCAGCGGTCGAGGAAGAACTGGAGAATCCCCGTGCTCGTCGGCAGATGGAGATTGAACGTGCGGTCCACGAACTTGAACTGCGTCGCCCCGCGGTCGAGCAGGCGCTGCATCGCAGAAAGAAATGCATCGAGCGGAAATGCGCGCACCGGCACGTCGAGCGACGAGAGGCAGAACTCGCAGGTGAACGGACATCCCCGCGATGCCTCCACGTACACGACCCGATGTGCGAGATCCTCATCGGTGTAAAAGTCGTACGGCGACGCGAGACGATCGACCATCGGCAGCTCGGCGGGAATCACCTTCGGCAACTCCGCGCCATCGTAGCCTAGCTCTCCAGAGCTGCGCAAAGCTCCCCGGACACCCGCGTCGAGCAAAGCAGTACAGACTTCGGCGAACTTCACATCCGCCTCGCCGGTGATCACGTGATCGGCAAGCCGGACGATCTGCTGTTCCTCCGTCTCATGCGAAACCTCCGGCCCGCCGAGGATGATGACCAGCTCCGGGCGGATGCGCTTCAGCAGCGCGACCACCTCCGTCGTCTCCGACACGTTCCAGATATAGACGCCGAGCCCCACGATGCGCGGCTCCCTCGCCAGGATCGCCTCGACGATCTCGATGGGGCGCTGGTTGATGTCGAACTCCGCCATGCACGCACGCTCCCGCAACGCCCCGAGATTCGCCATGAGGCAGCGAAGCCCGAATGAAGCGTGAATGTATTTTGCATTGAGCGTGGCGAGGACGATGTCCGGCATTGGCGGGCATTGTGAATGATTCCACAAGCCCCGGCAAACGGGACTTACGTGGTTTGGGCCACACGCGCCCGTCGGCCTGCCAGCCGCCAGGAACCCTCAAACTGTAGGAAATTGCTTTCAACGGGGACGAATGTCGGGCGTGTGGGGGCCCGCTTATCCCAGCGGCTTGAGACGCAGGTCGCGCAGGGTCGTCAGACCGTCTGCTTCCACGTGGCGCATCGCTCGGGCGCCGGTCGTCCTCTTCGGTCCGAAGCGGTGGCGTTCGTGCTCGAAGATGCCGTTGACGAAGTCCTTGGTCCCAAGCACCGCGCCGTCGCAGAAGTAGCGCACCCGGCAGCGCAGCATCTCCCAGTGGGTGAGCTTGCCTTTCTTCGCCATCACTTCCTCGACCCGCTTGCGGCTGATCCCGCGCTTCACGCGCTGGCCGTTCGTGCCGGGATTGCGCTGCTCTCCGACTCCGAAGAGCAGTTCGCGGTATTTCTCGATGCTCGCGCTTTCTCCGATTTCTCCGTGCGCCCAGCTCGCCATCGCAGTCTTTAGCCCGCTGCGGGCGCGCTGTTTTCCAGCCGCCGCCGCCGCATAGCCGCACCAGCGATACTCCTTTGGATCATCCACCAACCCCGCCCTTAAAGGATTCAGATCGATGTAAGTGGCCATGGTCACCAGCGCCTGCCCGCTCTCGACGAGCACGCTCTTGAATCGCTCCTCCCATAGCGTGCCCTTGCGCCCCTGCCGCCGGTTGTGCCAGCCGGTGAA
>Ga0105044_10008548_pt1 | contig 14051 bp, 11 predicted proteins | sample MAT01_FD_78092 | JGI IMG/M metagenome (GOLD analysis project Ga0105044, IMG submission 78092) | Freshwater microbial communities from Lake Fryxell liftoff mats and glacier meltwater in Antarctica - MAT-01 | ecosystem: Environmental > Aquatic > Freshwater > Ice > Liftoff microbial mat | place...
AGCACGACGCGCTTCATCGCCTGATCGGGGTCCTTAGTCGCATCAAATTGCCGATCGACGAACAACTGCTTCTGCGCGTCGTTGAGCGGCCGACGGAATGCCTTCTCGACGAATCGCTTGGCGAAGTCGCGTATCTTCGCATCGCGGTCGGGTGCCCCGTCTTTGGTGCCGGCCAGTTCGTTCAACTTCGCAACCACGTACCCGGCCGTCTCCAGAGCCGCATCGGTCGTCGCCTGATCCCACGCCTTCGAGACTGTTGTGCCGCGCTCCCAGCCCAGACTGCGATCGTCAGGCGGGAACGGGGTGTTCGGCACGAACGATTCGGGGGTCTTCACCGACGTCAGAAATCGCGTCGGGATCGTCTCGGTCGGCCGGTGCGGTAGTTTCCACGCCAGTTGCATTGAGGCTTTCACGGCGGGGGGTGGGCCCTTCTGCTTCTTGGAGTCGTCAACGCCCTGCTTCGCCTTCGAGAATTCCAGCCGGATCGGGTACGTCCGGCCGGCGATCAGGAACGTCGACCCTTTGAACTCCGTGTCGGCCCCCGACTTCACCCAGGCGTCGATCAGCGGCTTGACGTTGTCGTTCACCCACAGGCGGGAGGCATGTTCCGTACGGACGACGAACTCGTAGTCGCCTGTTTCCGGCGCGGTCACCGAGCCTTCCCAGCGAATGCTGAACTGCCCCGGTTCGGTCTTGTCGCCGATGGGACCATTGGTGCCGAAGTCAAACTTCACCTGCGGATCGACGCGTTCTTCCACTCGCATCTTGATGTTGAAGTTGCGGGCGTTGAAGTACTCGCCCTTCAGTCCCGGCTTCGGGTCGGCCTTCTGCGCGAAGCGGAAGCCGCCGATCAAGTCGCTGACCGCGTTGCGATACTGCGCCACCGTCAGCCGGGCCAGTTCGACGCGTGGCGGCTTGTTGCGGTCGCGGGCCGCCTGCGAGTAAAACGCTTCGTGCGCGTACGCGGAGATGCGGTCGGCTTCATCTTTCTTCAACGAGCCGGGATCATCCTCCGGCATCGTCTTGGCGATGAGTGCGGAGAGTTGCGCGACCGACTTGCCGCCAATCAGCGGTTGCGGGTAGGCCTTGGCCCCCTCGCCATTCGCGCCGTGGCATGAGGCGCACTGCTTCTTGTACATCGCCTCGCCTGTGGGGACGTCGGCGGCGGATAAGGGAACAGCAAGGAGAAGCAGGCCAATGGTCGGCAGAATGCGCATGGTGATATCAGTTCGACGGAACGCGGGATGGAATGCGGCAGGTACCATTAGTTTCGGCTGTTGGGGCGAGAATGTCAAGCGCCCCGCCGACGGTCAGGTCTTCCCATCTTACCCTGACATTCATTGCATTCGGTTGGAATGGGTCATTATGCGGGTCATGCAGGTTCGATGTTGGAGAACGACAGACCGCGCCTCGTACTCGAGGAAGCTCATGATCCACGGCCGCATCCTGATGATTGTCGCCCTTTGCGTGTTGGGCAGTGCCGCTTCCGCCCAGGAACGGAAGCATATCGGCCCGAAGCTCGAGTTCCCGGCCGACGGGGGCCGTTCACCCCACCTGAGCCTGCCGGTCAAGCTGGAGACAATTCCGGCCGCATCCCGCGAGCAGATCAACCGCGTCATGCAGGCACCATCGCTGACGGCCATCGCCACGGCCGAGGAATTCTGCACCACGAACGAAATGTACCTCTGGCTGCTCGATCATCCCGACCGCGTGTCGCTGGCCTGGCAGCGAATGAAAGTGGCCGCGATCGACATCAAGCCACATGCGGATGGCAAGTTCACGTGGAAGGACGAGGGCGGCAGCGTGCTGAACTGGCGCACCGTCGGCCAGAGCAATGAAGGCCGAATCTGGTATGCCGAGGGTAAAGTGAATGCCGGGGCAGTGCTGCCGTTGATTCCGGTCAAGGCCGTAGCCGTGCTCCGGCATGGACGGAAAGTCGACATTGATGGCGACCCGGTCCTCTGCCAGCAGGTGGAGGTCTTCGTCCAGACCGACAGCAAAATCGCGTCGACGGTGATGAAGATGCTGGGCCCCACCGCCCCCCGGCTGGCCCAGGAAGGTTCCGAACAGTTACTGCTGTTCTTCTCGGGAATCGCACGCTACGTCGACCGGCACCCGGCCAAGGCACCGGCGCTGCTGGCGGAGAAATAGCTTCAAAAACCCTTCCTGACGGTCGGGGCTCGTGTCAACAGAGGCTACTTCGCGGTCCACTTGAACTTGCTCTTCACTTCCGGGTTCACGATGCAGTCGGCCGGCCATTCGCCGCGTGACAGTTTCACGATGCATTCGGCCGCCTTCAAGGCCATCTCATCTCGCGACTGCAAGTCGACGCCCGCCATGTGCGCAGTGAAGACGCAGTTGTCATGCTGCAGCAGTGGGTGGTTGGCCCCCGGCGGTTCCTGATCGAACACGTCGATGCCGGCGCCCGCAATCGTACCCGCTTTCAGTGCCTCGTCAAGGGCCATCTCATCCACGACTGCGCCGCGGGCGGTGTTAATCAGGAACGCGGTAGGCTTCATCAGCGACAGTGTCTTCGCGTTGATCAGGTGCCGGGTCTCCGCGAACGCCGGCAGATGCAGTGTCACGTAGTCGCCCTGCTTCAGCACGTCGTCCAGCGGCGCCAGCGTGATCCCGTGCTTCGCCGCGAATGCCTGATCGGGCGTCGGCTCGTAGGCGACAATCTTCATCCCGAAGGCGATCCCCTTCATCGCGACCGCTTTGCCGATCCGCCCCAGGCCGACAATTGCCAGCGTGCGGCCTCGCAGCGGCAGGTTCACCCGGCGGGGCCATTGCCCCTTGCGAATCGGGTCGTGCTGGCCGATCAGGTTCTTGGCGAGCGCCAGGATGAGCATGAAGGTATGCTCGGCCACGGATTCCTGATTGGTGCCAGGAGCGATGCAGACGACGACGCCGTGATCGGTGGCCGCCTGCTGATCGACCGCGTCCCAGCCGACGCCCGCCCGGGCGATCACTTTCAGGTCGGGCAACGACTCGAACACTTTCCGGGTGTACGGCTCGGATCCAGCGAGCGCGGCGGGGATGCCGGCGTACTGCCGCAGGACGTCGCTTTCGACCATCTGCACGTTCTTGTCGGGGAAGATCAGTTCGAAGCCGGCATTCTTCAGCGTGGGCACAAACTCCGCCTCGAGTTTGGCGAGTTGCGCCGGCCCGATCATGACTTTCGGCATGGCGTATGCTCCGATCTCATAAGACAACCGAGACGACCTTCCGCCAGTTCAGAGTATGATTTTCGGGTTTGGCGAGAACCGAACCGGATGTCGTCGTGTCCTGATGCCGCGTGAACGAACTGCGCGAAAACGATGGGAAAGCGGTGAAGGAACACCGAAACCATTCTTGACCTTTGCCGAAAAGGCCGACATGATAGACACAGACGCACTCGCCAACTTGGCGACGTCGACCCGCGAAACGATGGCGAGAGGGGTGTTCCACGGCAGCACAGACACGATGGCCGCGTCCGGCTTGCCTTCGGGCGAACTCTCCTCGCCGTATCGAACTCGCGAAGGAGGGCGCTTGACCACAGCGACGCTTTCGACCGGCCCCGACACATCCGTCCCGACCCTCAGCAGCGCACTCGAGCGTGCCTGCCTGTGTGCCCGCACCGCCGACGATAACAAAGCCCGTGATATCGTGGTGATGGACATGCGGAAGGTCACCCCACTGTACGACTACTTCGTGATCGTCACCGGCGGCAGCCGACGGCAGATCCACACCCTCGCGGAAGAAGTCGACGCCGCCATGCACGCCGAGGGCGACAGCCGCATGGGCATCGAGGGCTACGAAGCCAGCAAGTGGGTCGTGCAGGACTACGGCGACGTTCTCGTCCATGTCTTCGACCACGACACCCGGGCGTTCTATAGCCTCGAAGACCTCTGGGCCGACGCGGGGCGCGTGGATTGGGAACGGGCGTAATCGTGTGGCGAGCCCGATGGGCTCGCCGCTTAACGATGATCTCCCTATCAACCACAATCATGAACCTCCTCCCGCAACTTCGCGACCTTCTACGCCCCGTTCTCGCACCGCTGGTGCCGGATGAGGCCAAGCTCGCTGATTACCTGGCGATGATCCGGCCTGCGCAGAATGCCGACCTCGGCGACTACCAGGCCAACTTCGCCATGCCGATGGCCAAGGCGCTGAAGCGCAAGCCGCAGGACGTGGCCGCGGACATCATCGCGGGCATTCCCGCGAATGATCTGATCGAATCGGCCGCGGTCGCCGGGCCGGGGTTCATCAACATCCGTCTGAAGAACGCCGCACTCGCGGCGATGGTGCGGGCGACCGCAGCCGACCCGCATCTCGGCGTCGCGCCGGCGGCTTCACCCAAAACGTTCGTCGTCGACTACTCCGGTCCGAACGTCGCCAAACCGCTGCACGTCGGCCATCTTCGCAGCACCATCATCGGCGAAGCGATCTGCCGGTTGCTGCGCTTTCTGGGTCACAAGGTCGTCGGCGACAACCACCTGGGCGACTGGGGCACACAGTTCGGCATGCTCTTGTACGGGTACAAGAACCTGCTCGATGCCGAATCCTACAAGGCCGACCCGGTGCGTGAACTGGCCCGCATGTATCGCAAGGTTCGCGAACTGGCCAAGGCCAACGACGACGACGAGGCCGAGAAGGGCAACCCGATTGCCGACGCCTACCGGGCCGAGACGGTCAAGCTGCACGAAGGCGACGCGGAGAATGTCGCCCTCTGGAAGCAGTTCATGCCCGCCTGCATGGAAGAAGTGGAAGCGATCTACCACCGGCTGGATGTGCACTTCGACCATCAGCACGGTGAAAGTTTCTACAACGAAATGCTGCCGGGCGTGGTGGCCGATCTTCTGGAGAAGGGCCTGGCGGAGCGGAGCGAAGGGGCGGTCATCATCCGCGAGTCGAAGGACACGGTCTCGCTGATTCAGAAGCGCGATGGGGCCTTCACGTATACCACGACCGACCTGGCGACGATCAAGTACCGCGTTGACACTTGGAATCCCCGGGGAATGCTCTACGTCGTCGACTTCCGGCAGAGTGATCACTTCAAGAACCTGTTCTCGGCCGCGAAGCGCTGGGGCTATGCCGGAACTGAGATGACGCATGTCTCGTTTGGTTCGGTCCTCGGCGAGGACGGCCGACCGTTCCAGACGCGTACCGGGCCGACGATCGAACTGCACACGCTGCTCGACAAAGCCGTCACGCTTGGCCTGCAGAAGTACGAAGAAAGCTACAAGGAACGCCAATCTCGCGATGAAGATCTCCCGGTGCTGGGCGAAGCCGAGAAGAAGCAGATTGCCGAGGTCGTCGGCATCGGCGCGGTGAAGTACGCCGACCTGTCGCAGAACCGCACGTCGGACTATCGCTTCAGCTTCGACAAGATGCTCGCCACCGACGGCAACACGGCCACCTATATGCAGTACGCCTATGCGCGCTGCCGCAGCATCTTCCGCAAGGGTGAGATTGACGTCGAGGCGTTCCGTTCATCGCTGCCGGATGTGATCATCGAGTCGCCTTACGAACGGGCGCTGGCGCTGCAACTGCTGCGCTGGAACGAGGCGCTCGACGTGGCCGCCAACGAGTACATGCCGCACTACCTGACCACTTACCTCTGGGACCTTTCGAAGGCATACAGTTCGTTCTTCGTGAACTGCCAGGTGCTGAAAGCGGAAAGCGATGCACTGCGCGACAGCCGCCTGCTGCTCTGCGACCTGACCGCGCGCGTGATCCGGCAGACGCTGCACCTGCTGGGAATCGAAACCGTGGAGCGGATGTAAAGTTCGCCCGATCGCTCCGCTGCCCGTCGCGGCTTCACAAGGCGGACGCTTCCGCCAGTGCCAATGCACCGATCAACCCCGCCATGTCGCCCAGCGCGGGTGGGACGATGCATCCGTCCACATTCTCGAACGACAGATACCCGTTGATCTCATCGACGAACTTCCGTCGCAGTCGCTGGAAGAATTCCGATTCCCCCATCAAGCCACCTTTGCGAACGCTGCCGCCGATGATGATCCGCTGAGGCGACAGCGTGTACGTCAGGTTGGCCAGCGCCTGCGCGGTGTAACCGATGGTGAAGTTCCATCCCGAGTGGTCGGCCGGCAATTGCCCGGCCGGCATGCCGAAGCGCTTCTCAAGCGCCGGCCCGCAGCAGAGGCCTTCCCAGCAGTCGCCATGGAAAGGGCAGATGCCGGGAGCGTTGTCACCGGGAATGCGCTTCAAGCGCAGATGGCCGATCTCCGGATGCAGTCGGCCGTGCAACAGTCGGCCGTTGGCCATACCACCTCCGCCGATGCCCGTGCCGATCGTGATGTAGATGAAGTCGTCAAGCCCTCGGGCGTTGCCGTACCGATGTTCGCCGAGCGCCGCCCCGTTCACATCGGTATCGAAACCGATCGGGATGCCGGGAAACCGTTTTTGGAAGTACCCAAAGACATCGGTGTTGGCCCATCCCGGTTTCGGCGTCGTCGTGATGTGGCCGAATGTAGCGGACCCCGGATGCAGGTCGATCGGCCCGAACGACGCGATGCCGATCGCAGCGAATGAGCCATGCGACGCGAGCCAGTCGCCCACCAGCGCGAGCGTGGTTGCGGGATCCGTCGTCGGGATCGTCGTCGATGCGTGCAGGGCCATGCCGTGACCGATGGCCACGTTGAACTTGGTCCCGCCCGCTTCGATCCCGGCAACAGATTGCATTGGCGGTCTCCCCGTGGCGCACGCGTCGCGCGTGCACGTTCATCGACGACACTGTCGAGCACGCAAGACGCGTGCTCCACGTTTCGGTTAAGTCAAGTTCCGCCCGCTTCGATTGCAGCGAAGGTGCGCATTTCGGTCTTTCCGTGGTGCACGCGAGACGCGTGCACCACGTTTGCGGCAATCCGCAACTCTGTGGAGCACTCGAGACGCGTGCTCCACGATTGCTCGTCAATATCCGTACCCGAACAACTCCCGCTCCACCCGGAACGCGTCGCCGACCCGGGCGGCCTGCCCCGGCGTGAACACCTCCCGGTACGGCCGGCGATCATCGCGGTATTCGCTTTTTGCCAGCACTCCCAGCGATCCCGTGAACGGCACACCCAACTGGCCGAACAGCTCCGTCAGATCTTCCGTCAGTCTTTCGTAACGCAACACGCGATGCACCAGCAGCCTCGTGGGATCGTCCGGTTCCGTGTATGCCGGGTGATCAACGCACCAGTCGTCCGACTCAAGATACTGCTCCAGCGTCAGCGTTCCCCCGGACCGGAACTTCTGCATGTGATAGTACGAAAGCGTCTTGTCCCACGGATTGCGTTCGACGCAGAAGCGGAAGTAGTTCTCCCACACATCGCTGCCCACGCGTTCGCGGATCGCTGATCCCTTGATATGGTTGACGAATCCCTCATGGTTCCGCGCCCGGTGCGGTTCGACGTGCGGCAGGATCGGCGTTACGATCGCATCCTCGCCGGCATGCTGCGACAGGTAGATCTCGATGCTCGTCCCCGCCGTCTTGCGCGTCTTGATGAAGATGAACCGATGCCGATGCGAGATGATCATGCCCATCCCCGGTTTCGCTGGCGTTTCGACAGTAGGGTCTTCATACTGACCGTGGAGCACACGTCTCGCGTGCTCAGTCAACCGAGCACGCGAGACGCGTGCTTCACGATTGCGGTCGCGGAGTTGGAACCATGTTCATTCGAATTCCGGCATTGCTGATCGCGATGCTTCCGTCTTCCTCATCCGCTGCCGAACCCGACAAAGCCGAAACTGCCAATGCTCTCTCGAAAGCAACCAGGTTCCTGCATTCGCGCATCGCCTGCCAGGGCGGGTATGCCTGGGTCTCCAGTGCCGATGGCAAACTCCGCAACGGCGAGGGGGCCTGCGGCCCGGGGACCGTCTGGGTGCAACCGCCCGGCACCCCGGCCATCGGATCAGCGTTCCTTGATGCGTATGAAACCACCGGGGATGAGGTCCACCTGAAGGCCGCGCGCGATGCCGCGGCCGCGCTGATTAAAGGCCAACTCCGGTCCGGCGGCTGGAACTACCGGATCGAATTGTCCGGCGCTGCCCGGCGTGAGTTCACCTATCGTGTCGATGGCCAGTTCGACCCCGCCAACATGCCGAAGACGCCCGCACCTGGTGGCTGGGACATCTGGAAGCAGCGCCGGCACAAGGACGACATGACCCTGATCGACGACGACGTGACGCCCGCGTCGCTGCGCTTCCTGATGCGGCTCGACAAGCTGACCGGCTTCAAGGATAAGGAACTTCACGATGCCGTCATGTACGGTCTGACCTCGACGCTGAATGCGCAGTACCCGATCGGGGCCTGGTCACACAACTACGATCAGTTCCCCATTGAACCACCATCGGCCACGCACTACCCCGTCAAGGATGCGTCGTTCCCCGATAAGTGGTCGCGCATTTGGACGAAAGACTTCCAAGGCTGCTACATGCTCAATGACCGCATCACGCAGAACATGATCGCCACCATGCTGCTGGCCCGCACGATCTACGGCGACAAGAAGTATCTCGAATCGGCCCAACGCGGCGGCGACTTCGTTCGCCGGGCACAACTTCCCGACCCGCAGCCCGGCTGGTCGCAGGAGTATACACGCGACATGCAGCCCTGCTGGGACCGCAAGTTCGAGCCGCCGGCCGTGACCGGCCTGGAATCGCAGGATGTCCTCGAAACGCTGCTGCATCTGTACCGCGAAACCGGCGAGAAACGATTCCTGGAACCGGTCCCGGCCGCGCTAACGTACTTCCGCAAAAGCCTGCTGCCGGACAGCACGCTGGCGCGCTTCTACGAACTGCGCACGAACAAGCCGCTCTACTTCAACAAGAATTACCAACTGACGTACAACGGCGACGAAGTGCCCACGCACTACCGCTTCCGCGACCCCTCCCGGCTTGATGGAATCGAAGCGGAATACAAGCGCCTGCTGGCCGTGAAGCCTGATGCCTTACGGGTACTGCCGGCCCGGCCCGGGGACGGCACGAAAGCCCGCGAGGCAATCGACGCCATGACCGCTGACGGCCGCTGGCTGGAACCCGGCACCGTCCGCGACGCTGCCGGCAAGAAGGTGACCCCGGCCGAAGGCGTCGTTCAATCGCAGACGTTCATCGACAATGTCCGCATTCTGTCTGATTACCTGAGAAGCCTGAAGTGATATGTTGAAAGAGAGCGAGTAAACTAAAGCTGATGACCGTCAGTAAGCGAAATCCACTCTTTCCCCCTCTCCCCCGCAAAGCCGCGGGAGAGAGGTAAGAATGCCGGTGGCCTTTCAATGCTGACAATGAGTACTACTTCCACTCGCTGTCATGGTTGTAAAGTTGCATGGCCTATCACGGTTTCACTCGACTGGCGGCCTGCTGCCCCGTCCTGCATCTCGCGGACCCGGCCGCCAACGCGGAACGCACCATCAATCTGCTGAAGCAGGCGGAGGCACGCGGCATCAGCGTGGCGGTGTTCCCTGAACTGGGTCTGACCGGCTACACCTGCCATGAACTGTTCTTCCAGAAGGCCCTGCTCGACGGCGCGCTCGATGCGCTGGCCACGGTCGTCGAGGCCAGCGCGCATGCGTTCGGCGGCCTGGCGATCGTCGGGCTTCCCGTGCTGGTCGGCGATCGGCTATTCAACTGTGCTGCGGTCATCGCCCGCGGCCGGTTGCTGGGACTGGTGCCCAAGACGTTCCTGCCGAATTACAAGGAGTTCTACGAAGCCCGCTTCTTCGCCTCCGCATTGCAGGCGGTCAGCAATACGGTGACGATTGCCGGCAGCGAAGTGCCGTTCGGCACGGACCTGCTGTTCACCGCGAACGACGGCATGGTCGTCGGCATCGAGATTTGCGAAGACTTGTGGGTGCCGTTGCCGCCCAGTACGCGGCAGGCGCTTGCGGGCGCGAACGTGCTGGTCAACCTGACCGCGAGCAACGAAACGATCGGCAAGGCGGGCTACCGCCGGCAACTGGTGCTGAGCCAGTCGGCCCGCTGCATGGCCGGGTACGTGTACGCGGCAGCGGGCGTCGGTGAGTCGTCGCAGGATCTCGTCTTCGGCGGGCACTGCCTGGTGGCTGAGAACGGGGTGCTGCTGGGCGAATCAACGCGGTTTCAGCGCGAAGACGTGATCGTGGCCGCCGATGTGGATCTCGATCGGCTGCGGATGAACCGGGCGATGACGACGTCGTTTCACGATGAAGTTCCGGCCGTACCCTTCCGACGGATCGCTTACGTGGAGGCCGAGCGTTCGCCCGGCCCTAAGCTGTTGCGTGAGATCGACGCGCATCCGTTCGTGCCGCGCGGCACCGAGCAACTGCGCGAACGCTGCGAGGAGATTTTCCACATTCAAGTATCGGGCCTGGCGCGCAGGCTCGAACATCTGGGCCGGCACAACGTCGCCATCGGCGTCTCCGGCGGGCTTGATTCGACGCTGGCGCTGCTGGTGCTTTGCAAGACGTTCGACCGCATCGGTGCCGACCGATCGAAGATCAAGGCACTGACGATGCCCGGCTTCGGCACCACACCGCGGACGTTCAACAACGCCGTCGCCCTGATGAACTCGCTGGGCATCACCTTCCGCGAGATCGACATCCGCACGCTCTGCTTCGATGAAATGCGTGCGCTGGGCCATCAGCCGTTCGGCATCAGCCTTGAAGGATTGACTGTCAACACACTGGGGGACAAGCTGCGGCAGGTGCCTGCCGACAAGCGGCACGATCTGACGTTCGAAAACATCCAGGCCCGGGTTCGCACCAGCCTGCTGATGAACACCGCCTTCGTGATCGGCACCGGGGATCTCTCCGAACTGGCGCTCGGCTGGTGTACCTACAACGCCGACCATATGAGCATGTACAACCCGAACGTCAGCGTGCCCAAGACACTGGTGAAGTTCCTGGTGCGCTGGGCGGCCGAGAACGAGTTCGGCGACAAGGAACGGGCCACGCTGTTGGACATCGTCGCCACGGAAATCTCGCCCGAGTTGCTGCCCCGCGATGCCGACGGCAAAGCACAATCGACCGAAGCGACCGTCGGCCCCTACGAACTGCATGACTTCTTCCTGTTCCACTTCTTGCGGTACGGCGCCCCGCCGTCGAAGATCCTGATGCTCGCGGAGCATGCGATCTTCGACAAGCAGTACACGCGCGACGAAATGAAAAGCTGGCTGACGGCGTTCCTGAAGCGATTCTTCGCCAGCCAGTACAAGCGCTCGTGCCTGCCCGATGGCCCGAAGGTCGGATCGGTGAGCTTGTCGCCCCGCGGCGACTGGCGCATGCCCAGCGATGCGCGCGTGGACGAGTGGTTGCGGGAGTTAGGGAATGGTTGACGACTTTGATTGAGCCGACGTTTTTCTTGTCCCCCCTCTCCCCCGAAGCGGGGGAGAGGGCCGGGGTGAGGGGGGCCTTCGGATGCACGCTAAACGGTCATTGCGAAATACTTGCTTCGCGGCATCACTTCATCGAAACCCAACGTGCGTGCTTCACCGAGGCGCTTCGCATCGACGTGTGAGCCGTAGCCGATCATCGCGACACCTTCGGGCCTCGCCTGCATCAGCTCGACCAGGTCGAGCTTCGGGAACTGCAGGTCGATGATGCACTTCTCGACATCGGGCTTCTTCAACTGTTCCATCAGCATCGCGATCGACCGGCACTGCAAGACGGTCTTGCCGGCAGCGCGCGAGTGGCCGATGGTTTTGCTCGCATCCATCAGGTCGTCGCTCAGGAGAAGGATCATATCGCCTCCGGGCCGCGTTCGCCGGTGCGGATGCGTACCGCATCCTCCAGCGGCAGGATGAAAATCTTGCCATCGCCGATCCGGCCTTCGGGACCGGTGCGGCCCGCTTCCATGATCGCGTTGACCGTCGGTTCGACGAAGTCTTCGTTGACGGCAATCTGCAACTGCACTTTGCGAACCAGGTTGGTCGTCAGTTCATGGCCGCGGAACGCTTCGGACTGCCCCTTCTGCCGACCGAAGCCCTGGACGTCGACGATCGTCAGGCGGAAGACCTCCACCTTGTTGAGTGCCTCTTTGACCGCTTCCAGTTTGGAAGGCTGAATGATGGCGAGGATCATTTTCATGTGAGTACTCCAGACAGGGAACTTACGCCCCCCGCTCGCCTTTGCAGGGGACTTCGTGTGAACCGTGTGTCAGGTAGATGTCGTCGACCGGGTAGTTCGCGAACGCCAGGGTGTAGTGATCTTCGAACCAGGGTTTCACGTCGGCCAGTACGCTTGTATCGTACGCGGGTTGCACGTGCAGCGTCGGACCGAACGGGACTGTTCGTATTTCCCCCTGCTCAAGGATCACCTCGCCGGCCTTGATCACGAAGCGCGGCAGTTCGAACATGGCCTTGATGTCGTCGCCGGGGGTGTAAATCGTGATGTCCGCGTCAGCCCCGATGCCCAGATGGCCCTTGTGCGACAGGCCCAGCAGCCGCGCGGGCCCGGCCCGCGTGACGATCGCGATTTCGTTCAGCGTGTACTCTCGCGACAAGTCCGGCAGCAGGCAGCGCTCGCGCACGCGCTCGGGCAACCGCTTCAGATACTCTTCACGGCAGGTGCGATCCATCAGCAGCTGCACGATCTCCGGATAGGCGAGGAACGCCGCCCCGTTGGGGTGGTCGGTGCTCATCGCCACCTGCCAGGGGTTCTCCACCAGCAGGTACCACTCCAGGCCGATCGCCCATTGCAGGGCATGTACCAGGCTTTTCTCCTTGTAGACGATCGGCACGATGCCGCAGCCGGCCTCCATTTCGATGTCCGCGTTGAACCACTTCTTGCCGGTGATTTTGTGGAGGTAGTAACCGAGCGGGCCGTCGCCGGTCATGGATGTCGTCTCGGCGAACATCACCTGGCCGACATCGACACTCAGATTGGGATGCGTGTTGACGTACTCCGCCAACGGTTGCACCTTCGAGCAGAACGTGCCCTGATCGTCGGGCCCGCCGCCGTAGCTGTGGAACTGGATATGCGTCACGTGCGCCCGCCTGCCTTCAAACGCCTTCATCGTTTCCAGAGTCGTCGTCCAGTTGCCGGGGATGCCAAGTTGGTTGCAGTGCACGTGCACCGGGTGCGGCAGGCCCAGGTCGTCGGCCGTCTGTGCGATCGCCGTGACGATCTGCCGGGGAGTCACGTCGAAATCGGTGACCGGCGTGTCGAGCCCCGTCGCATGGCGGGAATCGCCACCTTTCCAGATCTCGACGCCGCCGGGATTGACGACCTTCAGGGCATAACCGCGGGTGGAGCGCAGCAGCCAGGCCGCGAAGTGACGCAGCCGTTCGGTTTCACCCAGCCTGATCTGCTTGAGGGCATAATGGTTATTGCCGATCAGGATGAAGAAACCCTTATCGATGATCGGCGTATCGTGGAACTCTTCATGGGCATGCCGGGCACCGAGCGGCGGGATGGCAGCATCAAAAACCGTGGTGTAGCCCATGCCGGCATAGAGGTAGCCGGTGGCGAACGTGGTCGGCGTGCTGCCGACGGTGCCGGAGCGTGTCAGTGGCGTGCGCGGGATCGGTTTCGAGTTGCGGCGATCTTCGGGCCGCATCTTGCGTGCGAAGTTGACCTTGGGACCGGCGATGTGCGCATGCATGTCAACGCCGCCGGGCATGACGATCAGGCCCGTGGCGTCGATGATTCGCGAAGGGGCTTCGTCGGCGACGTCGCAAGAGGCGATGCGGCCGTCGCGCACCCAGATGTCGCGGACGTCGCCATCGATGCCGTTCGCGGGGTCGTGGACGGTACCGCCTTGGATCTTCAGCAGACTCATGTTGAAGATTGTACGTCAGCGCGCGAATTCCATCTCGACTTCGTAACCGGAAAGCTCGGGGAGCTTGCTGATGCGCTCCGCCAGTGCATCGGCCCGGGCGCCGGGGGCGAGCGTCAGCTTCAGGCTGATTTGCCGATGGCCGCGCGGGGTCAGGTCGATGCGCGTGGCGTAGCCGGTGGACGCCCGCCGCAGCGACGTCAGCAGTACGTCACCGTCAGTCTCATCAGGAGCGTGCCCGCGGTAAACCGGCCCGGCGGAGCGTGACGACAACGGCGGCATCGCGTCGCCTGTCGTCGGCTTCCAGAACGGGATCGGCG
>Ga0105044_10008550_pt1 | contig 14050 bp, 9 predicted proteins | sample MAT01_FD_78092 | JGI IMG/M metagenome (GOLD analysis project Ga0105044, IMG submission 78092) | Freshwater microbial communities from Lake Fryxell liftoff mats and glacier meltwater in Antarctica - MAT-01 | ecosystem: Environmental > Aquatic > Freshwater > Ice > Liftoff microbial mat | place...
CGCCGAAGAGTAACCCAATCCGCATCTTCGTCATTTTTCCATACTCCCGGTACTTTTTGACAAATATACACGCAGAGAGCGCAACTAAGGCACATACGAACCGCTTTAAGACTACTTATCTCCACCCTTCCACCCTTCCTCTGTGTCCTCTGCGCTCTCTGCGGTAAAAAAATCACATCTTCTTAGAAAAGTTCACCAGTAAGCCGTCCCCTCTCTCATTCCGGTGCTATTTAAAGGATTTCCCCTGTCAAACTAAAAGCGCGAATATCTGTAATTTTAACCCGCACAATTTTACCCGCCAATTCAGCAATATCGCCCTTAAAAAATGTGAGGCGATTGCCGCGAGTGCGCCCCATCACCTGAGTTGAATCTTTGAGATTTTGAACTTCCACCAAAACCTCTTCAGTGCGTCCGAAATAGCGCTGCGATCGTTCCATCGCCGTTGTTGTGACTACATGATTGATTCGTTGCAGGCGATCGGCTTTCACCTCCTCACTCAACTGATTTTCCCACAAAGCAGCCGGCGTACCAGGGCGAGGCGAATAAGCCGCAGTATTCACCAAATCAAAACCAACATCTTCGATCAACTTCAAAGTCTTCTCAAACTGTGCTTCCGTCTCCCCCGGAAAACCCACAATCGCATCAGCCGTAATCGAAGCATCCGGCATATAACGGCGAATCATATCAATAATCCGGCGGTATTTCTCCTGAGTATAGCCTCGCGACATCGCTTTCAAAATATCATTATCGCCAGACTGAAAAGGCACATGAAAATGTTCGCAAACCTGCGGCAATTCCGCACAAGCTCGAATCAACCTTTCATTAAAATAGCGCGGGTGGCTAGTAGCAAATCTGAGGCGATCGACCCCAGGAACATCCCGAACAAAATAAAGCAAATCCGTCAAAGTATGCTGGTTGCTGCCGTCCGCTTTTGTCCCCGGCAAATCGCGACCATAAGCATCAATATTTTGCCCCAACAAAGTTACTTCCTTGTAACCTTGACGGCCCAAATCCTCCATTTCCGCCCGAATTGCCTCCGGCATTCGTGACTGTTCAACCCCACGAACATTCGGGACAACACAATAAGTGCAGCGTTCATTGCAGCCATAAATTACATTCACCCAAGCAGTCACCTTGCTATCGCGGCGCGGCTTAGTAATATCCTCCATAATCTCAACAGCTTCAGTCGCCACAACTTGATTACCCTGAAAAACTTGTTCCAGCAAATCTTCAAGTCGGTTAGCGTGTTGCGGGCCCATTACTAAGTCCAATTCCGGCACTCTACGAAGCAGCGCTTCACCTTCTTGCTGCGCCACGCATCCAGCCACAACTAAAGTCAAACCAGGTTCTTTGCGCTTGCGATGAGCTTGCCTTCCCAGGTTAGAATAAACTCTTTGTTCAGCATTGTCGCGAATCGTGCAAGTATTGTAGAGAATCAAGCTAGCTTCGTTCGGGTCTTCCGAGAACTCAAAGCCCATATTTTCGAGAATGCCGGCCATCCGTTCCGAGTCGGCTTTATTCATCTGGCATCCGAAAGTAGTGATGTGATAGCGGCGGGGTTTAACGGTCATGGCGAATTGCAGGCAAATAAAAAATATAGGTTTTCAACCTTAACCAACTATTATATAACAAGTCTAAACCCTTTGTGAACTTTTATTTTTATCCGTCTTTTCTCTTTCTCAGCACCCTCTGCTGTTTATTAGACTTATTGCATAAATCTTTAATGGATAGGGGAAACCGCAGATAAACGCAGATAAACGCAAATGCCTTTCCTGATAGTTTGCGAAGGCATACAATCTTGTCTCTTAAAAAAACCACTTTCACAAATCTGTAGGGTGTGTGAGGCGCGGTGAGTAACTTGCGCCACCGAGAATCAATCTTAAACCGCGCGTCAGGCACCAAAATCTAGTTGTGGCGGTGGGTGAGTGTTAAAAATCTCACAGTTTGAATTCAAAAATTACTCGCCCTCACGCACAACAGCGAAAGTCCTGATGCTAAGGTTTATTTGGGCGTATTTATCAATTTATTTTGTCTGTAAAAACTGTAAAATTGTTTTGGCAATACCTTGTGCAGCCAAATAAGGAACCCCATTGCCAACAGTTTTAAACATATTAGTCAACGTCATCTTGGCTGGCAGTGCAAAATCTTTTGGCAGTGACTGAATAGCCAGTGTTTCTGCAACCGAAAGTCGGCGAAGTTTGTAAGGGTGCAAGTGAACTTCGTTATTCCCGTAACAAGCTGTTGGTGAATAACGCCATCGGTGCAATCGCTTGAAAGATTTTTTTGAATCATCTCCTTCATCAACGGAAGCAAACCGCTTAAGGCCTGCTTTGGGTTGGAAATAGTGTTTGGCATTGGGATGGTTGAGAACGTCATTTTTTTGGAACCAAAATTCTACCGTTAAATCTTGGGGAATGCCATCAGGACAAGGCACGAAACCATCATTTGCAAAGGCCGTTCTATCAGGCCAAGGATGAGAAAAAATTTCTGATTTGGGATATAATACCTGACTTTGCCAAGGAAATAAACTTTCGGCTAACATTGGGCTTTTTGCCTCTAGGGAAATGCCCAGATTTTTGACAAGGTTTTTTCTCATTCCAATCAAAATAATTCTATCCCTATCTTGTGGGACACCGTATTCTATCGCATTTATTAACCTTTCCACAAAAACATATCCAGACTCAGCCAACTTAAGCTTTAGTTCGTCGTAAAAAGCTTTATGTTTTTTGGTTCTCCACAAACCTTTGACATTCTCAAACAAAAAGAAATCTGGCTGCTGCTGGCAAATTAATTCAATGTATGAAGCTGAAAGTTGACCTTTATCTCCTTCCTGACCTCGGTTTTTGCCACCAATAGAAAAGTCAGGACAAGGCGGCCCCGCGATAAATCCCACAATATCGTGATGCTTGCGGGCAACCTGCATCAATTCCCGCAGGCGAAAAGCTGGTTCTCCCCCTACAAGTCGAGTTACATCTGCTTCCTCTCCTTCGCAATATCCGTATTCTGGTAGCGCCAAATTCAGGCACTGCCGAGAGTAGCGGTATGCTTGCATAAAAGGTGGGAAAATTTCATTAACATACACTACATTAAAGCCGCTTAATTCAAAACCGAGGTCAAGGAATCCTGAACCGGAAAAAAACGAAAATATACAAGGAAGAGAGTGCATTGAATCATCCCATTCATTTAATAAAAAGCTTACTATAAATTCGGTTGGTTCTGCACCTTCGCCAGTCAAAAAATAGGCAGAGCCTGCTAAAGAGTATAACTACTAGACTTGCAATGTATTTATGCGTTTTTATATCATAAAAAGCATCTGCGTTAATCAGCGTTAATCTGCCTGACATCTGCGGTTTTGTTTCACATCAAAAAAATACGCAACTCAAGTCTATGCTTAAAACCATTGGCCGCCTCGGAAACGCCAGTGGGGAAACAAAATCCGCATCAGTGTTTGCGATGCCAGATAAATAGCCAGCCACACTAAACTATAATGCAAAGCAAAAGCTCCCAAGTCAAAATCTTGTGGAGGTAGCCCCGGCAAACCGATAATTTTGATTAAAAATAACACAAAAAGTGCTTCCCAAATTCCAGCGAGTAATTGAAACGCGCCGGGCCAATCTCGATCCCAGCGGAACTGCTGAATGTATATATATAAAGCATCCCAGCCGATGCCAAAAATCGCTACATACCCTAAAATCCAGAAAAAGATTGAGCCTGACTGGGAGGTAATTAAACCCAGAAAAAAGGGCAGCGTTACTAAAACGCCTACGGTTGCAAATAGCAATAATCGAGTTTGCCAGCGGCCGAATAAGGTGGGAGTCATTCGATTTTAGATTTTGGATTTTGGATTTTAGATTTAATGGGAAAATTAGACCTTTTGCATAAATCCGACCTTGATATAGAAACCGCAGATATAAGGCAGATAAACACAGATAAACGCAGATAATTTCAAGATTATTTGGAAATGAATGCAATCTTGTCTATTGTGGGATTTCGGATTTTGGATTTTAGATTGAAGGCGAAGCTCGTTTAAATGCGTTAAATCCGCTACACTCATCCGTTGCCGAACTTCTTCAAGTTAGTCGGGAGATTTATTAAAAATCCACTTCAACCACTGCATGAACGATCGCCAAACGCTCAATTTCCGCACACCAGCAACTCGGTTGGCGGCCAGACTTTCAACGGAACGCAAGGCGGCGTATTGCAAGCCCAAAAAACTGTCTACGGGCGCGTAAGGCCCTCCCAAAGTAATCGCTCCTGCTGCGTATAGCCGGCCTTCTGTGTTGCTAGCAGAAGAATTCCGCAATTCGGGCACTTCAAAATCGTTGTTAACACTCAGCCGCCCCAAACCGTTGAGGGGAAGATTGTATTGAGCTACCAAATCGTTTAACAGGGGACTGGTTTTTACCTTAGCGTCCAAACCCGTAGCATCAATAATAAAATCAGCTTCTAACTTAATTTGCCCCTTGAGTTCCTTCTCCTGAATGTACGTCACCGTGCGGTTTTGACTGTCGCGCTCGACTCGCTCGACTTCCCCGAAGGTAATTTGATACCATCCTTGACTTAAACCTTCTTTGACAATCCGCCGCCAGTCGCTGCGCTGCGCTGTGGTAGTTCCCCCCCAGTCTGTGAGCAACTGCGGGCGAAATTCGGGGGCGGCTTGTTCCAAAAGTACGCGGAGTTCCCCGCCCCAGCAAGCTTTTGGCCAGTTGAAAGGTTGAAATTCGTAGTGATTTTCGACTCTTCGCTGAGCGAGTTTAAATTTGTTACCTTGAGGTTTGGCCGATCGCATCAAATGCAATACTTGAATATTACTGTTCCGCTGTCGCGCTTCGTAAATTCGCTGCACCACGCGGGAAGCCACAATTCCCCGGCCTCTAATTAATACGCTGCCGCCGCTGGCTTCCAATTTTTCGTAAACGCCGTTGTGGCTTTCATAAGCGTTGACAACCGACTCAAAATCCTGGGTTTTTTCGCGGTAAGCTTGCAAATCCGGCAAAAATTGAATAGCGGGATAGCCGGTGGCTAAGTGTACGTATTTGGCGATTAAAAAAGCGTGGTCGCGGTGCTCGGCATTCGATCGAGAATAAGCGATTGCGTACCTGCCGTCATCTGTTTTGCGAATTCCCCGCACTCTACCGTAGCGAAACATCTGATTCCACCCAATTCTCTCGACTTCCCTGTCAATAGAATCAAACACATTCACCGCGCGAGGCGTATAAGTTTCGGCAAAAGTCGGTTCAGCAAACACCTGCCACATCAACTTCAACGACATCCCCAAACGCCCTTTGAGCAATTCCTGCCAAGCTTCCCGCAAAGCATAGGTCGGCCAGCCCCAAATGTTGTCTGGACAAGAGTCAGAATTCGATCGTAGGCGTTCCCGCAGCGGAATTTGAGAATTCAGGCATAGACGCAGATAGCGGGCGTAAGGCTGGTTTTCCATGCCCAAAACCGCAATTCGATCGACTTTCACGCCGCAAATTCTGAGCAAATCCACCCAAATAAAGCTGCCCAAACCACCGCCAACGGCAGCCCAATCAACTTCTGTCACAGGGAGTCCCATAGATTGGAGCGATCGCATGGTTATTTGATTCGCCTGCAAAAATGCGATCGGCGGAAATTCTTCCCTACTAGCCGTTTGAGGAAGCTGCAACATTATTTGCTGGCCCCGTGGGTCTGGCCCATTGGTATGTGGGCTAAAGAAAATGTGAGAATTGACAGAGTGGGTTTCTGCGGAATTAACAGCAAAGGAAATGCCGATCGCGTAAGGCCCAACTTGCAGCATATCCCCGTTTGCCAGCACGCAACGAGTTTGGCGAATGCCGTTAACAAAAGTACCGTTGCGGCTACCCGTGTCAGTGAGTACAATACTGTTACCTTCTGTGCCAATCACTGCGTGAAAGCGAGAAACTTGACTGCTGCTGAGCGCAATTCGAGAAACTCGTTTCCCGTTGATAGTGGCGGGCATAGCTTCAAAAATTCGTCCCAAAGCGATGGGTAAGTCGAGTATCGGGGATCGACAATCCCCCGTAGCTGTATCTGTCCAAGTCAGTCGCAGGCGCAAGGGTTGAGAATTCATGATTATTTTTTAAACATCAGCCGTCGGCTTTGAGCTTTCTGCAAAAAAAGATTTTTGAAGTTGAGAGAGTTTAGCGGATAGCCAGACTTTCCATTTTTCAAACTTTCACGGAGAGATCACCACACTCACCGCCGCCGCCAAAGAAGTACCGCACCACGGACACCCCTCATTCAACTGCGCGTAAGGCGAAATTCGGCTGCACTTAGGACACTGCAAACCATATTTTGAAGGCCCGGTCGGCTGAAAGTTACCAGGTGCGGGAGGCCCAGACAGCAAAACTGTCTGGGGCGCGGCTACCTGCACCTCCGTCACATTCACCACCTCGATTTGCACTTGGCCTAAATGGATGTGACTTCCCGAGTTCAATTTTGCTTCGCCTCGGGCGAGAATTTTTCCATCTACCAGGGGCGGATTGCTTTCGCGCAAATTCCGCACTGCATACTCCTGCAATTCCTGATTAAAAAATATTTCAACGTGGAGCCCCGATACGCTGGGATGCGAAAATACTAGATCGCACTTCGCCGGATCGCGCCCTAGCCTCACGGTTCCCGGATTTTTGCTCGGCTGTCCGTTTTGAATTGTTTGAGTTTGACGCACCCCAGCTTCTGTCCATACTAAAGTTAGCTGGTTTGTCATGATTGTATAGGTTTGCTCAAAAATATAAAAAAATATTAACTGATTTATTTTGAGGACGGACTTCCTCACCAAAAAACTTAATTAGAATTATTGATGCCGACTCGATCGAACTTCTAAAAATATTATGTGCAGCTATACAAAAAAGCCCTGAATTCGGGGCTTTTAGTGCTGGTATTGGCTTTTTTTGAGAGACTGAATCGCGCTTACCAGCTTTTCTTTCCCGCAAAGTTATTGACCGCAGTGCAGTTTGGTTAAAAAATTGCTGTTCAAGATTTGCCAGGGATTGCTAAAAACTAATTCCTGGGGGGTTTTCACATTTGCAAAGCTTTGGTGCGCTAGTGACGAATTTTGGAGGTTGGGCGATCGAACTACCTTGGCAAATTCGATCGCCCCACCTCCTCAAACGTTCACTGTCCTAGTGCTATCTCTCACGCTGCAACTGTGCAATCTTTCATTACAGGGCCAGCCTTGAGAGACTTAAGCTTCGCTCTTGCGGCTTTTGCGACCGCCTTCGCGACCAATTTGAGCCATGTGTTCGCGATTTCTGCTGACAGCTTCACCGCCTTTTTGGCCAGCTTGTCTGGCTTCTTCAGGGGTGAATTCGTGTGCAGTTCCTTTCTCGTGTGCAGCTTTTCCGCCTTTGCTAGCAATTGCGCGCTGTTTTTCTGCATCCATAGAAGCGAATCCGCGTTTGCTTTTCTCAGCCATGACTGTCTCCTTGTTTGTTTCTGATTTTTTAGCTCGATCGCGCCTTCGCCTCCCACTGTCGTGGTTACTCCCAGTCAGTGGTGAGATATCCGACGGTAAATTATGAAACCTCATCAGACGAATCTAAGCTTTTGGTTTAACTCGCAGGATGACTCTTTCATAATTTACAAATGTGAACTAGAAATAGTTCACGCCCGGGCACTATAGTTAGAGCCGCCAATGTTTTAAGCTGGTTACTGTCTTTCAATCATTCTATAAACCCCCCAACTTTTATACCTCTTTCTCAGGTATAGTCATTCTTTAGTTCGCTGGAAGGATGGAACCGAAAGCTGATTGGCAGTAGACTCAGAGGATTTTTTGACTTAACCGCGCCACCTCAAAAATTAAAAGTCCAAAGACGGATGCTTTTTTGGTCTTTTTACTTTTTTTTTGATGCCTTCCGCGCTTGCCAGTTATCCCGATGTTAGTTGGTCTGCCGATCGAGTTGTTTCTGGTAAGCGATATTTTGGGGCGCAACGCAGCACGTACTCGATCGCACTTATTAAGTTTATCTTATGACCTATCGAAACATACATCGGTTTTACCCCTGTTTGCGTCCTTAGCGCTGCGCCTATCGTTGATCCCGACCGCAGCAAGGGTTGCCAACTGCCGCGGTCGAGTCCGACTTCTGAATGTTCTCCCATAAATCGATTTTTGGCAACTCCGATCGTGGGAATCCCTGTCAAAACCCCCAAATGGCAGGCAAGACCGAATCTGCGGGGGTGGGCTAGTCCTTGACCGTCGCACAATATCAAGTCTGGCCTCAAACTGATATTTTCCAAAGCTTCGAGAACTGCCGGCACTTCTCGAAAAGACAGGAAACCCGGAATATAAGGAAAAGTTGTAGGACTGCGAACCACAGCTTGCTGCTGCAACTGCAAGTCGGGAAAGCTCAGAACTGTTACAGCGGCCCGCGATACATCGTTTGCACTGTCGTAGCCGACGTCTACGCCTGCGACGTAGCGAACTGTCTCAAGTTCATTTGCGGTAATTACCTCTGACCGAAGCTGTTCTTGAATGGCGATCGCCTCTTCAATTGTCTGCGGCCAAGGGTGTCGCTGCAACATTTTGATTTTTCTTCAACCGTTCTCATCTAAGCTTAACTTATTTTCGGTCATTTTTTAACTGGGAGTTTTATCGTTTTTCGCTATAAATTCCCAACTTGCCCAAGGAGTTTTTTTTCTACTCAGGAGGGTTGACCAAGGCGGGCCGATGCCAATTCTACCAATAGAGTCTGTAGGTCGGAGAGTGAAATTCTATCTTTCGCTTGTGCTTGAACCAACCCCCAAAGGTTTTACCGGCACGCACCTGCCATTTTCTACTCAAAATTTACAAAAAATACCTCTTTGATGCTGATTTTTTAGCTTTCTAGAAAGCTTTCTCTTTCCGATCGCCATTTTATCGCTTGTCAAAGAGCGATCGAACTATCTATTTACTTCTTCTTTATCTAAAATCCTCCTCATTGTCAAGATGATTGAAACATTTATTCATCAATAATCTCACCCAGCTACAAGTGCCATTGTTCATCCCCGCTCATCGAGCTAAGAGGTTCCCAGCCCTCAAAATCCTATGACTTTTATGAAAAATAAATAAATAAATTTATGAGTTGTTGCACCATTAACATGAAGTTATAATCTTAGATAATAGCGAATAGAAAACTAACATCTAGTAACACCACATAGCTGAAGTAACCTATGAAAATCATGCAAAGAGTTCAGTACAACCTAGCTCTCTACGTCCTCGGTGGCATCGTCTTCATCATCGCCGCCTTAATTTTCAAACCTTTTGCCATCGTCGGCGCAGGGGAACGCGGCGTCATGATGCGCTTCGGCAAAGTTCAAGACGCGATCTTAGATGAAGGCATCCACCCGATTTTACCGATCGTCACTTCTGTAAAAACTCTCAGCGTGCGGGTACAAAAAACAGATTTAAAAGCAGATGCAGCCTCCAAAGATTTGCAAAGTATTACTACAGATTTGGCAGTCAACTGGAATGTTGACCCCGCCAAAGTAAATCAAGTTTTCCAACAAGTGGGAGACGAAGAACAAATTGTTGCCAGCATTCTGAGTCCGGCAATTTCGGAAGTTCTCAAAGCAGCAACTTCTAAAAAAACCGCAGAAGAAATTATCACTAAGCGCACCGAACTCAAAACAGAAATCGACAACAGCCTCAAAAAGCGCTTGGAACCTTACGGCGTCATTGTCAGAGATGTTTCGTTAATAGATTTTGGCTTTTCTCCAGAATTTAGCAAAGCCATCGAATCCAAACAAATAGCAGAACAAGAAGCTAAACAAGCAGAATTTACAGTTAAAAAAGCCACCCAAGATGCTCAAGCTGAAATTAACCGCGCTAAAGGTAAAGCTGAAGCTCAACGCTTGCAGCGACAAACTTTAACAGCCGAAATTTTGCAGCAGCAAGCGATTGAAAAATGGAATGGCCAGTTTCCGACAGTAATGGGAGGAGGGGGAACTTTGCCATTAATTAATATTGCGCCGCCGAGTTCTCAAGCTGCAACTCCTGCTAAATAAGCTGCTGCGGATCATGATTGCCAGGGCGCGGGGAGAAGGGGAGAGGGGGAGAGAGTCTGAGGGGGAGAAGAATAGACGGTTTTTCACTGCGGAAGTGAAGATGTGCTTTTTTAAATGCCGAACAGCAAGGATACAACTAACCAATACTGTGAAATCCTGCTTACTTAAATGCCCAGATACAATTTACGTTGCGCGAGTCCTGAAAAACGTTAGAGTAAGAAACAACTCGGAAATTGTAAAGGTTTGCTTGAAAGTTCGGCTGATGGGAGATCGGGAGAACCAGTCAATTTCTAATTTAGGTGAAGTGGGGGATGTCGGCGATCGCCATTCTGCATCAGAAGCCCTGTGGCTACGCGATCGAGCCTTGGCCGCTACTAGCAGCGGCATTGTCATTGCTGACGCCAATGCACCCGATTGTCCCATAATTTATTGCAATCCGGCCTTTGAACGGATGACAGGTTACTGCACCAGTGAAATCTTGGGGCGTAATTGCCGATTTTTGCAAGGCCCCGATACCGATCGAACTACTGTAGCTAAGATCCGCGACGCCTTGCGCCAAGGTCGAGAAATCCAGGCAACAATCAAAAATTACCGCAAAGACGGCAGTCCTTTTTGGAGCAAATTGTCGCTATCTCCCGTGCGAGACGATAGCGCTAATTTGACTCACTTTATAGGAGTTCAGTCTGACTTGTCGGAACGCATAGAAGTGCACGAAGCATTGCAGCAAGCTAACGACCAACTGCAAACGATTTTGGAAGCAGTTCCGGGAACAGTATCTTGGATTAGCTCGGATTTGCGCTATTTGGGGGTTAACCAGCACTTAGCCAAACTGCACGGTTTGCCACCGTCGGCTTTTGTCGGTCAAGATATCGGTTTTCTGGGCGCTAGTTCGGATTTTAACTGTTTTGTGGTGGAGTTTTTTGCCGGCGACGCTACGGAAGCGGTTAAAGAACTCAACGTTAAGCTACAAACCGACGGGGGAGAGTCGGAGGGATACTATTTGATTGTGGCTCAAAAGTACGATCGCGGCAAAGCAGCTTGTCTGGTAGGGATTGATATTACCGAGCGCAAGCTGGCAGAAGAAGCTCTGGTGCTGACTCGCAAGGCGGTGGAAAGTTCGAGTGACGCGATCGGCATCAGCGATGCGAACGGCACTCACATTTATCAAAACCAAGCATTTTCTCAGCTATTTGAATGGGACACCGCAGAGGAATTTAAACTAGCCGGAGGTATATCGGCAGTTTTTGCTGACCCCGCAGTCGCCAGGGAGGTACTCGACACGATCGCCCAAGGTTATTCTTGGTTTGGTGAAATTACCAACCGCACTAAAAGCGGTAAAACTTTGCAAGTGTTGCTGCGGGCCGATGCTATTAAAGACCCCACAGGGAAAATTGTCGGTCTGATTTACATGAATACCGATATTACCGATCGCAAGCGCACGGAACAAGAGCTGCGGCAAAGCGAGAAGCGCTTTCGATCGTTGATTGAAAATGCTAGAGACATTATTGTGATTCTCGACGAGAAAGGCTTTTGCCGCTATGTATCTCCTTCCCTAGAGCGGATTTTGGGCTACCCGACGGCGGAAGTCCTCGGCCGGTCTATATTTGACTTGATTCACCCTGACGAATTGCTGATAGTGGATCAAGTGTTCAAAGGTGTCATGCAAATGCCGAAAGTTAGCCTGGGAATGGCGGAATACCGAGTGCAACACAAGGACGGTTCCTGGTGCGTGTTGGAAGCGGTGGCGACGAATTTGCTCAACGAACCTTCGGTGCGGGGAATTGTGGTCAACTGTCACGATGTGACTGAGCGCAAGGCGGCTGAAGACCAATTGTCGCACGATGCTTTACACGACGCGCTGACAGAGTTGCCGAACCGTGCTTTGTTGACTGACAGGTTGGGGCAAGCTTTTGCCCGCGCCCAACGGCATCCGAGCTATCAGTTTGCGGTGCTGTTTCTCGATTTGGACAGGTTTAAGGTGATTAATGACAGTCAGGGACACCGCACGGGCGATCGGCTGTTGGTGGCTGTGGGTCGCCGTCTCTTGACTTGTTTGCGCCCTGGCGATACGGTGGCTCGTCTGGGGGGAGATGAGTTTGTGATTTTGCTGGAAGAAATTCACGGTGTTGATGAGGCGATCGCCCAAGCAAAGGAAATTCTCAAAACGATCGAACGACCGCTTTATTTGGAAGGTCATAAAGTTTTAATTACTGCTAGCATCGGCATTGCCTTAAGTACCGACAAATATCAGTGGCCAGGAGATATTTTGCGCGATGCTGATATTGCGATGTACCGGGCAAAAGCTCTAGGTAAAGCTCGCTACGAAGTTTTTACCAGTGCGATGCACACTCGGGCTGTGGCTTTGATGCACTTGGAACACGATTTGCGGGAGTCGGTTGAAGAACTAAATTTGAAATATTCGATAGTGGATTTTGCCTGTGGGACGGCGGCGGAAAACTCGCCGACGAGTGAAATCGATCGGAGATTGGAGCGTCCGAAGTCACAATTGACTACTTTAAAATTGGAATGTCCTTTTACTGTTTATTATCAGCCGATCGTTTGTTTAAAAACTGGTTCAGTTATCGGATTTGAGGCGCTGGTGCGCTGGCTGCACCCGGAACGGGGTTTAGTTTCCCCGATGGAATTTATTGCGATGGCGGAGGAAACAGGGTTAATTACGCCTTTGGGTTTGTGGGTTTTGAACGAAAGCTGCCGCCAAATTATTAAGTGGCAGAGTTTGAATTTACCTGTGGGAAATTCGCGACTGACTGTAGCAGTAAATCTTTCCGGGAGGCAGTTTTCGGAACCGGAGTCGATCGAACAAATTAAGCAAGTTTTGCAGGAAACTGGTGTTGACGCTCGCTGTTTGAAGTTGGAGATTACTGAGACTGTGGTGATGGAAGATGGGGAAGCGGCGGCGGCGATGCTTTCGCAGTTGAGAGAGTTGGGAATCGGGCTGTGTATTGATGATTTCGGCACTGGTTATTCGTCTCTGAGTTATTTGCACAAGTTCCCGATTAATATTTTGAAGGTCGATCGCTCTTTTGTCAGCCGCGTCGGAGAAACAGGCGAAAATTTGGAAATCGTGCGGGCGATCGTCATGCTAGCCCGCAGTTTGGGGATGGAGGTAGTGGCAGAAGGGGTCGAAACCGCCGTCCAATTGGCTCAAATGCGGGCGATCGGCTGCGAGTACGGTCAGGGGTACTTTTTCTCTAAACCTCTCGACAGTGAGGCAGCTACGGCCTTATTGAGGCGATCGCCCAAATGGTGAATTAAACATTGAGTGTTAAAATTAAAGTTGAGTATAAGTAGGTCATTGCCAAAAAAACAATAGTATATTGTAGGGTCGGGTTTAGCTAAGAATCTAGGATATAAGCGATCGGATAAAAGCAAAACCCGCCCTCTCCATCTAATGTTTATTTGTACCCACCTACTTAATAGCAAACTATCGGGATAGGTAAAAATATATGTCTCAATCTGTTGTGCCAGCAGTCGCCGAAAAACAGCTCGATACTTCGCCTACATTAACCTTTGAAGAATACAGAGTTTATCAAGGAGAATCTGATGTAAAATATGAGCTGTACAAAGGCAAATTAATTGCGATGCCAACAGCCACAGTTTTACACATCAAAATTTGCGAATATTTAGTTTACCAGTTGCAGCGTTACCTAGCCGCTCACAATCTCGACTTAGTAGTAAAAACTGGCTTGGGAGTGAGAACCGATGAAGATAAATCTCGGATTCCCGATGTAGTTGTCTGCACTCAAAGTCTTTTGGAACAAGCTGCTGCTAGACCAGGTGAAGGTATCCTCGAATTTGATGAAAAGCCGCTGTTAGTGGTAGAAGTCGTCAGCGAAAATCGCCGCGAAGATTACGTGATTAAACGCGGAGAGTACGAATTAGCGAATGTACCGGAATATTGCATTGTTGACCCTAAAACTGGCAAGCAAAAAATCCGGCTTTTTGCATTGATTGAAGGTGAAGATGGTTACACATATACAGATTACTTGCCGGGTGAGGAAATGGTATCTGTAGTATTTCCCGATCTGATTTTATCAGTGGA
>Ga0105044_10008551_pt1 | contig 14050 bp, 9 predicted proteins | sample MAT01_FD_78092 | JGI IMG/M metagenome (GOLD analysis project Ga0105044, IMG submission 78092) | Freshwater microbial communities from Lake Fryxell liftoff mats and glacier meltwater in Antarctica - MAT-01 | ecosystem: Environmental > Aquatic > Freshwater > Ice > Liftoff microbial mat | place...
CAAGATAATGCGTCCTCGACGGCGACCAGTGCCGCTGCGGTCGTCACCATCACAGCCCGCGTGGCCGGTGCAGTGGGCAACAGCATCGTCACGACCGAGGCCGGGTCCGGAGCGTCCTTCGGCGCGGCCACCCTGACTGGTGGCACGGGTGGCGTTTTCACTGGCGTCAAGGCAATCGGGTTCACGGTCTATGCCGCAGATTCGACCGGGTTTGCCGCTGGCGCACGGAAATGCTCGGTCTACCGGGGTGGCGTTTTCAACCCGGACCTCGCCGTCTGGGATGACTCCTTCATCACGGAGGAGCAGAAACGTCTCGCCTTCGAGGGGTCGCCGTCGCCCACGGCGATTCTGATGCGGAAACCGCAAACCATGCAGACAATTCTGTGATCGAGCAGGAAAGGAATCCATAAATGCCACTCGATATCTATACCCCGCTCGACCTTTACCGGATCATGTTCGATCCGCGCCAGACCGGATCAACCTCGCAGTGGTTGGATATGTTCTTCCCTGTTATGAACACATTCTTTTCGACGCAGGAAGAAATCGCCTTTTCGCGGATCAACTCGACCCGCCGGATCGCGCCATTCATGCTGCCGAATGAAGCAGGCAAACCGATCTATCGCCGTGACGGCGAGCGTATCGAATCCTTCAAACCGGGCTACACCAAGCCGAAGGATGCGATCCGTCCGAGCGAGATGCTGTCCTTGATGCCCGGCGAACTGGTTCGGCGTTTGGCTCTCATGACGCCGCAAGCGCGCTACAACTCCGAGGTTCTTCGGATTGTCCAGTTCCAACGCAACGCGATCCAGCGCCTCTATGACTTCATGGCGGCGAAGGCGATTCTGAACGGTTCCCTCATCGTGAACTACGCCACAGCGTCCGGTGGTCCCGGAATGTCTGTGACCATCGACTTCGGACGCGATGCGGGCCACACGGTCACACTCGGGGTTGGCAATCGCTGGGGCGATGCCGGTGTCAATATCTTCCAGACCATTCAGACCTGGGCGGATACCGTTGCAAATGCCGAGTTCGGGGGTTCCGTCACAGACGTCATTCTCGGTTCAGCGGCGTCGGTTCCATTCATGGCCGATGTTTCGGCTTCGACCGGATCGTTGAAGGACAAGATGGACATGAACTTCCGGGGTTCGGAAGAAGTGGCCATCCAACGGGGTATCATCGCGACCGATCCGCTGAATCCCTTTACCTGGCTTGGCCGTCTGTCGGCGGGGATCAACGTCTGGCGCTACTCCGGTCCCTTGTCCAGGTTCCAGAACGATGATGGGACGTTTACCAGCATCATGGACCCCCGGGACGTGTTGCTGGCTTCCAGGGCCGTGGATGGGGTTCGTGCCTTCGGGGCGATCCTTGACACGGCAGCAAATCTGGAAGTGACCGACATCTTCACCAAGATGTGGGATCAGGAAGACCCCTCGGCCCGGTTCATCATGTCACAGTCCGCGCCCTTGATGATCCCGGTCAACCCCAACTGTACCTTCCGGGCGCGCGTCATCGCGTAGTAGTGTGCCGTAGGGGCGGGCCGAAACGCCCGCCCCTCATTCCCTTCGCTTCTGGGAAACCAGAACATCACGGAGACAAACATGCCACTCATTGCGATCACCCAGATCGAAGTAACCTTGGCTCTTGGCCAAGCTGGCGATTCGACAAAGGGGCTGCCCTCGATGCCCCCCAAAACCCTGAGTGTGGCCCCGGGCACACTCTTTATCGCAGCCGACAAGGACCAGGAATATCAGTTGGTGGCGATGGGCGCGGCCCGTCTGGCCGAAGCACGGGAGACGACGGGCCGGGACGACGTGCTGGACTTCACTGACGTTGCAAGCGCAAAGGCTGCGCAAAAGGCCGAGTTCGAACATACCGAATCCATTTTGGCCAAAGCCGCATACCTGACCGCATTCGGTGAAGCAGCCAGCCCGCAGATGCGGCCTGCCGACATGCGGGAGAGAATCGCCGAAAAGGCCGAAGCCGAGGCCGAAGCCAAGAAGGCCGAAGCCAAGAAGGCCGAAGCCGAAGCCAAGAAGGCCGAAGCCGACGCGAGGAAGACGAACCGCGACCAGCAAGCCGACAAGCTGGTCTGAGCATGTCGATCCGGGCCGTTCGAGAATCGTCCCGAAGGCTCCTCCATGCCCACATGGGGGAGCCTGCACGTTATTACCCCACACCAACAAGCATGTTGCCCACGAGCCTTGTCATTACTGCCAGGGCACACTCGAACGTGGCGAAGGCAGGGGACTTGGCGGGGACGAATCTATCCTATGCTGAGACACAGGACCGGGTTGAAACCCTCGTGTTCACGGTGGACGAAGTTCCAGACCCCGCTCGAAACGGATTGGTTATCTTCGATTCTGCCACAGGCTATTTCATCAACAACAACCTCCCCCCGAATGGGATCACCATCACGTCCGAAGTTATCCGAGCAGAACAGAGAGACCTGATCGGCTTTCGGACCCCAGAAGGCGTGGAGATAATTTCATGAGCGCAGCTTGGGCCGTGGTCATCGAGGGGGATGCGCTGAACCTCATGTTGGGGCTTGATCGGGACTCCCGCGCCCTTGCCGCTTCTCAGGCCATCAACAAGGTTACAGCTTCGACCCGGACTGAACTGGCGCGCAGGATACGGGCCGAGATCAACCTCCCCGCCAGCTATGTCGCCCCAGCCCAAGGAAGGCTGGCGGTCACGCGCCTTGCGTCCCCCACGCAACTCCTTTCGACCATCACTGCGCGCGGCAGGGCGACGTCTCTCGCCCGGTTTGTCACGTCGGCCAGTGCCTTGAACAAACCGGGCGTCGGGGTATCCGTGTCCCCCGGTCGGAGCGTGTTCCTCAAAAGCGCGTTCTTGATCCGGCTTCCTGGGGTAATGGGCGAAACCGATGCTGCGTTCGGCAACATCGCACTGGCGGTCAGATTGCCCCGGGGTGCCAGAATGAAGAACAAGAATACGGCCCGTGTGGGTAAGTCTGGCCTTTATGTCCTATACGGCCCTTCCGTGGCACAAGCCTTCGAGAACAATTCGGGTTCCGGCTTGAAGCAGGATATCCTGCCGGAAGTTGCAAATGACTTAGGCATAGAGTTTCTTCGCCTGATTTCACGGAGCCGAAATGCCTGATCCCCTGCGCTTGGAAGTTCACAAAAGACTCACGTCTCTGTTCGAGACGATTACATACCTCGACTTCGACGCGGTTCCGTTTCCGATGGTCGGTCGGGTCTACCGAGGTCGGGGCATTTTCGGAAACGAAACCGACGTGCCTGCGATCTCGATCCTTGAATCACCCATTCCAAACGAAGCGCCGCCGCCCCCCGTCTCGGGGACGACGACAAAGACCCTGTGGGAATTGGTTGTGCAGGGGTTTGTAAGGGATGACCGGGATAACCCGACTGACCCTGCGCACTTGCTTTTGGCCGAGGTCAAGCGCGTCTTGGCTTTGGAACGGCTGAAGATGGATTGGGATGACCCACAAGATGGCATTCTGGGGCTTGGCCGAAACGTCGTTGCGTTGTATATCGAACCAGGCGTGGTGCGCCCCGCTGATGAATTGTCGAGCAAAGCCTACTTTTGGCTTACCCTTCGCCTCGATATCGTAGAAGACTTGGCTGACCCCTACTCTCTGTCAGTTTGACATCCACAATGGAAAGGTGAGACCATGCCGTTCAAGCAATACGTTCTGGGCCGAGGTAAGGTCCATTTTGCCCGGTTCCTGCCCAACACACTTATCGCCGATGGCTTTCGTTACATCGGGAACACGCCTGAGTTCTCGCTGAATATCGAGTCCGAAGAACTCGACCACTATGACAGCGACGAAGGCATCCGTGAAAAGGATGATTCGGTTCCGTTGGAAGTGAACCGCACCGGCTCGCTGGTCACGGACAATATCGACCCCGAGAACGTGGCCTTGTTCTTCTTCGGCAGCACTTTGCAGGTCGCGCAAATCATCGTGGCTCCGCAAACCATCGTTCTGACCGACATTCACGTCGGTCACAGCTACAAGTTGGGCGCGACGGCCCTCAACCCCACGGGGTTTTTCGGGATCAACGCTACAGGTTTCACGGCGGTTCGAAACCCCGGCGCGGTTCCTCTGGTGCTGGGGACGGACTATACTGTCGATCTGAACAACGGCATTATCAGCTTCATGGAAGGTTCGCTCGTCGCAGTCGAGTTGGCGGATATCTCCGTCACCTTTGCTGTGCGGGCCTCGACCCGGACGCGCGTTTTGTCGGGTTCCGTGGCGGTCGAAGGTTCGATGATGTATATCACGAAGAATCCGAAGGGGGAAAACAGCATGTTCTACCTCCCCTACGTCAAGGTCACGCCGAACGGAGACTATGCGCTGAAAGGCGATGACTGGCAGCAGATTCCGATGTCGCTGGAAGTTCTGAAGCCCTTCGGCCTCGAAGCGATCTACCGCGACGGGGTTCCGTTCTACGCCTAAGCCTTGCTGTGACCCCACAACCCCTAACTCCTGACACCGGACACCTTTTATGACCCAGATCACCAGACTGCGCGACGTCGTGCATCATCGTGCGACTGTGACGCTGACCACGGGCCACGTTCTCGAAGTTCGACCTGTGAACGTCATCGACCTCATGACCCTCGTGAGTGAGTTCGGGCCACAGGTCAGCCTGTCATACAGCCGACTTCTCAAAATGGCGAAGACGAAGGCAATCAAGGAGTCGGACGTTCGACAAGTCCTTGAAAAACTCCTCGAAGAATGCCCGCAACTTTTGGCGGCTCTCCTGGCGTTGAGCAGTGACGACAACACGCCTGAGGGTCGTCAGGCCGCAGCCGGTCTGAACCTCGTGGATCAACTCGCACTGTTCGACACGTTGTTCAGGGAGACGTTGCACTCGGAGGCTACAGTAAAAAAACTACTGGCGTCCCTGAGCGCGTCAGCGATGACGGTATTTGGGGCGCTGAAAACTCCGAAGACAGCGATTTCGAATCCTTCTACTGGTCGGCCCGGAGGCAGGTAAGCCTGCTATTGGCCAACGGCCACTCCGACGCATTCCACTACCCCTTGGGTAGGCTGTTTGATGAATCGAACATCGTCCTTGAAAGGGACCACGGGCAAATGCGAGTGGACGCTGTGCTTGCGCAACACGCCTTTGGCGCGGTAATGTCCAAGAGAGGCGGATCATCGTTACGGACTTTCCTGAAGAAGCTGGACTTCGAAACGAAGGCCACGCAACTCGGGGATAAGTCAAACGGCGACTCCGACATCTGGGGATAAGGGTGGGTCTGCATGGCACGGAAAGACGTCAGCCTGGTCATCAACGCCAGGGACAATGCCAGTAAAGCCCTCGACCGGATCAATGCTTCCATAGAGGAGTTCAGTGCCAACCAAACGGACGTCTCTGTCCAGGCAGGTAAGACCTCCGCCGCACTAGGGAAGATCGCTGGGGCTGTTGAGGCCGTCGAGAAAGCCTTCGATTCTCTCGATGGTGCAACCAAACTCAGAGAGCAACTTGACGCTGCCGGTCAGGCGGTGGAAAAACTCCGTATTGAAGCCACAGCCGGGTCCACAGCGGTAAAGGAACTCGACAAGAGCCTGAAGGCCGCAGAGCGCGCAGTCACCAAATACGAAAGCCAGATCACCAAATCGGCTGCGGCTTTGGTCAAGCAAAGGGACGCCCTGAAAGCGTCCGAAGTTGCTGTCAAAGCATCCACCAAGGCACAGCAAGCGGCGGCTGATGCCCAGGCCAAGCTGCAAGCCCGGCAGGCCGCACTTCCTGCTGTGATCGCAAAGCAGGAAGCCGCGCTGGTCAAGGTGCAAGGCCGTTACTCTGAACTTTCCGCAAAGATGCAGCAAGTCGCTGCGGTTTCGCCCGCTCTGCAAGCGCAGTTCGATTCCAGCAGCCGAAACCTCCAAAAGAACCAGACGGTTCTTGAAGCCCTAAAAGCCGAATACAATGGCCTCGGGGGGGCCATAAAAAAATCCACGAAGGAACTTGCCAGCGCAGGGGGAAGCCTCTCTCGCGCGAATGGAAACGTGGACAAAGCGACAGCCAAAGTTCAAAAACTTTCGCAGGCCCACGCAAGCTTGGTTGAAACCGCTCGGCTGGCCCGGGTTGAAGCGTCTGGTCTCGGGAAGGCTCTTGTCCAGAGCGCACAAGGGGCCACCACGGCTGCCGCTGGCCTGCAACAGGCGGAAACGGCCCTTGTCGAGTTGCAGGCCAAGTCGCAGGCGACGGAAGCGGCCCTTAAGGAACTCTCGACCTTGGCTTTCGACAAGTTGGGGGACCAGCTTGTCCAACAGGGGTTGGCGTTTCGGGACTCACAACGGGACGTTGCCGCCCTGACCCAAGAGGTCCGAGAATACCAAAGCGTCATCGGGCAGGCGGGCGTCCCTACGCGCGAGATGGCCCAGAACCTCGCCAAACTGCAACAGGCTGCGAGTGAAGCTGAACTGAAAATGATGCGGCAGGAAGACGCCCTGCGCCGCATGGGGCAAGCCTATAGGGACAATGGGTCCAGCATTGAAGGATCGGCTCGGAGCCTCGCTGTTTTCGGGGCGGAGCAGGATCGCCTGTCGCGTGACCTGAGAGAACTGACTGATGATGGTTACAAAGCCCGGAGGGCCATAGACGCACTGAATGCGGCGGCGGCTAAGTCGTCCACAGATCGCATGGCGTCCGACATTCGACGCCTTGGAAGCGAAGCGGATCGGGCAACTCCGAAGATCAGCAATCTCCGCAAAGCATATGACAGCCTCTATGGGGGCAGCCGCCAGTCGTTGAGTGTCACCCAGCGCCTCCGGGGTGAAGTTCTATCCATGATCGCGGCCTACGGGGGCCTCTATGGCGTTGTGAACCTGCTTCGGCAGACTGTGAATGCCATGCAGACCTTGGAAGGGGCCACAGCCCGGCTGAACGTGGCCAACAGTGGAGACTTTTTCCAAACCGGCGAGGATATGGAGTTCCTGCAACGCCAAGCCAACCGACTTGGAATCGAACTTGGGACTTTGGCGACTGAGTATTCCAGGTTTGCAATCGCTACCCAAGGCACGAACCTTCAAGGTGAGCGGACACGTCGGATTTTCTTGTCGGTTGCAGAAGCGGCCCGGGTTGCGCGGATCAGCAATGCTCAGATGGCGGGAATCTTCAATGCCCTGACCCAGATCGTCTCGAAGGGGACGGTCCAGATGGAAGAACTCAAGCAGCAGTTGGGCGACAGACTGCCTGGTGCGCTTCAGATCATGGCAGATGGCCTCGGCATCACGACTGCCGAACTCGTCAAAATGACGTCGCAGAACCAGATCACGTCAGACGCCTTGCTGCCTTTTGCAGATGAGTTGCGTCGTCGGTTCGGGCCGGGTCTGCAAGACGCACTGACCAACACGACTGCCGAACTTGGGCGTTTGCAGAATGCGGCCTTCATGGCGATGGTCGAGTTTGGCAATGCAGGATTCCTCGAAGCGTTCACGGATATGGTGCGTGACCTGACGGAACTTCTGAGGTCTTCAGAGTTCGCGTCCTTTGCAGCACGTTTGTCCCAGGTCTTTGCTGTTCTAGCGGACACTGCGGCTTTGGTAGCCCGAAACTTTCAGCTTGTGGCGACGGTGATCGGTGCGGCCATCGGCCTTAAAGCCGTTCCGGTCGTGTTGGCTTTGGCCCGCGCGGTCATGTCGGCCAGAGCATCGTTGATTGCCACAGCATTAGCGGCCCGTGCGGCCACGGGCGGCTTAGCGGCGGCAGGCGGGGCTGCGCTTACCACAGCAGGCGCGTTCGGCGTTTTACGGGCTGCGGCAATCGCCTTGCTGTCGTCCACGGGCCTTGGCCTTTTACTGGTGGTGGGTGGGGCGCTATTCGCGAATTGGCTGACCAGTGCCACAGCGGTCAATGCGGCGATGGAGGCCCACGCCAATGTCGTAGACAGAGTGCAGACTGCCTACGAAGAAGCAGAGGGTTCTGCGGAAGCATTTGGTAGGTCTGCGGCCCTTCCCACGGTCACGCAGGCCCGGGAGGCCCTTCGCCTCCTCCAGGAAGCTGTTGCTGATACCGCCGCCGAGATGGACCAGGTTATCGGCGATGCAGGCCGTAGTGACTGGCTGCGAGTTTTTGGCAATCTTTTCCTGCAATCACCCGCCTCTCGGGAATATCGTGACGAAATTGCCACTCTTACCGAGGAGTTCGGTCGAGGCGAAATCAACGTCACCGAATATAGAATTGCGTTGGACTCCCTAGCGGAGAAATACAATGATGGGTCCGAGGCTAATAGGCGATTTGCACTGGAACTGGACGTCGCTTCGGCGGCACTGGTTCTCCAATTCGGTAAGCTGGAAGAAGCTGAACTCAATCTTATCGCGCTGACCGGCTCCACAGAAGAAGTTACTGCCGCCCTTGCCGAACTTGCGAACCGGGGTGAAGAATCTGGTCGCGCCCTTAATCCCATGATTACTGCTGCGGACGAAGCTGGCGATGCTTTGGAATCGGCAGCGGATAATGTAGATCAGCTTACCGATTCTGTTCGTGGGATGCTGCGGACGCTTCCAGGTTTCACGGATATCCTGGATGATATCAGCGATTCCGAAGCATTTGCGGAAATGAGTTCGGATGCTGTTGAAGCTGCGCTTAAAGTATTGGACGTCGAAACGGCTTGGAGTGACCTCCTTACAGTCATTCGTAGTTTTTCTTTCGTGGGTATTTTCAGTGCCCTCAGCAGCGAACTCATCTCGGTTCGAGGTCTCATAGACGAAGTTACGACGGCTTTTGCAGGTCTGTTCAGTTTCGCCGACCGGATAGGCGACCTCGGGGGTATTCTTAGCGATGCTGTCGGGGGCCTTGGGGGCCTCGTAAATGGCATAGCCGATACGGTCGCCAACGGAGTTCTCGATGGTGCTTCGGATGGAGTAGAAGCGGCGTTCAACTTGATCGTTGATAAGGAAGGATTGCGCCTCGAAGCCTATTATGATGAGAATCACTTTCGGGTCGGCTTTGGGTCCGACACATTTGTCGATCCGACAGGAGCCGTCCGGACTACGACTTCTAGCACTGTTATTACTGAACAGCAGGCGGTCGCAGACGCGATGCGTCGGATTGTCGAATATCAGGATGATCTGCGACAGGCTGTTGGGATACGTTTCGATACATTTGACGCGGCCCAGCAAGCGGCTCTTACCAGCATCGCCTACAACTATGGGACTCTGCCGTCCCGTGTGGCCGACGTCATCAACTCTGGTGGTTCGGTCGCGCAGATCGCCGAAGCTATCAGAGGTCTGCAAGGCGACGGACCCTTCAACGATGATGGATCGCCGGTAAACTTCTCCCGTCGTAACCAAGAGGCCCTGATCTTCGCCACAGGATCAACGCCGTCCAATGATCCGATCCGGGAAGAAGCTGAAGCCCGCCTTGCAGCCAACGCCGCAACCCAAGAAGCTATTGACCTTCAAACGACCGAGTTGATCCTTCAGGGGATGATTGCAAACGGGGATGCCCGAGGCGCGGCGCGTATGGAAGCCCGCCTCGATGCACAGAGGCAAAACCAGTTTATCACAGAGGAACAACTCGGCACCATCGAGGCATTGGCTGCGGCACAGTTTGACTTGGAGCTGGCGCAAGAATCGGCAAACGATGCTGATCGAATCTCACAAGAAGCTGCTGCACAAAGGGCTGCAACTCAAGCGACCTTAGACGACACCGAGTTTGCGATTCGTCAGCAAGATTTGGTAAACCAGGGACTTGAACGCCAAGCCCTGATCGAAGCTGCCATACGGGATGCCAAAGCGGCAGACCCGGGCATCACGCAAGCCGAGATCGACCTTCTTACTGCCCAGACAAGTGCCCTCTACAGCGCACAGGCAGCGGGTCAGGCGGTCAACGTCGAACTCGAAGCTGCCGAGGATGCACAGGAGCGAGTTAATGACCTGACAAGGCTGCAAGTGGCGCTGCAAGACCAACTTGAAGCTACCATAGCCAGTGGAAATACCGAGGGCACCGGGGCGATCCTCACAGAACTGGAATCGGTCAACGTCCAGCTTCTAGAAGCCATCACCAACGCCGAAGCCATGTGGGCCGCAGTTGGTGGAACTGTGGCCCAGACGGCCATAGCGCAGCTTGCAACAGCCCGCGTGGAAGTCCAAGGCTTGGCTGAAAGCGCGGACACGACCTACTTGCAGTGGGATCGGGTTGCAGGTCTGTTTACTGATGGGCTGGCCAGTGCCTTCGACAGGTTCGCTGAAGCTGTGGCCAACGGGGAGAATGCCGCAACCGCAGCGAAAGACGCTTTCCTGGAGTTCGCCGGGAAGTTCCTGATTCAGATTGCCCAGATGATACTCAGACAGGCAATCTTCAACGCTTTATCCGGAGCATTCGGAGGGACCGAATTCGGGAATGCAATCGGCATTCCAGTCCCGACTGGCCATACGGGAGGAATGGTCGGGTCTAAGCGCGTCGGTGGGGGCAATCGAGTCAAGACAGTGAACCCTGGTGTTTTCATGGGGGCACAGCGATATCACGGCGGCGGTATGATTGGGGGATTGGCTCCGGGAGAAATTCCGATCATTGCTCGTGAGGGTGAATATATGGCTTCGGAAAATGATCCATTGCATCCAGACAACCAGACCTCGCGTCGTGCGCCGGTTGGTGGTGGGGATACCAAGATCGTCAATATGTTCGATGCTGCAAGTTTCTTGTCGGAAGCGTTGAATACCCAAGTAGGACAACGAGTTGTGCTGAACTTTGTCCGGGCCAATCCTGCGGCCTTCCGGTCAGCTTTGGGGACGTGAAATGACTCGCTTCTGGCCGTTCCCGATCAACTGGCGAGATTCGTTGATTTGTGCAGACACTTTCCGCACTCAGATCATTGTCTCTCGGGACAAAACTGAACAGCGAATCGCCATTTTGGACGAACCTCGACGGACGTTTTCATTCCTCGTAACGGTTCACGCTGGCAAATACCGTAAACTCATGCAGGAAATGGTGCAGGGTGCAGCGCGAGATTGGTGGGTTCGCGACCCAACGACGTCCGTGCCTGTCGTGAGTGGGGTTCTCTCAGGTGGTAATTCCATTACGCCGGTCTCTATCGCACCATGGATGACTGTGGGCCGTAAGGTTGTTCTGTCCGTGCGCGACCTCTCCGAATTGTTCACAATCTCTGCGGTTGGTGTGGACCTTACCTTTGTGGAAACGTTCACTACGGATTGGCCAGCTTCAACGAGGGTATCCCTCGCCCAGAACGCTTGGATCGAGGTAGGCAGCCAATCCGACATCTTCACGGATAACGTTGCGGAGATGAAGCTGACCTTCGCAATTGTGCCCGGATCAGGTCCGGTCGAAATACTGGAATCCGCTTTGACCGTATTCAACGACCGGGAAGTTTTTTTGGAGAAGCCGAATTGGGGAAACACCCCAGAGAATGTATTCAATGCTTTTAGAGAATCCGTAGATTATGGCAAAGGTCGTATCTCCAATTTTGTCATGGCAGATTTTTTGCCAATCATGAGGCAGTCTACCTACCTGAGCCGAGATCGAGCCAAACTAAATTCGATGCGTCATTTCTTCCTTCGCCAATCAGGGCAGCAGGGGGAGTTCTACATGCCTACCTGGACTCAGGACATTATACCGATGTCAAACCTTGTCTCGGGGGGAGATACACTGGTTGCTGAAGGTATCGAGTTGCATGATGCTTACCATGCGGACCCTGCATATCACGCCATCATTCTCTTTCTGACAGATGGATCGGTTCTCATTCGCTTGATTTCCGAGATGGGAACCAGCATGGGAAACTCAGTTCTGACAATGACGCAAAGCTGGGGTTCCAACATTCTACTGGCAGAGATCAGGATGGTCTGCTGGCTTCCTTTATGGCGGCTGGCCAGTGACGCCTTGACCATAGAGTGGTTGACCGGCCAAGTAGGGCAGACTGTCCTCAGCATGAGGATGATGAAGGACATGGGTGGCGCATAGTGACGTATGACCAACTCTCAGGAAGCCGGAACAGCGGTCGCCCGATCACGCTGTTTCAGTTCCGGGGCGATCCCGCTTCAGAGTATCAGGTCGAGAACCTGATTCGGGGAGTGACCCTGATCCCTGCGGCCACGGAGTTTGGCTACGCGACGACAAAGATCACCAAGGACTTCGGCGGCGGGCAGATCGAACCTGAGAATTGGCTTTCGAACAAACCAATCTCGGACATGGCACTCGCCATTGAACAGCTTTTGGAGCGCGCCCCGAATTTGGAGCATGTCTCGCTGGTCGTGGCATGGCACGGGACTGACCTGAGAATCGGGCAGTGTGAGATCAAGCCCAAGGTCGAGCGCGCGGTCAAGGTGACAATCCCGCGAGTCTGGCAAGTCGCTGGACTGACGCGCGCCACGGCAGAGATCGTCAGCTACACGAGCGGATCACCATCTGTCGGCGGCGCTCCCTCGGATTGGTCGATCTACGAGGCGATCCAGTTGTTGAAGGGTAAGGGTCTGCGTGTGACCCTATATCCGTTCATCCTCATGGACGTTCCCCAGGGCAACACCCTACCCAATCCCTACAGCGACAACGCAGCGGCCTCAGGACAGCCTGCCTTCCCTTGGCGTGGCCGAGTGACATGCTCTCCCGCTGCGGGCTTCCTGGGGTCGCCAGACAAGACCGCAGCGGCAGCTACCCAAGTCGCGGCATTCTTCGGCACGGCGACCGTCGCTGACTTCGGGTTCAACATCGCGACGAAGTTGGTCGAATACACCGGGCCTGTGGAGTGGTCCTTTCGAAGGTTCATCCTGCACATGGCAACGATTGCGGATGCAGCCGGTGTGGATGACTTCTTGATCGGCACCGAAATGGTCGGGATGACTACGATCCGGTCCTCCGCGTCGGCATACCCTGCCGTGGCCAGGCTCGTCACGCTTGCGGCAGACGTCCGTTCGATCTTGGGGATTGGCGCGCGAATCTCATATGCTGCGGACTGGTCTGAGTATCATAGCCATAGGCCCGCTGACGGGTCGGGGGACGTGTTCTTTCACTTGGACCCATTGTGGTCGAACGCCAACATAGACTTCATCGGGATCGACAATTACTTCCCGCTCGCGGACTGGCGGAACGGGGATACCCACTTGGACTTCCAAGAGGGGTGGGCCTCTATTTACGACGTCGAGTATCTACAATCCCGCATTGAGGGTGGTGAGGCATACGATTGGTTCTACGGCAGCGATGCGAACCGGAACAATCAGATTCGGACTCCAATTTTCGATACGGCCCTCGGGAAGCATTGGGTGTTCAGGCAAAAAGATATTCGAAACTGGTGGGGGTCTCCACATTTCAACCGGCCTTCCGGCGTGGAAAGTGCCACGCCAACGGCTTGGGTTCCTCTGGGCAAACCAATCGTGTTCACCGAGTTGGGGTGCCCAGCGGTGGACAAGGGGGCCAATCAACCCAACGTCTTTGTTGATCCTAAGTCGAGCGAAAGTTTCTACCCACACTTTTCAGACGAGACCCGTGACCAAGCCGGGCAACGTGCGTTCCTCGAAGCATGGCTGCGCTATTGGGATACCCCCGGCGTAAATCCTGCTTCAAATGTCTATGTCGGCCCGATGCTCGATATGAGCAGTGCTGCCATTTGGACATGGGATGCGAGACCTTTCCCCACGTTCCCGAAAAGATCAGACTTCTGGGCTGATTCTCTGAATTGGGAGTTGGGTCATTGGCTGAACGGAAGGCTGGCGCGCGTCGAAGGCCCCGTGGGCAGCGCACAACATTACACATATACCGATTGGACGCGGGCCTTTACCCACAGGGGCGTGGTATATCAGCCTGTCCCCATCAGGTGTGGAAGCGTTAATGCCAGCGGAAAACTCGACAAGTCCATGTTCGAGGTTAGATTGCCCAGAACAGCGGCTATTGTGGAGTTGTTCACGGCATATCCTCCTTCGCAACCCATTACCTTGACTGTCAGGCAGGGGCACGTCAACGACTCCGACGATCAGTTCATGGTTGTCTGGTCGGGTCGGGTGCTATCCTCACGACGGGATGACAATGAGATCATTTTCGCTTGTGAACCGACCTCATCGTCACTGCGTCGTCCCGGGCTTCGCAGAACATACCAGATCGGATGCCCC
>Ga0105044_10008558_pt1 | contig 14045 bp, 9 predicted proteins | sample MAT01_FD_78092 | JGI IMG/M metagenome (GOLD analysis project Ga0105044, IMG submission 78092) | Freshwater microbial communities from Lake Fryxell liftoff mats and glacier meltwater in Antarctica - MAT-01 | ecosystem: Environmental > Aquatic > Freshwater > Ice > Liftoff microbial mat | place...
CACGATGAATACGGCATCGTAGTCACTGCGACGGCGTTCGATTGATTCAACAAGCCGATCAAGTTCTGCTCGATCATAGACAAAGAACTTACCTGTGCTGGCGCGGCAACCGTCGATCAGGCTGGCGTGATTTTCGCGATCACAGAACACGGCATCTTTGTTTCCGATAAGTGACGTCAGTGTTCCGGTATTTGCAGCAAAGCCAGACGGAAACAAGATCGCCGATTCTGTGGATTCAAACTCCGCCAGAGCTTCTTCAAGTCGTACATGATGCGGCGACCGCCCTGCGATGAGGCTGCTGGCACCGGCACCGACTTGTTTTGCAGCCATATCGGCAAAGGCCGCGAGAATATCTGGATGTCGAGTCAGGCCAAGGTAATCGTTCGTTGCAAAACTCAGGCAGCGTTGCCCATCGACAATGCATTCTGTTGTGCTGACCGCTTCCACGCACCGTCGAATTCTGCGCTGATCACTAGATTCAAGATTCTGCAGCGAGTTAAAAAGGCGAAGATCAAAGGCGTCGGCGTTTGGCATTTGGCGGACCGCTTATTCCGGACCGCGCAGATGCTGCACCCAGGCAGGCGGTGTATTCAGCCAGATGTTGTCACGTCGAATTCGACATTGGTTGCAGTGTTTCTGCATTGTGTCATCAATTGCCGTGATACGTATGCGTTCTGCGCCGCGTGTGACTACTTTGCGAATCGGTCGCACATACATGTATTCAAAATAACTCAACACGCCGCCTGGCTTGAGCAGCCGAAAATATGTCTCGGCAATCGATGTGACCAATTCAGCCGGGAAATTATTGAGCGGCAATCCGGAGATCACAAAGTCATACGGTTCAGACGTCTGAAATTTCTGGATAGGAAGCTGATGAATGTTCGACTGAGTTTTTACGGCCGTCCATTCAGGTTCTGATTCAAATCGCTGGCCCAGAATGCGCACGAATTCTTCGTTCAACTCGACAAGATCGAACACATCGTTCGCGCGAAGGAGCTGGACGATGCTGTTTGTAACTGGTCCCGTGCCGGGCCCGATTTCAAGAACTCGAACGGGTGTTGCAGGATCACGGGCCGCAAGGTAGCTTGTCATCGACCTAGCCAGAAACCGACTACTGGGAGCAATTGCGCCGGTTGTTTCAAACCGCTTTCGAAACTGGCGGAAGAATACGACCTGGTTCTTCAACGCCGAAAGCATAGTGCGGTTGAACCTTTCACTGGTCCCTGCGTGAGACGAATCATCGTTGTCGTCAGGGTCAACAGAATAAAAACCGCCAACAAAACAAAAAAAACTGCGAGAGGGGGGACTTGAACCCCCACGCCGTTTAAGGCACAGGATCCTAAATCCAGCGCGTCTGCCAATTTCGCCACTCTCGCGTTTTTCACCGACTGCCAATTTTCAAGCTCGGGAGATCGAAAAATCGATTTCTCAAGCCCGCCAATTCGACACCAATCGTGTTCGGAGCGCATGGTGTCATGTCCAAAGCTTATTTTCAACCCCTGGGCGTCGTTGCTCTTCAGGTTTCGCAAGGACAGGGTTGCCGAAGCGAGAGCTGTGCCAGCCTTTGTCGTCGTCACACCATAATCCAGCCGGGCCAGGCTGAGGACAAACACCGAACACTATGAAATTCTATGTGAAGTCTTTTAACCGCGAATAGACAGAAATGAACGCGAATCTACTGCGTTTCATTCGCGTCTATTCGAATTCATTCGCGGTTCCTGTTACGAAAACTGCAGGCTGGAAACATGAAGCAGCAAAAACGATCGAGCCAGCAAATCACATGTCAACGTTGGATCGCGATGTTCGCTCGTTTGGCGGTTACAAGCGGCAATTTCGGAACAATCGGAACCGGGACAGTGATGCTGAATGGCATCAAGCCCGAACGTTGCAATGTCGCACCGTGTTTTCTGCTGCGAAAGCACGACGCTGTTTGCCCACGTGCAGAAACTCAGACCTAGGTTCATTTGAGGAAACATTGGTGTCTCCAGTTAGAGACAGAAGTTCTGTTGCCCCGTGAAGTAACCCCGTAGCGGAAACTGTTGTGATTTACCCAACAAATCAACTAGACATGCAGTTGGAACTTTCGGGACTGCATATCCGGCGTGGCAACGTCAGAACTGCCCACGCATCGATTTTGGTAGTTGAGCACGATTCTGATCGCTGTGCGGCTTTGTCACGATTGCTGACCGAAAACGATTACCTGGTTCACACGACTGAATCCAGGACGATATTGAATCAATTGAGGCATGCTCTTCCGGATGTCGTCGTCCTGAGCACCTCTCAATCGTCGCAAGAGACTATTGAATTGGTGCGGGAGATTCGCCAGCACTACTCAGACTTGCTGTTGCCGGTGATCGTAATTTTGTCAGATCCGGACCTCAAACCAGATGCTGCTGTGTTTCGCGCAGGCGCGAATGATTTGCTGCACGAGCCGTTCAATGACGAAATTCTGCTGGCACGTGTATCGCTGCAGTTGCGACACAAACATTTGCATACGGAACTGAAGCACAGTCAGCAACGTTATTCACTTGCGGCTCAAGGTGCGCAGATCGGATTGTGGGATCTGGATATTGTGCGGCAGCAGATCTTTGTTTCGTCTCGCTGGAAGGAGCTACTGGGATTCGCCGACGACGAACTGGAATCCACAGTATCAATGTGGTTCGATCGAATACACCCGGATGATCGCGACAGTCTTATCACTGCGATCAACAGTGCAGTATCTCAGGAAGGTGGCCGTTTTGACTGTGAGCTCCGCATGCGGCACCGCGACGATTCCTATCGTTGGATGCTGTGCAGTGGTGTAACGCAATCGGATTCCCTTGGAAATATTCTACGACTGGCAGGTTCGCTGGCCGATGTCACCGAAGGCAAGGTGCGCGATGTGCTCACGGGACTGCCGAACCGACTGCTGTTTGAAGAACAACTGCAAAAAATCATTAGTCTCGACCAGCAAAAGTATGGCTTAAGTGCTGTCTTGTTTCTGGATCTGGATGATTTCAAACGCATTAACGACACTCTCGGACATGACGCCGGCGATCTTCTGCTTTGCAGCGTGGCTCGCAGATTAGAGGGCTGTTTACGCGGATCAGACGTAATCGCGCGACAGAAATCCGGTTGGTCAATAGCCCGCCATGGTGGTGACGAATTCACAATTCTGTTGCATCAACTGCATTCACGCACAGATGCAGAACACGTCGCAGAACGAATTATTATCGCGCTGGCCGAGTCCTTTCTGATCGGAGCGCGCGACGTGCAGATTGGCGTGAGTGTTGGAATTGCCTATGGCGGAATTGAAGGCAAGACTCCCGCTGATGCCATCAGAGAAGCTGACACGGCGATGTACTATGCCAAGACAGGCGGTCGTGGGCGTTATTGCGTGTTTGATCCCGAAATGCAGGCTGGTGCCACGGCCAAGCTGGCTCTGGAAGATGACCTGCGGCAGGCGATTCGCAGCCATGAATTCTTTCTGGTCTATCAACCCATTTTGCGACTTTCGTCCGGTCGAATCGAAGGCTTCGAGGCGCTGTGTCGCTGGAAGCATCCGCGTGGCGAAAAAGTCGGCCCGAACGTGTTCGTGCCACTGATCGAGTCACTGGGACTCACCAGTCGACTCGGCCGCGCGATCTTTGAGGAAGCGTGTGAAGAAGTGCTGAAGTGGAACGATCTGGCTGTCGGAGGTCCAAGTATCAGCGTTACGGTCAACTGCTCCTCTGAAGAATTCAGTCAGCCGAGTTTCAAACATGATCTGCTGCTGACCATGACGAATGTCGGAATTGATCCGCATACGTTGAAGCTGGAAATCAATGAAGCCGCGTTGCTGGGCAAGCCAGAGCAGACTCGTGCAGTCATGAACGAACTTCGCGATCTGGGAATCCGCATCGGGATCGATAACTTTGGCACTGGGGTTTCTTCGCTGTCATTCCTGCATCGTATACCACTGGACTTGCTGAAGATTGATCGGTCTTTCGTCCACAAGATGCTCGAATGCAGTGAAACGCGGGATATTGTGCGGACGATTATCAATCTGGCCCAGAATCTGAACCTGGACGTTGTGGCCGAGGGTGTCGAATCTGCCGACCAGCGCGACCTGTTATACCGCATGGGTTGCACTCACGCTCAGGGCTATTTCTATGCTCAGCCTGTTCCCGGAGTGCAAGTCCTCGAACTGCTCGCCGCCAATTTGAAGTCGCAGTCTGTGCCACCGAAAATTCAAGGTGCCAATTCAGAATCTACACGTATCGAAACGCAGCTGAGGGAACTGGACGAACTCATGAACCAGCAGTGATGGGGGAAACCCTGAGTTCGTTTCGAATGCGGTACATCGGAGCGACCTCTCGGGCGGTCTCTTGAGCCTGCTGCTTTTCGTACCATGACATGACCTGCCCGAACAGCTGTAGTTCATTTTCGCAGATATGAACTCGAATGGGCCTGAGCATCTGGCATTGAAGCCGACGTTCAAGCCGAATCGCCAGGAAAACTTCCTCGTGGGATCGATGCCTGTCCGGTGTTTCTGGAGCGGAAATAGTTGTGAATTCAAGACAACGGAGCATGGCGAATCAGCATTCTGCAAAAGACACACAAGCCATCGTCGTGATGATGAAAATGATCAACCGGTCTTCGGTGATCGACAGTTGAGAAGAACAAAATCCACCAAAGACATCAAAGCCCCGCCAACTGAGTCTGCCGAATTGAACGGGGACGGGAATTCAATTCAGCAACTGAGGGTGTCCGCATATGGCGATGGCAGTTTGCACACGACATCGTCAACCGAACGAAGCCAAGGCTCGCCCCGTCAGAATCGCGCTCTTCAGCCATACGATCCATAAACTCAACAGCAGCCAGAAAATCGGCTGTGTCCTGAACGAAACGCGGACTGGCCATCTGTTCCCAGATCTCTTTGTGACTCAGCGCGACCATCTGCGTTGACACTTCGTGCAGTTGTTCGAAGTCGTCGCGGGAAACTGCTTCCAAGGCACCCTGTGCGGCAGCAAGTTTCTGCTTCATGAGTTCATCCATGGCAGCCTTTGACGGCGGAGCTGCAATTTGATCCTGCACGGGCTCTGCGAAACTCGGCGAAGCCTCCACACTGATAGAATGCGTCAGTGTAACCAGCACAGCAATCACTGCGTAGGTAAGCATGATTACTACGATGGCTGACTGAAAACCGCGTATGGCTGGAAACCGTGACATTCTAGACCTCCGTGATCACGCCAAAATGCATTGTGCGGACAAGCGAGAGTAACCCACGCAAGAATGATTGCACATGGCGTGCCGGGCGATCTCTTTCGCTGGAATCGTTGGAGATACATGGAGTTTCAGAGTTGAGGTGCGCATCTGTCTGGCCTTGTTTGGCAAAGCTTCCGCCGTGCAAGATGCAAAACTTACAATCTCGACGACACATCCGAGCAATTTATAGCCAGCGGAAATTTGAACGCACGAGATGAAAAACGTGATTCACCATTGTGCAGGTGTGCGGATTTCGCATTGGCGCGTGTGCGGTTCTGAATCATGTGCCAATCGACTAAGCCGCGCGCTGCTGCGGTCCGGACCTCACTGACTTTGGCAGTATCTCGACCAGCAGTGACGCCGTTTTTGCTGTCGCCCCGACCTGAGATTTCACGGCGGCCTGCGCCGTAATACCCAGCAGTTTTCTTTCGGCTCGACCTATCAACAGACGCAGAAGCGTTGGCGTCAGTTCTTCCGCGCTATTCAACTGCAGACATGCATTTGCATCTTTAAAGGTTCTGACGACGTCGCGGAAATTCCAGGTATTTGGGCCGAACATGACGGCTGCACCAAACGCTGCCGGCTCAATCATGTTCTGGCCACCGCGGTTTCCGAAACTGCCTCCCACAAACGCGATGTCTGCAAGGCCCCAGCAGGCTGAGAGTTCACCGATGCTGTCCACTAAAATTACGGCGTCAGATGTCGGCTGAATAGAAGATGGCAACTGTGATCGTCGCGTCAATTCGATTCCTGCTCTTCTGACCAACTGGGCAACTTCATCAAATCGTTCGCGATGCCGCGGGATTAAAACCAGCCGCAACGAAGGGAATTGCTTGCGACATTCAAGCCACGACTGAATCGCCAGTTGCTCTTCGGGTTCCTGCGTGCTGCCAGCCATAAAGATGGTTTCAGACGGCGACAGTCCCAACAGTTCTCTCATGCGATCCGTCGCTGGATTGTTGCGATCCGTCGCAACTCCATCAAACTTGATCGATCCTGAAACGTGCAGATGGTCGGGGGCAACTCCCAGCGACCGCAGTCGATCAGCATTCGCCTGTGACTGAGCGGCCACCAATGCGAGCTTACCGAACAATGGTGCCATCAGCTTGCGAATACACGAATAGCCGCGATGGCTGCGTTCGCTCATTCGTGCGTTGATCACAGCGACGGGGATTTGACGTCGCTGACATTCGTCCAGAAAATTCGGCCACAGTTCCAGTTCCATCAGCACCACCAGACCTGGCCGCACAGCTCGCACAGCATTGGCCACGGCCCATGAGAAGTCCAGTGGGAACCATGTGACATGGCAATCCGGAAACCGCTTGATGGCAAGTTCAAAGCCTGTGTCTGTAGACGTCGAAACCACGATACTAAACTGATCTGAAGTTTGACGTCGAAACTCGTCCACGACTTTTTGCAGTTGAATGACTTCGCCGACGCTGACAGCATGAAACCAGACTACTGCTCGTCCGTCATTGACTGTCGGAAGTCGCCCGAGCAGCTTCTCCGCAATACCCTTGCGATAGCGTCCGTGGCGGAGAACTCTCCCTGCGATGAATGGCGACAGCGCCGTTAGCAGCAGCAGATAAATAGTATTCAGCAGCCACCGCATGTTGGAAATCCATTTCCCAGGGCATCGCAGGATTCAGCCTGCACTCTGCTCGATTTCAAAAAGTAGACGTCACTGTCCGAGTGACGCAGGCCGCAAAACGCAGCCTCCGCCGTTCATCACTCGGAGAGTGATGTCTACGATAAACACAAATCCTGTGCCATAGGGCTGGAGCCCCGGAACGAGGATTACTTCCCGCAACACTTCTTGTATTTCTTGCCGCTGCCACATGGACAATCGTCATTGCGTCCTACGCGCGGAGTATCGTTGACGATGGGAGCGATCGTTTTCCCTTCTTCACCAGCTTCCGGAGCGTTGGTTTGAAGTTGATCCACTTTGCTTTCCACGGGCAGAGGAGCAGCGACATCGTGCTCAGTTGCCGTGATGCGCCAAAGTGATCCGACGAATGCCGGACTTTCATGTTCAATCCGAAATACGGCCTGAGTCACCTGTTCGGCGACGCGGTCCCACATTGCCAGGAACGCTCGACGACCTTCGCGTTTGTATTCTGTGCGAGGATCTTTCTGGGCGTATCCGACAAAGCCGATGCCCTGCTTCAGATGGCCCATGAAGTAGAGATGATCTTTCCATGCGGTGTCGAGGAATTCCAGCAGGACCGATCGTTCGGTCTGACGCATTTCCGGTCGGAAGACCTGTTCTATTCCCTGCAGAAGTTCAATTCGGACCTGAGACGGGTTCATCTTCTTCAGATTGGCTTCGTTCAGACTGAGACCATGCTCTGCATCCACCCATTTGGTGAGTTCCTGAATCTGCTTCTCACTGATCAAATTGGTTTCTTCGGAGTCCGGGCCGAGAATTTCATTCAATCGTGCTTCAACTTTTTCCTTATCCGGACGACGCCCTAAAAACTGTCTGCTGGCAGTAACGAGTGTTTCGTGGATCTGCGCCGATAGCAATTCTGAGAATTGCTCGGGGACAAATTCGGTACGGAATCGCGTGTTCGCCCAGCGTGCAAGTTTTTCGCGGTTGAAGCGTTCGTTTTCTTTGCCGTCTCCAGCGAGAAAATTGTGCATCCCAACGGATACTGGGAACGTGATTTCCTTTTCGTCATACCGAGCACGAACACGTTCCTGCAACAGCTTGACGATTTCTGGCTTTTCTTTTCCAATCAATTCCTCCGCTTTGATACCCAGCAGGAAGTTGAAGTTCGCCCAACCCGACAGGGACTTGTATGGAAAATGCGGGTCGAGGAATTCGTTGAGCGGAGCGTAATCGCGCCGAGCCATGCCTTCCCTGGCCATCGCCAGAAGTGCGGGCCCCAAAGCTTCGCGGTCAAATTTGCGAAGGTCTTTGTCCTGCAATGACAAACCAAAGAAACGATTGGCCCACTTGCTTAACGCCATCCAGTTCCAGTCGAGTTTGCTATCGGCGTCTTCCGGCAGATCGACATCAATTTGTTCATAAATCAGGACTTCACCCTGACGTTCACCTTCATCACGAAGATATTGCTCCAGTTCCGGGCGGGCAAGGTCGCGAACATCTGATGGTTCAATCTCCAGATTCAGATTCTGAGTGACCCAACCGACAATCGTTTCCCAGCGATAATCTTTCGCAAGGAACTGCGTTGCCCAACGTTCAATTTCGTCATTGATCATACCCAGCAGGAGACCGCGACAATCAACGCCGTCCAGAATCTGCTGACGGTACGAATACGTGCGTTTACGCTGTTCGTCCATCACTTCGTCGTATTCCAGCAAATTCTTGCGCTGGTCGAAGTGCTGCTCTTCACGCTTTTTCTGAGCGCCTTCAATACGGCGAGTCACCATGGAACTGACGATCGGTTCGCCTTCTTTCAGACCTGCCCACTGCATGATGCGTTTCACGGCATCACCGGCAAACAAACGCATCAGCTTGTCGTCGAGCGAGATAAAGAATCGGCTGGAACCAGGGTCACCCTGTCGTCCCGCACGACCTCGCAACTGCAAGTCGATACGACGTGAGTCATGTCGCTCTGTACCGACGACATGCAATCCGCCAATTTCCATCACGGCCTTTGATTCGGCCACCATGCCTTCGCGTTCAGCGATCTTCTTTGTCAGTCCATCCCATTCGGACTTCGGCACATCCAGACGCGATGAATAGGTTGCTTTGAGTTCTTCCCATGCCGCATGTTCAGGGTTGCCGCCGAGAATGATGTCCGTACCGCGACCAGCCATGTTTGTCGCAATCGTCACGCCGGACTTGCGGCCAGCCTGAGCCACGATTTCCGCTTCACGTTCGTGGAACTTGGCATTCAGCACGTTGTGAGGAACGCCTTTGCGAACCAGACGGTGACTTAACATTTCCGAAAGTTCAATGGATGTCGTGCCGACCAGCACAGGACGACCCGTACCGTGAACTTCGATAATTTCCTGAATGACGGCGTCCCATTTTTCTTTTTCGGTGCCGTAGATATTGTCAGGAAAATTGACGCGCTGCATCGGACGGTTGGTCGGAATCGCCACCACGTCCAGTTCGTAGATTTTGAGGAACTCTTCCGATTCGGTCATCGCCGTACCGGTCATCCCGCCGAGCTTCTTATACAGCTTGAAGAAGTTCTGCAGCGTGATCGTGGCCAGAGTCTGTGACTCTTCCTTAATCTTCACGCCTTCTTTGGCTTCGACCGCCTGATGAAGCCCGTCGCTCCACTGGCGCCCTTCCATCTTGCGTCCGGTATTCTCATCCACGATGACAACTTCGCCCTTTTCAACCACGTAATTGACATCGCGTTTGTAAAGGAAGTGAGCTTTCAGTGAGTTGTCCAGCAGGTGCGGCCATTCCATATTGCCCGCAGTGTAAAAGCTTTCGACGCCAGCCAGTTGCTCTGCGCGGCGCACGCCTACTTCCGTCAGATGGCACGTGTGTTCTTTTTCTTTGACTTCGAAATCGACATCTCGCTTCAGCTGCCGCGCAATGGCATCAGCACGCGGGTATTTTTCGAGGTTGTCGTGAGCTGGTCCGGAAATGATGAGCGGCGTTCGAGCTTCATCGATCAGGATGTTGTCGATTTCGTCAACGATCGCGTAATCAAGCGGCCCCTGAACCTGTTCTTCTTTGCGTGGCTTCATATTGTCGCGAAGATAGTCGAAGCCAAACTGGTTGCTGGTGCCGTACGTAATGTCGCAGGCATAGTGAACCTGTCGCTGAGCCGAACCCATGTTCGACTGAATCGCGCCGACGGTTAGTCCCAGACTCAGATGGATCGGTCCCATCCATTCCATGTCGCGCTGAGCCAGATAGTCGTTGACGGTGACAACGTGAACTTTTCCCACCAGCGCGTTCAGAAACGCGGGCAGCGATGACACGAGAGTCTTGCCTTCGCCGGTGACCATTTCAGAAATCATGCCTTTGTGCAGAATGTAGCCGCCGATCATCTGCACTTCGTAGTGACGCATTTTTAAAAAGCGTTGGCTTGATTCGCGGACAGCCGCGAACGCTTCCGGCATCAGATCGTCCAGCGTCTCGCCTTTCAGCAACCGCGCGCGAAAACGTGAAGCTGTTTGCTTCAGTTCATCGTCGGAAAGCTTTTGCCATTCTGGTTCCAACGCGTTGATGCGGTCCAGCATTGAACCGGGAACGATGGTGGTGTTCCCTTGTCTGTCGCGTAAAAATCCTAGCCGCTTAATATGACGCTCATTGGATGAACCAAACAGCGTAGTGATGCCGCGTACCAGCTTCCCACTGGCGACTTCAAAGAAGTCGCCTACTTTTTCCAGAAACTCCATGTCGCGCGATCGTCCTGAGATTCTAGGTGATAAATCTATGATCCGAGGTCCAGACGGCGTTCTGCCACTTCGGCAGGACGATCTTATCGGATCGAAATATGGCGGTTTTGTCGTAAGTCAAAGGCTGACAAGTGTATTGGATCAGACAAAGCACGGTCAATGCCGGGTCTGCGCAGGGGAAAACCCACATTTGGTTGTCCAGGTCGGCAGATATATGGCATTTTAGGAAAACAAGGCAATTGCCATGCCAGGCAATCCGACCTGTTCCAGGTCGGAATCCTCCATCGCTGCCAAATCTCAAGGCAAACCCGATTCTGCAACTCGCCCTGACCGAAGGCAAATCGCCCCTTCGCGGAGTTTGCAAGCTATTCCACTGCTTGCCATCCCGCCATGTGAAAGGATGCTGACCTGAGGACAGATCAGCCTACGCGCTCCGCCGCTATTTCGTACAACTCCAGTGTTTTCTTCAGCATGGTGCCTTTGTCAAATGCATTCGCACGAGGCACCGGTCGTGGAGACTGCTGTAAAATGGATGCGACAGTGTCAGACAGGCGATTAAGATTTCCTGGTTCCACGGCCCCTTCTGGAAATTGAGCAGCCAGAATTTCCGCCACTCCACCATGGTCGTAGCCAACGACAGGGGTTCCTGTCGACAGAGCTTCCGCCACTGTGCGACCAAAGGACTCAGGCGTCGATGACAGTGACAGCACGATCGATGAAATTACGTAGATCTGTTTAAGATCAGACCGATGACCGCAAAATGTAACGCGATCCGACAAATTCAATGAAGTGACCAGAGAATTTAATTCATCAGCGTAGGCTGCCTTTCGAGAGTCCGTTCCCCCGACGATCAGCCCGTGTGCCGCGACGCCACGATCTCTCAAGCGAGCCAGCAGCCGGAGCAGATCCCGATGTCCCTTCAGACGTGTGATTCGTCCGGCAAGTGTCAGCAACGGCTGATTCTTCGCGCTCGGGAACTGCGTGAAGAAGTCCGTCTTCCATGATTCATCCGGCTGAAATCTTCGCGGGTATTCGTGACCGTCAATGCCGCGATGTATCAGATGCAATCTTTGCTGCGGGACGAAGGCGTAATTCTTCAGCACGTAATCACGTACCGTTTCCGACACCACGACGACGTGTTCGCCCCGACACATCACGCTGCTGTAGAGTCCCGTCGAATACAGTCCATGCAGAGTCGAAACGAACGCTGGACGCTGGGCTGCACGCAGACTTTTCCATGCCAGCCATGTCATCCAGCCGGGCATTCGAGAATGAATGTCGATCACGTCAACACGTTGATCGACCATCAGCTTTCTCAGCCATGGAACGTGCCTTAAAGTGAACGGCGACTTCCTGCCAATCGACCTTTGAAAATGCTCGCTGCCGTGATCGATGAGTTCCGCAACCATGCGGCCACCATCAGAAACCACCAAAGATCGATGTCCCGCCGCAACGAGTGCTTCCGCAATTTCCAGCACACCACGTTCAACGCCACCGCTTTCGAGAGCAGGGAGAATTTGAAGAACAGTGTGTTTACGGTTAGGCATGCAGCGTGTACGTCGCGCAGGTGTGTATTGATAGGTTTCTTCGTTTATACTGCTCGCGGTCGGGATTGAGAGATAGCCGAAGTCGTCAGAGTTCAGCTATCTGGTAGCAGTTGGCTCGAAAGTCTAACAACTTCCGATCCCTGCAGACGCCTCAATTCAGGCCACGTGGAGTATACAAGAACCCGTGAACAATTTTCCGAACATATTCCGTTGCACGGTAACGAATATGCGATCCCAGTATTCGGGGCAAGAGACTGCATTCAGATGCAACAGACACTTATTTGCTGGATTGGAATGACGGATCTGAAGTGCGCACGGGGTGAAGAGCAAGGGCTCGCGCCGATCGGGCAGCAAAGAAATTCGAACTGTCGATATTCGTGTCGTGGCTGCGACGCACAGGGATCTTGAGAAGGCCGTATCGGAACAAAGATTTCGCGAAGACCTCTATCACCGTCTGGCCGTCGGAATTTTGACTCTTCCGCCTTTGCGTTCGAGGCCCGGTGACCTGGCATTGCTGATTGAATTTCGCATGGAGCAGCTTAAGGACAGCTTAGTCAAAGGAGCCGTAACTGAGCTTCCAAAGTTGTCAGCCGGTGCCAAAACGATCCTGAATCAAAATGCGTGGACAGGGAACATACGCGAATTGTTTAACACAATTACGCGCGCCGTAATCTGGTCAGAAGGCAAGACGATAGAAAAGTCCGAAATGGAATCCGCTCTTTCGACTTTTACAGGAGGCTCCGCAAAATGTCCGGTACTCGATCGCCCGATGACTGAAGGGTTCTCTATTCTTGATCTACTCAAAGATGTTGAGAAACATTTCATCCGTCGGGCAATGCAGGAATGCCCTTCTCGGGCTGCGGCTTCTCGACTGCTGGGATATGAGAGCCCGCAGGCAATGAGGAATCGTCAGACAATCCTTGGAATTCTTGATGAAGAGTGAAACATCTGTTTTCATTAAAAACGTTTGTTTCGTTTTTTAGGAGAGTTGCGGGAGACCTAAAACACATGAGTTAACATAAAGCATTTCAACTAAATGACTTATGGCATTCGCTATTTCTTTGGCACGCAACATGCTTTTGATTCTTTCAGACACAACCGAGACAAGGTTTTTTCTGAAGGGTCTTTTCATGTCTCAACGCGATGTCATTGCCACGACAGCATCAGTACTCTCCGGCACGCCTGACCTGAAGGTCATTTTTGACCCGGCAGCCGACAACGGACGTGACGGACAATTTCAGCCAGTGGCGGATTCGTCGCTGTGTTCCAGCATCCAAAACTATTTGGCAGGTAGATTTCCACAAGGGCTGTTCACTCATCAGCATGACGCGATTGAAAATGTCCTGGCCGGAAAGAACAGTGTCGTTGCGACACGCACGTCCAGCGGTAAGTCACTCATTTTCTCCTTGCCAGCATTTCACACGCTCTGTGAAGAGCCCGATTCGACGGTTCTGTTTCTGTATCCTCAGAAGGCACTAGCAAACGATCAGTTGCTGAAGCTGATAGAAATGGCAGCAGCTATACCGTGCCTGAGTCAGGCACAGGCTGACAATCCTCATTTGATCAGTCGATACGACGGTTCTGTGGACTCATCGGCTCGCCCACAGATTCGTCAGCACGTTCAGTTGATGCTCACCAATCCTGACATGCTGCACTTTTCTGTGCTGCAGTATCATGAGAATCACTGGGCTCGGTTCTTTCGCAATCTCAAGCTTGTCGTCATTGACGAATGTCACGAGTACCGTGGAATCTTCGGGACCAACGTCGCCCTTATTCTGCACCGCTTGCGACAGGTCTGTCAGCTCTACGGATCGAATCCAACGTTTGTGGCGACGTCGGCGACCGTCAGTGAGCCTCAGGCACACATGGAAAAGCTGACGGGCGTTCCATTCGAATGCGTCGAATCATCGCGTGACGGCAGTCGTCAGGGCGTCCGTA
>Ga0105044_10008560_pt1 | contig 14042 bp, 9 predicted proteins | sample MAT01_FD_78092 | JGI IMG/M metagenome (GOLD analysis project Ga0105044, IMG submission 78092) | Freshwater microbial communities from Lake Fryxell liftoff mats and glacier meltwater in Antarctica - MAT-01 | ecosystem: Environmental > Aquatic > Freshwater > Ice > Liftoff microbial mat | place...
AGAATCAACTGCTCCGCCAGCCCCTTGGCAATCGCCTGCGCCATCGGGCTCCGGCACGTGTTCCCCGTACACACAAACAGCACCGTCCGCCGCATCCGCTGCTCCACCTCGCGCCGCGCCAGCGCACCCTCGCGCGTGAGCGCCCACCCGCCCCCCGCCGTCAGCGTCACCAGTGTTGAAACCACGCCCCCCATCCGCCCCGCACCGCGCTCCACTCCGGCCTCCAGCACCACATGCTCAACCTTGCTCGCCGCCAGCGCATCCGCCGCCTCGCTCATCGTCGTCGCCGCGCCACCATCACGCCCGCTCCGCACCGCAATCGCCGCCACATACACCGCCATCCCCGTCCCCGCCGCTTCCGCCGGTGACAGCGACCCCAGCAACCTCCGGCACCCCGCATGCCCCGGCACCCGCACAAACAGCGCAGCCCCATCATCTATCAGCCCCGCCGGCACCCCCAGCATCGCCCGCAGCGCCGCCAACTCACGCTCGGGCCGCTCAATCCGAAGCGTCACCGGCCCAGGAAAGAGTTTGTCAATCGCATGCCCATGCAGCGGCGCCAGCGGCAAGCCCGCATTCCCCGCCCCCGCTCCCCCCATCATCAACACCTCGCGCACCACCGAGCCATCCGCGGCATGCCACGCCGCCAAAGGAGACGCGGCCGCAGCGCCCGCATCACCCAACGCCGCCGCCGCCCGCTTTAGCGCCGCCAGCCCCGCAGGCAGCGACCACACCGCCGCCAGCCCCGGCAACGTGTCAGTCGGAATCAGCACCAATCCGCCCGACGCGAGCGCATCGGCCGCGCGAGCAATCGCCCCATCCACCACCGCCGCCGCCGGCTTCTCGCGTGAAGTCTGCTTGGCCACGCCTTCAGGATTGACCCCTCACTCAACGATGTCCAGTGCCCCACCTATTGAAGTGGCCATCAAGTCACCCAGACCGCCCCGATCGACCGCCCAAGCCTAACAAAAAGGGCCCATCAACCGGGCCCAAAAGAAGCGGCGACCACCACTGGTCGCCGCCTGCTTCGTTTGAGTTCATCCGCCCATCTCAGTTCTTCGGCGGCTCCACCTTGTTCTCACCCTCGCTCTTGGGCGCGGGCGACACGCGAACGTTAATCCGCCCTTCCGGCACGTCATACTTCGCAAACGCCTGCTTCACATCCTCCGTCGTAAACGCGTTATACGCATCAATCCCGCGCACCACTTCATCCAGGCTCCGCCCGCGATAGTCAAGCGTCGCCAGCCGCACCGTCCAGAAGCCCGGCTCCTTCATGCCCTCGGCAAGCGTATTGGCCTTCTGCTTCTTGGCCACTTCCAGTTCCTCGGCCGACGGCCCCGTCTTGGCAAACTCGTCGAAGATCTCATACACCGCCTCAGACAGTTCCGCCGTCTTCCCCGGCTTGGTCGGCGCCATCGCGATGAACATCCCAAAGCCCGGATACGCCTCGCCCGGCTGGTTCTGAGCGCTGATCGAATACACCAGGTTCTTCTCTTCGCGAATCACCTTGATCATCCGGCTGCTCACGATCTGCGCCGACAGCTCCATCAGCCGCACATCGCGAATGTCCGTCGCGTTCACACCAAAGAACCCCGCCACCACCTGCGCCTGATCCGTCGCCGTTGCGATCTCCTTATCTACCACCACCGCCTTGCCCGGCCGCGCAATGGTCCGCTTGTCCTTGAACAGCTCCACATTCACCCGGTCGCGCTTGCCCAAAGAGCCCAGATACGTCGTCACCAGTTCCATGGCCCGCTCTTTGGTGATGTCGCCCACCACACTCACCTCAATCGGTGCCTTCGTGATAAGCCCGTCAAGCCACGCCCGCGCCGCCTCGATCGTCACCGCATCCACCTGCTCGGCCGTCAGCGGCTTGGGCCGCGACTCACCCGCCGGATACATCGCCCCCATCATCCCCTCCAGCAGCGCGCCCTGAGGTGCCATCTTGATCATCGCGATCACCTGCTTCTGCTGCTGCTTCCACTTGTCAAACGCCACCTCTTCAATCTTCGGCTCAGTCAACAGCAGGTGCGCCAGTTGCATCCCCGTCTCCAGATCGCTCGGGCTGCCCGACACGCTCAACCCCACCGAGTCTGGCCCCGCCCCGCCCGTAAGCATCGCCATCGGCCCGCCGCCACCGCTCCCCACCCGCACCTTCCTGCCCGTCATCAAATCGCGGATCTGCGTTGACGAAATCGACTTCGTCGCCATCGTCCGGCCCGAAAACGCAATGCCCGCCGCCTGCGTCAGGCCCCGGTTCGCCGCCGTCTCGTTGATCACCCCGCCCGCCAGCGTGATCTCGATGCTCACCTCTTCCTTGCGCGCATCCATGAACTTATGGTGCACGCGAATCCCGTTCTCAAACCACGCGTGCGCCACGCTGCTCGCCGCGTGCTCGCTCGCCTCGGCCACCTTGCCCGGCGTCGGCGCCTTCTCCATGAACCCGCTCGCCCGCACCTCCGCCGCTTCCTTCTCCGGCGTCACCTTCAGCGCCGCCACGCCCAGCTCAATCAGTTGCGACTCCGTCGGCACATCCGCCGTTGAAGGCAGCGTCGCCGTGAACATCGCCACCGACGGATCAAACAGCCTGGTAAACTGCTCACTCACCTGCGCCGCCGAGATCGTCGGCAGAATCTTCTTCACGGCCTCCAGCGTCTGCTGGCCCGACATGATCGGCTCGCCCGCCGCCACCGCGCCGTTATACCGCCCAAGCAACGCCCGCGCCGGCAGCGTGCCCTCACGCGTCGCCCCCACCTCCGCATCGGCCAAAATGTCCTTCTTGGCGTCCTCAACCTCCTGCGCTGTGAACCCGTGCAGCCGCGCCCGCTGCAGTTCCGTCGCCGCCTCCGTCAGCAGCGTCTTCCACTGCTCCGGCTTGCCCGAGGCCGTCACGTTCACCTGCATCGCCGCGTTGAACATATTCTGCACGCTCGCGCCGCATGAGAAAAACGTCGCCTTGCCCGACGCCACCCGCGCCTGGCACCTTCGCGCAAACGCAAAGTCCGCAATCTGATCCAGAATCTCCTCCCGCATCCCCTCCACCGTCGTCGTCGGCGGCCGCGCCGCCAGAATCCGCCCGATCCCCACACTCGCCACCGTAATCTCCGGGTCACTCGCCACCACCGCGCGATTCACCATTAGCGGCTTCACGCCCGCGTCCTGATCGGCCGGCGCCGCCACCTTCTTGCCGTCGGCAAAGTTCGCCTTGATCTGCTCGATCACGATCTTGGGATCAATATCCCCCACCACAATCACCGTCATGTTCGACGCCACGTACCGCGTGTTGTAATACGCCTCAAAGTCCGGCTTCTGCACGTTCTTCACCGTCTCTTCGGTCCCGATCGGAATCCGCTTGCCAATCAAAGACTCCGGCGCCATGTTTGCAATCATGTACTCGCCAATCCGCTGCTGCGCCCCCGACCGCGCCTGCTTCTCATTCAAAATAATCTGCCGCTCCGCCTCAATCTCGCCCGGCAACAGCGACAGCCGAAACGCCACATCGCTCATGAACAGCATCGCCTTCGCAAGCTGCTCCGGGTCGTTCTTGCCCAGGTCAAGCTGATACGTCGTCTGGTCAAAGCTCGTAAACGCGTTCTGGTGCCGACCAAACGTCAACCCCAGCGACTCAAACAGCGGGATCACCTTCCCCGGCGGAAAGTTCTTGCTCCCGTTGAACGCCATGTGCTCCAGATAGTGCGCCAGCCCGCGCTGCGGATCCGTCTCGTTGATCGACCCCGACGACACATGCATCCAGATCGCCACATGCTCCTTGGGCGTCGCGTGCTGACGAATGATGTACTTCAGCCCGTTCTCAAGCTGCCCCATCACCAACGCCGGATCCGTCGGCAACGGTTCATCCGCCCACACCACCGTGGGCGCCGCGCTCAAAGCCAATCCCGCCGCCACCACCAGGCAAGCCGCAGCACGGCGGGCCGGAACAAACATGCGATTCAGTGACATAAAGACTCCAGAGAAGGGGTGAACGAATCACCCAAAGACATGAACGAATCGTCGGGCATTGACCAGCGTTGACCACGCCACAGAGTGGACTATACCTCCCCGGCTCGCCCCTGTTGCGAACCGCCCGCGCAATCGCGCTTTCATCACGCAAAACCGCCCCACCCCCAACATCTTGTACACCACAAAGGCCCCGGCCAATCCCGCCACAGACCCGCGCCCCCACCCGCGCCCCGACCCCCGCCCACAACCCCGCTCCTACCGATCAAGTTCCGCCGCCACCACGTTGATCGACCCGATGATGGCGACCACGTCGCTCACCATGTGCCCCTCCGTCAGCTTCGCCATGGCCGAGTAGTTCATAAAGCACGGCGGCCGCACCTTCACGCGCCACGGCTTGGCCGTGCCATCGCCCACAATCGTGTACCCAAGCTCGCCGTTGGCCGACTCATACCCGCCGTAGCACTCAGCGATCGGCGCCTTCCAGCCGCGATTGCTCATGATGAGCTCAAAGTGCTGAATCAGCCCTTCGATCGACCCATACACCTCGCTCTTCTTCGGCTTCACCATCTTGGCATCAGCAAACGTATCGACCGACCCGCCCGGGATATTGTCGATGAGCTGATCGATGATCTTCATCGACTGCTTCATCTCCTCCATCCGCACCACGAACCGCGCATAACAGTCCCCATCAGTCGCGATCGGCACCTGGAACTTCACCGCCGCCGCACCCTGACCATCCCAGTTATCCGCATAGCACAGATACGGGTCGTCCTTGCGAACATCGCGCTTCACACCGCTGCCGCGGGCGCACGGACCAGTCCAGCCCCATGAAATCGCCTCTTCCTTCGTCATCACGCCCACGCCCTGCACCCGATCCAGGAAAATCCGGTTGCGGAGCAACAGCCGCTCCATGTCGTCAATCGCCTTCGAAAGGTCGTTCGCCAGATAGTTCTTCACCATCTTCTTAAACGTCGCCTCGTCGGGCAGGTCCTGCATCAGCCCGCCCACCCGCGTCCAGTCCGGATGAAACCGCTGCCCGCTGATGTAGTCGCAAATGTCGTAAATCGGCTCGCGCGAGTTGAACCCGTAGATGAACGCCGTGAACCCGCCCAGATCAAGCGCTGCCGCGCCGCAACACAGCAAGTGGTTCTGAATCCGCGCCAGCTCCGCCATGATCGTCCGCAGCACCTTGCACCGTGGCGTGATCTCGATATCAAACAGCTTCTCAACCGCCCCGTGCCACGCAATGTCGTTGGCGATCGGCGACAGATAGTCCATCCGCGACACCACCGTCACGTACTGGTTGTAGTCCATGTGCTCGGCCAGCTTCTCAAAGCCCGAGTGCAGGTAGCCAATGTGCGGCGTACAGCGCACCACCCGCTCGCCATCAAGCTCCAGCACTAACCGAAGCGTCGTGTGAGTCGCCGGGTGCTGCGGGCCAAAGTTCAGCACCCACCGCTCGCCGGTGTCGATCGACTTCTCGAGATACTTCACGCTCTCAGAGTCAACATCCAGACCTTCATAGGGCTTTAAAGTAAAGGGCATGGCAGTCTTTCACAAGGCAAAGGGCAACGACCCGCAAACTTGGTCGTGAACTTGAAGAAACCAACTCGCACACTCAACCGCATCCGCTCACCGCGCCAGCGCCGTCTGCACCGGCCGATCCTCAATCGCCTCCGCGTTCGTCGGCCGCGTCGTCACACGCTCACCCGCCAGCGGGCTGAAGCGCGATCCCGCCAGCGCCACCTTGTGGTTCTTGGGCCGCGGAATCATCGACTGAACCGCGATGATCACCGCCGCCAACCCAACATTGGCCAGCAGCATCAGCGGCATCTGGTGAATCCCAAAGTACGACAGCAGCGAGTGCATCAGCACCATCGCGATCGAAATCGGAATCGCCCCCTGCCACGCCACGCTCATCACCTGGTCAAACCGCAGCCGCGGCAGCGTCCACCGCACCACCATCATGAAGGCAATCAGCAGCGCCGTCTTCACAAACATCACGCCAAACTTCGCCAGCACCGCCAGCAAGCTCACATCATCGGGCGACAGCAGTGGCAGATCGACCCCGCCCGGGAACGGGTTGAGCTTGTAGCCCCCAAGGAACACCACCGCGAAGATCGCCGACGCCGTGATCATGTGAGCGTATTCACCAAGGAAGTACAGCGCAAACCGCATCGACGAATACTCGGTGTGATACCCACCTACCAGTTCCTGCTCGCACTCTGCATTGTCAAACGGGGCCCGATTGCACTCCGCCAGCGAGCAGACATAAAACATCAAACACGCCAGCGGGCACGACAGCAGCAGCCACCCGTGCTCATGCTGATAGCCGATGATCTTCGTCGGGTTCAGTGTCGCCGTCGTCAGCAGCACCGCCAGGATCGAGAGCCCCAGCGGAATCTCGTATGACAGCATCTGCGACGACGCCCGCAGCCCGCCCAGGAATGAATACTTGTTGTTGCTCGCCCACGAGCCAATCGCGATGCCATAAATGCTCAGCGAACCCACCGCCAGCAGATACACCAGCCCGATATTGATATCCGCCCCCGCCACCGTCACCGGCCCCCCCTCGATATACCAGTTCAGCACCGGAATCGTAAACCCCGGCATGATCCACGTGCCGCCCCATGGAATAATCGCAAAGCCCACCAACGCCACCGTCACCGATAACGCAGGTCCCAGCGAGAAGAGCGGCTTATCCACCGTCGCCGGCGTGTAGTCCTCTTTAATCAAAAACTTGATCCCATCGGCCAGCGGCTGCCCCACCCCACCCATCCCCTTCAGAAATGACAAGAACGGCAGCCCAAAGTCCAGCCCCGCCCGGTTGGGACCCAGCCGGTCCTGCATCCACGCAGAGATCTTCCGCTCAAAGTAGATGCAGTACGCGACACCTATCAAAATGATGTGGATGACGATCACAATCGTCGCCACGCTCACCAAAAACTGACCAGTCACAAACGAGGGCTGCGGCATAGGTCCGGAGGATAGGGTCGCTGACCCGAAGTGGAAACCGCGAGGGCAAAGTCAGCCCCACCCAACCGCCGCCCCAACAACATTCGTGCCCCCAACCGCGCGCCGCGCCGTCGCCTCACCTCGCGCCACGCCGCTCTTCCCCGCTCACGTCCTCACGGCACGCTACGAACCTTCCCCTCCCGATCAAAGAACCGCTTCGCCGCAGCGTCAATAAAGTCCTTTGACGGCAGCTCGACCACGCCCTCATCCGCCTGCACACCCGCCTTCGCCAGCAGCGCCGTCGCACCCGGCGTGTGCCCAATGGCCTTCAGGTGGCCAAACGCGTCCATCAAAAAAGCAACCGCCGCCGACTCCCCGCACAGCTTCTCCGCCGCGTCCTCCTCCAGAATAATCGCCACCGCATCGAGCATTACCGACGGGCACCCCGCCAGCTGCGCATCGGCCGGTTGCTTCCTGCCATCGCTCAGCATCGCCCCTCCCAGCTTGGGCGCAATCACCACCGCCCGCGCACCCGCCCCCTCCACCGCCGTCTTCACGCCGCCGAAGGCCTTCGCGTCCGACCCTTCATCTATAAGAATGCCCACCGAGCGACCCACCAGTGTCGGCTTCATGTTGCCGATGATCCGCACCGCAGGTGAAGGCTTCATCTCCCGCACGCTCGTAGCCGAAGCACTCGCCTTCGGCAGCGGCATCCCGATCCCGTTCGCCACCCGCGCCGCAAGGCCCTCATCCACATTGCGCAGGTTCCCCACCATCCGCGCCCGCACATGCTCAAGGGCCACCTTGCTGAGCTCAAAAATCAGTGCCGCCACCGCGTGATTCTGCTCCGCCGGCAGCAGCGATCGGAAGAACATCCGCGCTTGCGAATAATGGTCGGCAAAGCTGTCCGGACGAAGCCGCTGCTTGGGTCCGGTGAACAGCTCTTTGAACGACGCGAACCCAAACCGCGGCGACTCGCGCGGCCCACCCGGCTCGCCCGCAACCGAGAGCGAGTTCGGCTCATAGTTGGCCCGGCCGCCAAACGTATTGGTCTGCATATGCCCGTCGCGCTGGAAGTTCAGGAACGGGCACCGCTTGGGCTGGTTGACCGGAATCTGGTGGAAGTTGGGTCCACCCAGCCGCTTCACCTGCGTGTCCAGATAGCTGAACAGCCGCCCTTGCAACAACGGATCATTGCTGAAGTCTATCCCCGGCGGCACGTTCGCCGGGCAATACGCCACCTGCTCAGTTTCGGCAAAGAAATTGTCCGGCCACCGATCCAGCACCATCCGCCCCACGATCCGCACCGCCAACAGTTCTTCAGGAATGAACTTCGTCGGGTCCAGCACATCAAACGGAAGTTTGTCGGCAAACTTCTGATCAAACAACTGCATCCCCAGTTCCCACTCCGGGAACGCCCCGCGCTCGATGGCTTCATACAAGTCGCGCCGGTGATAGTCCGGGTCAGCACCCGCGATCTTGACCGTTTCATCCCACACCGTTGACTGCATCCCCAGCTTGGGTTTCCAGTGAAACTTCACAAACGTGGACTTGCCCGCCGCGTTCAGCAGCCGGAACGTGTGCACCCCAAACCCCTCCATCATCCGCAGCGAGCGCGGCAGCGTGCGATCCGACATCGCCCACATGATCATGTGCGTCGATTCGGGCGTGAGCGAGATGAAGTCCCAGAAGGTGTCGTGCGCCGAGGCCGCCTGCGGAAACCCGCGGTCGGCCTCCATCTTCACCGAGTGAATCAGATCCGGAAACTTCATCGCGTCTTGAATAAAGAACACCGGGATGTTGTTGCCCACCAAGTCCCAGTTGCCTTCCTTCGTATAGAACTTGACCGCAAACCCCCGCACATCCCTCGGCGTGTCAACCGAGCCCCCGCCGCCCGCCACGGTTGAGAACCGCGTAAACACCGGCGTCCGCTCGCCCTTTCGCTGGAAGATATCGGCCCGCGTGATATCCGACAGCGACTCGTAAAGTTCAAAGAAACCGTGCGCTGCTGACCCCCGCGCATGCACCACCCGCTCAGGAATCCGCTCATGGTCGAAGTGAAACACCTTCTCGCGAAGAACAAAGTCCTCCAGCAGCACCGGTCCCCGCGGCCCCGCCGTCAACTGGTTCTGATTATCCGAGATCGGAATCCCCTGGTTCGTGGTCAGCACCTCCACCTCACCGCCCGCCGTTTGGTGCGTCTCCCCGCCGTTGCCCGCGACCGTTGGCGGCGCTGTCCTTCGTTTTCCCTCTGGCCCGCGAGCATTTTTCGTGGATCGAACCTCAGGAGTCTTCTTTGCCATGTTCATCGACCTTTATACTGCTGACCAGATCTTGCAAACCCACTGCTTCGCTCGCACCCGTACGCACCCAAGCCTGCGACTCGGCCTGCGACTCGGTTTGCCACCGCCGCGACTGAGCTTGGCCCGCGATTAGTTTGCGGCCATCCGGTAGTCGGTACATTTTGCCGCACCACGATGAAACACAGGGCACGAACCAGATGAAGCAACCCAAATGTGGCCGTGTCCGGCTCGCGCGCCGCCTCGAACATGGCTCCGAATCAATCTGGGGGCCCGCCACGCCGCGCCATCCGATTCAATCGCGCAGAACGGCGTGAACACCCTTGAGCGGATTGACCATCTGCGTGATGTGCATCTCAACCCGGCTGCTCGCGAGCGCGGCCGCCTCCGCGCGCGAGATGTCAAGTTGCTCGACCAGCACATCAAGCATGGATGACGCCGCCATGGCCGCGGCGGAATCGAGCATCTGGCCGAAGCCCATGGTGACCCAGCCCGCATCGGTGCGGGCGCGAGGAGCTTTGATCGGCTTGTCGCGCCGGATAGTCAGGCGGAGTTCGGCCGAGTCAATCGGGCATTCGATGGCCGTGCCGCTGAGTTCGCCATTGGGCTGCGCAGCGTGGCCGTCACCCATCGAAAGCAAACCGCCCGCGACGACGACAGGCAGTGGTGCCCGCCGTGAGTTCGTTTCAGTCCATGTTCCCGCCCGAGGCCATGGGTTCCCATCCGCTGGCGTGGGCCTGTGCCGAAGCGAGGCCGATGGTCCCAAAGAATGGCCGAAGCGGAACCACATGGCCGAGCTGGTTGGTGGCGGTGTTGGCCGCGCGATCGATCGCCCAGCGCAGCAGCGTGAGTGGCGCCTCGGCCAGCCCGAGCGCGGCGTTGTACGCAGGGCTGACCATTCCGCCGCCAGCATACGTCCACCCCCACTCGGGCAGGCGCGGCAGCGCTCAGAAACTTGACCAGCGCATCGTGCCCGGCAACGTCATTGTCAAAGCCGCCCACCGTTCCGGTGGGGCCGACGGCAACATCGAGACGGTCCTTCGATACGTCGATTCCGACCGACGGGCCTTCACACAAACGATCATCAGATATGCTCATTGAGGTCCCTTCCTTGCAAATGCGGGCTTGTCGAGGTTGCCCCCGGCAGAGGCGCGAGCGACTGTTCGGGCTGAAACAAAGAGCACGGTTCGGGATCGCGCTGGCCAACGGCGTTGATCGCCTGGGGGTGCAATGATCTCGCGAACCGCCCCGGCAGCCGATGCTCGCTCACTACGCTCGCTCACACCGGCTGCCGACGTCTGAACTTATGGATTTTAACGATACAACGGGTAGACCGCAGCTCGCGCTTTCGCGGGCGCAGCGCAACCCGTGGAAGCTGCGCATGTTTCCTTCCCCTGCCCCGAAGGGTCAGAGGAAATACCCGCACGTTCACGCCCGGTCATCGGCGCGACCGGTGCGGTCCACTACCCCCCCCAGTTTACCCGCCCGTGCCGGGGGTGGCTCTGCACCCATGGAAGGCGGCAGAAACCAACCCGTGAACGACTTGGAGAGCCACGCGGGGCGGGTTGGCGGAGGTTTGAGATCATGCTTCCATCGCCTTCAGGTCAAAGTACCGTTCTCCGCACGCTCCGCAGCCATCGGCGACGACTGTGACGGATCCTCGCCCGCTCGACCGCTCGACCTTCACTATGGTTCTATGCATTTTCCGGGCGCTGCACGAGATACAGGTGCGCAGCCGTTCTGATCCGCCGTTGCGGAATTCAACTCCAGCGCCGGCGCCGGCGGGCCGCCGACTGGGTTCAGTCCCCGAACGTGGCGATCTTGGACGAGATGAAGATGTAGAAGGTCTCTTCGCCGTCCTCCCGGACGATCGTGCCTTTGGTGTAGATGAGCGTGCCGTCGTAACTGAACCTTTTGATGACATAGAGTTTTTCTCCCGAGTGACGCCGAGATGGGCTGCGGGAGCGCAGGGTTTTGGAGATGGCCTGAGCACTGACGACGGCTTCGACGACCTCTTCCGCCGTCAGATTGTCCCGCTCCATCTTGTCGCAGGCTTTTTTCCGTGAACCGAACCGCTCCGCGGATGACCAGGCGCTTGATGCGGACAAGAGCATCCAGCGCACCGGTACCTTAGGGGCTGGCACGCCCGGCATGGCAACGGCGCACCCCTGCTATTTCGTGCAGCAAAGCGCACGGAGCATCCCACCCCGTTGCTCGCGCAAACGGGCTCGTCATCGGAAAGATCGCCGCAGTTTACCCGCCGTGGCGGGCCCACTCCCAGCACTCGGGCGATCCCCCCGCCGTCCGCCTTCCCAACCCCCATGTATATAGACGCCCGCCGTTTTTCCAAACCCAATACCACCGCCTCCGGAAGATCGGTCCAATAACCAATCTCGTCTCAAAAATCTCAATCTCACGAGGGAGAGGGGGGGTGCCCCTCGCCAATCCCAATCAGCATCCCACTCCACCCCAAAACCGCGTTCCTGAGTCCCTACGGCGTCCCAGTCCCAATCCCACTGGTTCATGTTCCTTCCCGACTCATCCTGAAAACTTGAGACTTGAGACTTGAGACTTGAGACTTGAGACTTGAGACTGAGACTCGAGCATGACCAAAATACCCCCACTTCAAGGGGGTAAATCCCAGTCCCACCTTTTCATACCGCCCCCCGGCCGCGCTCATCACCCGCGCAGTTTACCCGCCGTGGCGGGCCCGGCCCCGCCATCTCAACCGCCATCTCAAAATCTCAATCTCACGCGGGAGAGGGCCCCCCTCCGCCGCACCCGGGCAAGCCCCGGGACCACGACCCCTCACCCCACCTTCACCACCACCGCCACCACCCCAGCTTCGTCTTCTTCACCGTACTCACCAGCGCCTTGGCTTCCTTCGCACCCGGCGCCACCACAAACATCGTCGAACCGCTCCCCGTCACGTGCACCGGCATCTCCAGCGAGGCACTCAGCATCGCGCGCAGCCCCGCCAGCCGCGGCTCAACGCGTTCGGCCGGAATCGTCAGGTCATTGAACAGCACATCAGACAAGATCGATGTGGCCCCCGCGCACCGAACAATCGCGTTCTCAACCTCTCCTCGTTTGAGCGGCCCGGCCTTGGCCTGCACCGTGTCAAACTTCTGATACACCGGGCCCGTGGGCGTGCCGAACGGGGGCACCAGCAGCACAAGCGAGCCGGGAATGCTGGGGATGCGGGTGATGCCCTGCCCCAGGCCGGTCATGAGTGATGGCCGCGGCATCGAGTCGATCGTGTCGGCCGGGCGCTCAAGGTCGATGAAGAAGGCAACATCGGAGCCCAGTCGCGAGGCCAGCCCGTGGAGTTTGGCCTGCGTGTGCCCGAGGGCGAAAAGGTCATTCACGACGCGAAGCATCGTGCCGCAATCAGACGAGCCGCCACCAAGACCGCCGCCCACGGGCGTCCGCTTGCGGAGCGTCATGGCAAGGGGAAGCTTCTTGCCCGCGTGCTCTTCGAGCAGCCGGTGAGCCTTCACGCACAGGTCTTTTTCGATGGGCCAATCGATGGGTGTAACGTGCGGTGCATCGTCGGCCCACGTGATGGCATAGCGCGAGGTTTCGCCCTCGGGAAGAACTTCGAGTTCGAGTTCGTCGGCCAGATCAATAGGAACAACCCATGAGGCAATCGGGTGAAAGCCGCGCTCATCGGGCGGGCCGACGGCGAGGGCAAGATTGACCTTGGAGTAGCAAAGCAGCGAGCGGCGCGTGCCCGCAGGGGATGGCTGCGGCTTGGGCGGCGGCGCGGGGCGGGGTGGCTTGGCGGCTTTGGTTTTGGGAGCCGGCGGCGGCGTGACGGCCGCCTTCGAAACCCGCGCTGGGCCGCTGCCACTCCCCGACGACGGCACCGGCACCCGCGATGGCCCGAGCGGCCCGCGCGGCGGCGGGGGCGCCGCAGCCCGGCGCGGCAGTGGGCCAGAGGGCGCCCCGCGCGAGGGTCGCGAACTGCCGGACTGGCCAGATGGGCCGGACTGGGGCGGCGGAGTGCCGCGGCCAAAGAGCCAAGGCTTTTTGTCGCGCGGGTCAGGCGGTTGGGAGTCGGAGGGGGGGGTGGGGTTGGAGGGGTTGATAGGAGATTCGGCCATGGCGAATGCAGGGTAGCGGAGATGGATTGGGCCCGGGGGGCGGTGGAGCGGAGGCAGGGGTGCAGAGGTCGGGCAGCGGCCGTTCGGCGGCAGGACGATTAGGTGAAGGAGGATCGCGTGGAGGGGCAACAATCAAACATGGCCAACCGACTGTTCGTGCGTGATCTTGTGAGGGCGTTTGACAGGATCGCCCCGCGCGGGCTGGCAGCCGAATGGGACAACACCGGGCTGATCCTTGGAGCAGAGGCCGAAGAGATCGGGGCGGGGCAGAAAGTGCCGCGGGTCTTGGTGGCGATTGATCTAACCGAGGGCGTGCTGAAGGAGGCGCTGCGGATGCGGGCGGGAGCACTGGTCTGCTATCACCCGCCCATCTTCGCGCCCCTCAAGTCGATCACCGACAAGACCGGCCTTGATGGGCTGGTGCTGATGGCGGCGCGAGCCGGACTGGCGATCTATTCGCCGCACACAGCGCTCGATGCGGTGCCGGGCGGGATGGGCGATTGGCTGGCAGGTCTGATGCCGGCGAAGCGGGCCAAGCGAGGGAGCGTGTTCGCGCCGCTGGTAGCGGATGTGCGCAGCGCGAAGAGTCATGCACTGGTGAAGATCGTGACGTTTGTGCCCGAGGCCGCCGTGAGCGCAGTGCGGGGCGCAATGGCGGAGGCCGGGGCGGGTGAGATCGGTGAGTATTCGATGTGCTCATTTGTGAGCACCGGGGAGGGAA